>ERZ794936.841-NODE-841-length-11566-cov-2.176614_pt1 | contig 11566 bp, 8 predicted proteins | sample MGYA00511083_ERZ794936 | MGnify/ENA primary metagenome ERZ794936 (study PRJEB30137, sample SAMN04331409) | food metagenome | isolation source: Y2 must sample point D1 replicate A | place: Australia: South Australia | collected 2014 ... | reverse complement strand
CTTATTCTCAAAATGTAAGGGAAGCTCACGCTTGGCTGTTATAAAGTGCTTTCCTTTGGGATTATTAAAAGCAAGATCAAGGATAAATCTACTAAGATAGTCGACTATGGTTGGAAGTTAGCGGGTCATTATCCGCCGCTTGTCACTCCATAAGTATGGTAGTTACTATGATCTTAACGAATAACAAACTACTGAGCTTCTATGTCAACCCCATGCAAATGAGTTACTTGCTTTGGCATAAGATTTTAGCGTGAAATACTGCAAAAGGTTTACCTATCAAAAAACTACCGAACATAAACGAATGCCAATGTCTTAAAGAATGCTGTTCAAATTTATAACAGCACTGTTTCTGACGTATTTACAATTCAAAGGTTTCATATATATTCTCGTCTCTAACTTATTATATTCTTTCAACTTTGACATTGTCACCGCTCTTAGAAGAAGATTCCAAAAAAGCGGCCACGCAGGCAAGGTGATGGAAGGCAACTCTTGGACTACCCTTGTATAAAGACTTGTCCTTGTTGGAAACTGCTTCGTGAAAGCTCTTGAACTCCTCGTTAACACCAAATGAGTCCTCAGCCTCAACGGGATAAATCTCTTCTTTTCCAGCAGTCTCTGCAGAACCACCGACTTGAACCCTCACGTATGGTTTCTTCTTGTCAGATAGCTGGATTAAAACGGAACCGTTCAATCCATAGATTTTCAAGTAAACCGACTTATCTGTGGCGCCAAATGCAGAACCGTAGGTGAAAGTACCAATGACATCGCTGTCAACAATCTTGACAGTGGAGAAAACAATGTCATCAGTACCAGATTCTTTACGAACTTGCTTAGTTTGGGCAGAGACAGTATCAAAGTTACCGACTAGATCTGTTACAAGAGCCAATTGATGAACACCACCATCCGACAGGAACCCACCAATGTGCTCGGGAGTTTTTCTCCAGGTAGTAGCCAGGTACTTATTTTGCGTAACAAATGGACCAGTGGAATTATGTGTAAAGCCAACAATTGGTCCAATTCTAGCAAGGTGTTTCTTTGCAATGTCAATGACACTGAGATACAACCAGTTCTCAGCAATACCGATTGGCAAATCGGTAGAATCGGAAAGCTTCACAAGTCCACGAGCTTGTTCCATAGTAGCAGCAATAGGTTTTTCCATTAGGATTGGCTTACCAGCAGCAATAGCTTTCTGAGCAGTAGCTAAATTGAATTGCGCCGGCAATAGAGCATCGACATAAGAGACATCTTTATCATTCAATATACCATCTAAATCATCATAAACCTTATCCTCAGACACTCCAGCAACTTTCGCAAAATCCAATGCCTTGCTCTTGGTTCTATTGAAAGCTGCAACAACTTTAAATTCAGAGGGCATCTCCTGGTAAGAGGGAAGATGTCTGTCTCTGGCAAAAATACCTGTACCAACGATACCGACGTTCAAAACTGTAGACATTATGGATTTGTAATCTGACTGTACTATTGAGCTTCTATCAAATCTCAATGGCTACAATATGTGCCTGAAAGTTAAATTTCACCTTTTATATATCTTTCAACTTCACTCCACAGGCCAATCCTTATTCTCCTGGTTATTATCTCCGCCTCGGATATAATTATGAAAAGTGTCAAAATAGGAGAATACACGCCCAAGCTCGAGCTCACAATCAGCAGACGATCAGAGGATCGTCAGTTGACTGCTCAACGTCAGTCGCCATCACATTAATCGGCAACTGTAAGTTTAAGGAGAGATTTTAAGTCAAGCCCCGGTTCTTCGTAAATTGCAGGTTTCAGGACTATGCAAATGAATGTTATTCGAACATAAGTTAAAATTAATTCACGAGTCTTTGATTAATTCTATAGGGATTGATGTCTCGAATAATAATGTATGGCGAGAGTGTATTTCCGAGGAATGAAAACTCCCTTTCCAATTCTAATGGGACTGGTTTGTGAGCATGGACCAGTTGGATTCATTCTTGCTCGGTATTTTACTCTTATTTGTATGTCATATTAATTGTAGACTGTCTTTACTTGCAGTGTGTAACTTATAACCAAGTGGGCCAAATCAAGCTACTTTTGGCCCAGAACACATAATGATCACCAATACCAGCACTGGTAACAGTATGGTTTACAATCTGGCGTACTAGCGATCAGCTTTGCCTTTGTTCTCTGTCTTGTAGCTTTACCATTTCTAAGTATCACACTTTTCGAATTGATAGTCTTCACAATCAACAGAGACTCTGAGTTAAAAAGCAGAAAGAACCCAATAAACCACTCAATAACTCGTAATGACGACGGAAAATGATGGGGCATCGGCCATGACCATGGAGTTTTACAGGAAAGCGCTGAATTTCAATGTAATTGGACGTTATGATCCAGAAATCAAACAACTGCTGTTTCACACACCGCATGCATCAGTCTACAAATGGGACTTCGGTAAGGATGAGTGGACCAAGCTTGATTACCAAGGTGTGCTGGCCATATACCTCAGAGACGTCACTGGTGGTAAGGATCTTCCACCTCCAACCGATAGCAGTGAACAAAGCGTAACATCTGCAGTCAGCCAAAATATGGATATTCCAGCCTGTGGTGCAACACTCAGTGGTCGTGATATCTACAACTACGGTCTCATTATACTGAATAGGATTAATCCTGACAATTTTTCCATGGGGATTGTACCTAACAGCGTAGTGAATAAGCGTAAGGTCTTTGATGCAAGGGAAAATTTGAATAACCCATTGGAATGCATGGGAGTTGAGGTAAAAGACGAACTTGTGATAATAAAAAACTTAAAGAATGAGGTGTATGGTATCTGGATACATACAGTTGCCGACAGACAGAATATCTACGAATTGATCAAATACCTCTTGGAGAGCGATCCACAGACTTCCTTCGCGTAATACTTTTTAATTGTATATAAATTAAATGAGAATACAATTGGTTTAATCAGAAACTTTCATTAGCATCAGCAGGAGATGAATCTGTGGTTTTCTTCTTAGTGACTCGTTTTTTCTTGGGAGGTGCTTCAGGACCATCAGCTTTTTTAGTCTTGCGAGGTCTCTTTGGTTTTGGCTTTTCACTATTCATGCGCTTCTTAGCACCTTGTGCTTGTTGGCCAACTCCCTGGTCCGCTTGGTAGCCTTGTCGTTGATCAGCGCGTTCCATCGCTTGCTGCTGCTGTAGTAATTGCTGTTGTGGTGTTAAAGGTGCGGCCATTGATATCACATTATTGAATGAATTGGGGGCAATATTATTATTCAGTGCTTGCTGTTTTCGTTTTTCTTTGTTGAGTCTCCATTGTTCAATGAATTTTAGTCTACTGAACTGGTTATTTTCATTCCCTACCGTTAACCCTGCAGCAGCCGCAGCAGCTGCAGCAGCGATTGCCACTTGATTTCGACTTGTCGATGGGTTACGACTTCCGGATTTACCACTTACTGAAGTGGGGGAAGAATTACGTCCAATATTCAATTTTGACTGTGAAGCTTCTGCCTGCATGGCGTTCTTAGTTAGTGAGGCTGCGAAAGTCGCATTAGTAGAGGTCGTGGTACGCTCACTCATAATCAGCATCATTTGCTCGTAATTAGAACTATTCTGCGGTAGTTCTTCATGCTCTTCAATGTGACCGACAGCTCCTTTTGTACCAGGTTCCTTGCACTCCTTTCGATGCTTATGTACAAAGGAGTTAGATTTGTTGTCATAATGAGGGCTGGCAAACGATTCTGGTTCTAGTATATTTCTGTGTTCATACGGATTCAGAGGTACATCAAGCATTAGATTGCGCTTTGTGAGCGATAAGATTTCGGATTCCAATTGTTGGTATATGCTATCGGAGAATCTAGTATGATCCGCGTACGACATCATATCGTAATAGTGGGTCAAGTCATTCGGCTTGAGAAGAGTACGTTATACCCTGGGCCTCTTGAAAGTCGTTGACCTAATTTTCTTCGGGTCTGTGGTATCAGATGATGATTGTGATTCTACAGTATTGACATCAGAATCCTGCTGTTTTGTTGGCAAAGACCCATTTCTAGGCTGTGGCGATTGTACATTTTGATCATTCGACACTACATCAACGGTGTTTGTATGATCATAAACTTGAAGAATAAGGTTTCCTTCATAAAATTGGATATTACAATCTCGGAGTACCTCAGTAATAGACTCTGGGATCTTTCCCCTGGCAACATACTCTAAGAAATTCTTTAGCACGGCATTGTTTTTGTTAAGGATCAATCCATCACTAGTCAATTCGGGCGCCTTTTGCTGCTGTTGCAGTCGCGTATTTGCGGGAGCACTGATCTTATAATTATTCTCATAAATATGAAACTCAAAACTGGGTCTATACTGCTCGTATTTCTTCAAAGTCTGATCGGTATCTTCAACGAAATTATAAATTCGCTTTGGTTTTTTGTTCAAAGTCATTAACAATTGGTAGAACTGAGATTCATAGTTCTGCATAGCCTGCTGATGTTTCTGCTGTTGCAAAGCCCTCTGCTGGAGAAGCATACGTTGTTTGGAATTTCGCTGCTGCTGCAATTGTTGTGCATTAACTGGTGCTCCTGGTGAGCCTACGTTGCCCGCGTTCACTGGAATCCCAAACGAGTTATTGGCATCACCATTGCCATAAAGAGAACTGCTCATGACAAACCACTCAAAGTTCTAGCTCTACGTCGTTTCTCTTGCTTTAGTTGTTAGTAGTCATAGTAGTCATAGTACGTTCTTGTAACTGATATCCGTTATTGATGATTAAAGATATAGAACTATAAACTCTAAGCTGCTTTCCACAGGTCCTGTAATCCCAGTAACGACGTAGCTACACCTGCCAGTGCAATGTAGCCCTCCTGGTTGTGTAGGAAGTTCAAATTGTTCAAAACAATGAAAGAATCAATCGAATCCCATAACAATCTTCTAGTAGCTGTCGATCTTTCTTCATAGGACTTGGCAAGTAATTTATCTTGTTCAAACTTCTCACCCTTGCCCTCCTCAGAGACCAGCGCAACGATTTTCGTCTGGGAAAGCTGGATCTTACGCAAGTCCATCACTAAACCACTCAAAAGACCGAAAAACCAACACCAATTGCTCCATAATGGAGCTTTCTTCCCTGTGAAATCAGTCACTGGCACCACACGTAACATACGCAACAAATTGACCTGATCGAAGGTCAAATAACCTGCATAAGCTAAATTCTTGATGACATTGCACAACCTGACGAGAGCATCCCCGGACAATTTATTATCGTAAAATTTCGAAGCAGCTTGTAAATGATTTAGCGGTTTTAAGAACCGCAAGATCTTTCTCACTACTGTAAATTGACCCTGTAAATACTTGGCCAGCACAGAAGACTGCTGAAACGCTAGAAACCGTGAAAGGTACTGCAACAAACGTAAGACTTTCTCCCGACCAGCAGTAGAATCCAAAAACCTGATCAGTCTCGACACCGACGGGTGATAAACAACCGTATCACACACCATATCGCACTTGCTTGTTCTTAGTATTGGGCAGGAACTTCTTATAATGTTTATTCGACCTCTTTATATATGGCTGAGATTTATAACATCCGGGGGTGTCTTTTAATTTTTCGAACAAGTCGGGTTGAAGGAACTCAGAAAGTTTCAATAAGCGATGAGCTTGGGAATACTGGTAGTTTGAACGTGGTTCAGAGAGCAATTGAGCGGTATAGGATGGGCTACTACGACATTGATGATGTGCTAGCTGATAGTGTGGAGTTTCCGTGCAAATTTCAGTATTTTTTGCCCGGTTTGGGCTACTTGGAGGGGAATCCTGGGAAACCGATCGAGAAGAACTGCAGACTGGATCTGCCGTTATGGTTGGCTAGGATCTTGGCCATTGTTGGTGGCGATGAGGCAGGACAAGTAGACGAAGAGGCGTTGCCATTTGTAGAGCTTTTGAGACCCGAGATGTTCTCACCAAAAGTGGTGAACGCGATTAAAGCTGGAGCAAGTGACTTAGATTTGCATACTATAAACGCACACTTTTATTCGCTGGCGGTGAAGTGGATCACGTTGTTTGGAGATGAGGAATTGGCTGGTGTGGTAAGCGAGATGGTCTTGGAAAGGTCATTGGAAATGAATGGGCACGCGAGTAGTGTAGCTGTACAGGCAGCGGGTGTAGAGGCACAATCTTCCCTGATAGGTTCTCCTTTCTTGATTACGATGGATGAGTCTGAGAAGCAACTTTATAGGCTTGCTCATGACTCTTATAAACGCACGAAGAAATGGATCATCCAGACGTAGGCTCTTTAATATATTACACAACTAATTACATCAAAATAAGTCGTTTTCATCTTCGCCGCTTGGCACGGCTTCTTCCTCGTCGCTATCGTCGATGAATTCGTTCGATAGGGCGTTTTTCTTGTTTCTGCGACCAGATTGCACATTGGCATCTTCTTCGTCGTCCTCTTCTTCCTTCTTCGGCGGTTCCGCAGGCTCCTTACGTCTTCTCTTCTTTTCACCTGCCGGTTTCTTTGCCTTTCTCTTCTTCTTTGTCTTCTTACCATCTTCACCATTCTCGGCTTCATTCTCGCTTAGTTCATCCTTCTCGTCCTCCGCAGTGATCATACTCTCACGCTCCTGTATCAGTCTTTGAGCTTCATCCTGTAATTTTCTGTACTCTTCCTTTTGTTTCTCCAGTTTCATCTGGCGAATCTCTTCCTCTTTCTTTTGCTTTTCCTGCCTCTCGATCTCGTTCTCTTCTAGAATCTTACGTGCTTCATCCAACTTGTTACTTTGCTCCAACTCAAACTCTTCTTGCTCTTTAGCAATACGTTCCAAAGCACTCTTCATTGTAGTCTCACCCAGTTGGATACGTTGCTCTAACTCTTCCTCAGGTATAATGTTGAAATTCTTTGATTTTTGCAATTCTTTTAGGATGTCCAATCCACTTTGTAAACCGCTAATCGCATCCGTGATATATACCACTTTACGTTGCTTGAATGTGGCTCTTCTCAAGGTCTCAGCAATTTGGAAATGTAGCAATGCGACATTATATTGAAAGCTTGCAATGGTTCTTTCGGAGGATTTATTATCCTCTTCGCATTTCAATGCCATCTCTGCATTTTTTAAAGCTTTTTGGAAAAACTCATATGACTTTTCCCGCACTCCTCTCGAATACCAGGCCTTGCCGAGTAGGTTCAATAGTCTCGACCTATTTTGCGCGTTGCTGAATCTCTTCAAGGTGTATTCGTAGGTCTCAACTGCTTTAGCGTTCTCATGCATCTCCAACAGGCAGTGAGCTATATTACAGTAAACATCCTCATTATCAAGAGAGTCGCGAAGTTTCCTGAAGATCTCTAAAGCTGGTCCCATACGTTTATTCTCAGCAAAAACGATAGCAATCCCTTGTGCTGCGAAAACGTTATAAGGATCTATCTGCAAGACTTTTTGAAATAACTGCACAGCTTTCAAAAACGACTGCTTGGCATTTTCCTGCTCCTTTGGTTTTGATGATTTTCTCTCGCCTCTGCCTATAACACAGTAAAGATTCCCCAGGGAGATAAGCGCATATAAATCGTGCGAGTCGTACTTGGTCAAAGTTTCCTTGTTGTGTGCGGTTTCCAGACTGTCGTTCCTCTTTTCTTTCTTGCCTTTTTTCAGAAACCAACTGTAAAATGAACGTACCTCGAGATTAGAATCGTTTTCTTTATAAAACTTGGTGACAGCATTTTCGATGGCGGATGTATCCGCCTCATCTTGCACAAACCGCAGTAAGAGACTTCTCATTCTGGCGTCGATATAGCCTGGATGACTCGAGAGTATCCCGCTGTAAATATTCTCGGACTCAAATTTGTCAACAGACTCAAGAGTCCTAGCGACATTATACTCTATTGTGAGCCCAGAACTTTGCTCGACTCTTGCCTTGGCGTCTTCGAAGAACTCATGGGCTTTGGTTAAGTCTCCGTTAATGAAATGGAAACAACCCAAGTTATTTAGCAGCTCAAGAGGAATGTTCTTTGATCCTAGAGCTTTAAACTGTTCGTAAGCTTTTGATAAGTACTCCAATGATTGTTTGTAATTATTCTGATCCTCATACAACTCCGAGAGGGTCAAGTAAGCCCTAGGGACAACGACCTGATTTTTTTTAGATGATGTCAATTTGACATATTTCTCCAGAAATTGAACTGCCTTTTCATTAAGGGCCAATGCCTCATTTCTGGACAAGACCTTAGTACTTTGCTTGTCAAAGCATTTGGCAGCGTATAACAAACCAAGGATATAATTTAGCTCTTGAATATTCTCGAGGTTTTTGTACAAATTTTCGAAAGTGAGAATACTCTCTTCAACTAGTTTATTTTTGACTTGAGTTTGACCGACACCGAATTTTGCCAGCATGTTATCTTCGTTTTGCTTAAGACTTTGCTGGAACATTGTGAAAGCTTTACGATAGTCTTCAAGAGCATAATAAGCTCTTCCACACCAGAACAAAGATTCAGATAAAACCGTGCTTGTAACCGTGGTGGAAATTCCCTTTATCTTTGACTCATAAATGTCAATCACCTTATTGTAATCACCTTTGAGATAAAAGTAAACTTCTAGCAGCGTCAAAAGGACTGGATTCTCTCTATCTTCGCTGAAAAGCCCGTTAAGGTTTTGTAAAACTTTCGAATAAGTTTCTTGGAAAACTGTGTCATTTTCAGAAGTAACCAAAGATTCATGGAAATCACCTAGTAGCACTAAAATCGCCGCACTTTGATTGTTAGGATTCAATTCATGGGCTCTTTTCCAGGAGGCAATTGCAATCTTATAATCCTTTAATTGCCAAAAACAAAGGCCGATCCCAATACGAGGATCTGGTTGAATCACTGGATTTATTACCAGCAGTTCTTGGAATGATCTTAAGCTTGCAGCATAATTTTTCTTCTGATACAATAACTTAGCTCTCAAAAACAAGAAGAATGCGTTTTGTTTCGATGTCTTACCGTTTCGGCTATCTTCTGCGTATATGCTCTTAACAAACAGTTCGCAGGTTTCAAGAGCTCTATCATAATGGCCTCTTTGGTAATATAAATCGATTGTGGCCAACATATTCCCAACCCAAGTCGGATCGAACCCAATGGCACTTTTCAGGTGTACTTCTGCTTCTACAAGCTCGCGTTCTTTCACTTCAGCATCATATGGATGTTCTTTGGCCATCTTGAGATGACCCCAAGTCAAAAAGGTATGTAAAGCAGCGTTTTCAGTAGTCCCAAAGGATTCCAAAGCCATCTCAATAAGTCTAATACCTTCGGCTGTTTTACCATGATTACAATACGCAATAGCAATTGTCAACCAGTGTTCCTTATCAGACCCTTCTTCTACCAGCAAAGTCTTCAAATCTGCAGGATCGTCTGGTAAGTCTGTCTCAAGATCGATGCTAACCACTTCTTCGGACGCTTTTAAAGGGATGTCGAGTGAGGAAGGCCATTCCATCGAGGGATAGGCGCCAGATTTCACTGCGTCCGTCATAGTGAACCCACAATTGACGAGCTATTGACCAAAAGCCTTTATTTAACTGTCAGTTGGCCTACTTTAAAGTAGTATTATCTTTTTACTGGGCAAAATTTCAAAAAGAGCCCGGGTAAGAAAATGAAAAATTTCAGCTAAAATGAGATGAGATGAGCCTAAAGGCAGTGGTTTGCCCATAGAGTGGAAGATTGAGTCGGAATGAGTGCTGTTACCAGGCGATTGTACGTTGGAAACGTATTTCAAGATACGGATGTGTGTCTTGAGGAGTTATACAATCGTTTTGCGAAGTTTGGGCGATGCCTGAGTGAGGATTTCGAGAAACATGGTACTTTTGCATATATAAACATGGAATTCGATGATGAAGCACAATTTCACAGATTGAGAAACAGTTTCAACAATGTTAAGTTTAAAGGGAACGAATTGAGGGTGAATGTTGCCAAACCTGACTGGAAGACAGCTTGGGAAATAAAACATAAGCAGGATGAAGAACAGCGCCAAACTTTGAATGCTGTGACTGAAAAGAGAAATTGGGAGCACTTCAAGAAGATCGAAAATATCGAGATGTCTTGGGAGGATAGGAAGAATGTGATCCCAGGTCGTGTAAGGAAATCACCAAGGTCCAAAGTACAGATGCGAAACATAACGTTCAGGCTTAACGTGAATGGATCACTTAAGGTTTACAAATGCTATAAGACGAAGCTCTGGGGTTATGAGAGAGAGAAGGATGTAAAGGACTTGGTGAGTAAATTTGTGAACAACAAATGGCGTAACGGCGAGGACCATATTGTCGATAGACTGGACTACAGCAGAGCAAAGAGGTCAGTTGGGTCAATGGTCGAGGATGATTCTCCTGAGCAACACGAAGATGCTGAGGTGATAGATGAGAAGGAGGAGATGAATAAAGTAAAGAATGTCTTGGCTGGCGTCCTGGATGAATTTGAATTCGACAAGCCACTACAATTGAGCGATGATGAGGGCAATGAAATTCCATTATACCAGAAAAGCAAAATACAAGATGTTAATGCAGATGCCGATGAGGAGTCTATGCTGCCGAATAACAAGGAACCGGATCAAGCTAACGAAGATGATGAGGAACAAGAGGAAGAAGACGAAGCCGAAGACGAAGACGAAGACGAACCTATCCCCACATTCACCAACGGCCCCAGCGCAGAAACACCTCCTAACGATGGCACTGTGAGTAACACTGAGACCTTGAGAAGACTTTTTAACCCAGAAGGCACTGAACCTACGAGCTCTTTCAAGCTGATCGCCGAGTCGGATGAAGATATAGACCACCAGATGGACGAAGAAGTCGAACAAGTGACTGTGACAACACAAGAGATTCAACAGATGGAAAGACCTGTGCAAAATAAAGAGAAGCATCATCTATTCTTTCCTCATTTTGACTCGCCATTTATGGTGGGCCAGACAATGCTGAGTAAGTTAAAGACTAGTGATGTCATGGAGAAGCTAACCGACTGGGAGGACAGATTCTGGGAAAATAGAGGTGATTGGACCAAAGAATTGAAGCGTAGGCGCAGGGATGCTCTACGGCATTTGAATAAGCGGAAAGCCGGCAAAGGCAGTGGATTATTACTATAGTCCGGTGTATTATATATATATCAGAATTATAACAGTAGCATGCTTAGCGAGAATGCTGAGGGCAACGACCATATTTAATTCCCATTTCGACAGCAGCAGCACCCCAGTCCTCACCATGATTATGCATAGTATGACCTTCGTCAATGCCTGCCCTTGCTAGTGCTTGCTCTTCAGTCATACATGTAAGCAAACCAAAAATGATAGGAGTATTAATTTTTTCTTGCAATGACATTAGTTCTTTGGTGGTACTATCAGCAATGTACTCGAAATGCATCGTACTGCCCTTGATCAGGACGCCGATTGGTATAATCGCATCATACAACTGAGATTTGCCCATGACTCTGCAAGCATATGGCAATTCAAAGGAGCCAGGAACGGTCTCAATGGTTATATTTGATTTTTTAACACCTAGACCGGTCATTCTCTTGACGGCACCTTCGACCAAAGCATCAATAATCTCACGATTCCAACGGGCATGGATAATCAGAACTTTAAGTTCGGATCCGTCA
>ERZ794936.840-NODE-840-length-11570-cov-7.447937_pt1 | contig 11570 bp, 4 predicted proteins | sample MGYA00511083_ERZ794936 | MGnify/ENA primary metagenome ERZ794936 (study PRJEB30137, sample SAMN04331409) | food metagenome | isolation source: Y2 must sample point D1 replicate A | place: Australia: South Australia | collected 2014 ... | reverse complement strand
CCAAAGATTGATCAGGATTTAAGTAATTCCAATTAACCATAGATGTGTCAAAGCTATTAAATACTCTAATGTCATCATCATTTAAATTGTATTCTGGGTTTACTATCAAATTTTTTAATTGTTGATTTTGTTTTTCAAACAATGAAACTAGATTATACTTTGCTATTTTGTTAGGCATATCATATTTCGCCAAGTCCAATCTATACAAAACCTTGGTATTTTCGGTATCAACTACTGTATTATCTAATTTTTTGGTAATGTCTTGGGTTCCCAAAATTTTTATAACACCAGTAGAGTAATTTATATCACTGATTGTCACATAATCTAATCTGAAATGACCAATTTCATCACTTAAAATACAGCTATCAAAAACGTTTAGTCCATTAGACTCTTTTATTTTTTCGGTATTGAATTTGAAAGTCATCTCAAATTTATCGTCGTTTTCAAGTTCTTCTTCATTTTCATTGTCATTGATATCAACTTTATTAGTTTGCTTAATAATATCAATAATTTGAGTTCCAACTTTGTTGAGTTTGGTAAAGTTTTTTATAGTAATCAAACTCATCATACCTATAGCATTACTCTTAGATATACTTGACTGTAAAAAATATCCATTAACATCAAGTTCATTTTCTTTGTCTTCAACTTGTAAAGCTTTAAAGTACTTTAAAAAAAATTGCAGGTCCTTTTTGGAAATAGTGCTCAGTAAACTATTCACATATTCACCTGAAAGCAATACATTCGAGTCTATAGATAATTTTTCTTCACCATCACCAGACTGCTGATTAGCATCAGCAAATTCCGGCTTTCCTAATCTCTCCAATCTGTTTACAACAGTGCAAACATCTTGGCAGCAGCACTGTCTTTCACATGTGCTCTTTCCTGAAGTTAACATTCCAGGAAGTTTTAAAACATCTTCTACATCTTTTTCATAATCTTTAGCTTCAAGAAGATATTCGTTGTCAAAGAATTTTATAAGATTATTTCTAAAGTTAATCATTCTTTTGAATTCTTCAAAGTCAACTTTATTTAAAATATTTTTGATCTTTGAGTAACCACCAAGATCTTTACCAGAGTTATCCATGTCACCTAAATAAATAATCCAAAAAAAATCAATTTGAACATTGTACTTCTCCCACAATAACAAAGCATATATCAAAGTTTGGGTTGCATGTTTTAAGCTGGGAAATTTACCTGTTTTAATTTCTAATGGCATGTATCCTAGATTTGTTTTGATAGTCATATCAATAATACCTTTAATACCAAAAATGGAAGAATCAATTGGCTCTTCAATTTTAAGGACATCTTTCATTTTCAATTTCATTGAAGAATGGTTTTGAATATTGACAATTTTGGCATCAGTATCTTGACATAAAAACTCAAAAATAAAAGTTTCGATAATTGGTAAAAATTGTGTTTGAAGAGATTCTATAAATTCATCTAATTCTACTTCATCTGATATAACTATATCATATTTATGTTTGGCAACAATTTTTTTCAAAAGATCAATTAAGTATCCTTGATGAAATAAAGACATAATATTTTGGTACATTAGGTTAGGATTCATTTCTTCCATATTTTCTTCTTTTATCGTAAATGATTCAACAGTAATCAATTTTCTTACAACCTTTTGAAATAGTTCGTGAATTATTATACCTCTGTTTAATACAATGCTAGGTTGACTCAATAATCCAAAATTTCTTTTGATAACTGTTTGTCTTTGGCAAGTAACCGCATCGGCCAAGGTCGTTCCTGAGATCAATATATCTGGAGAAGTAATAATAAATAAAGAGTCATTTTTTTTTAAATAAATCGTCTTGTTGAATAATAAGGTTTTCATATCTTCAGTTGGTTCATTGTTGTTGTGGTTTTGTAAAAGAGAAGTTATATGAATAATTTCAAGTTCATTGTATGTTTCCATATCTTCAGACTCTTGAATCCATATGTCATTAAGTATAACTGTGTATATTTCTTCTTTAGAATTACAGCATTTAAGAATAATTGTGCCTATATCATCTGTATCTTTTATTACTTTTAAGATGAGAAGTCTTAAAAACATATGTGGGTTAATCCCATTTGTATCTTTTTGAAAGTCTGTATACTTAAGCTTTTCTTTTATAACTTCCTTATCAATGGTATAGTTGTCAATAGACTCTTCATCTTCCTTAATATTTAATGATCTATTATTATGGCTTGCTGGAAGAATTTTATTTTCTCTTTTGGCAAGAGTTTGTTGCATCATATCAAACAACTCATCGTCATCAGAAGAGTCTGATTCGTCTTCATCGTTTGGTTCTTCCTCTACTGGTTCAGAAACTTTTATTTCTGTTAATTCAGTTGAGTTATTTGAAGAATCTAAAAAATCAGATCCAAAATCTTCCTTCATTTGTTTGATAAACGCCAGTTGTTGAAGTTTTTTTGCATTTTTAGTACTTTCTAAATCGATACTATGTTCTTCTTCTATTTTTAATGCTTGTTTATTAGATTGAGGTATGTTTTCAAACATTGCATTGATCAAATGAGACGTATTCTCACTTGTTTTTTCTTCTTCAAGAACTTTTTCCTGAGAAATTCTATTCATTGAGGATAAAGACCTACTGACTTTTAATTGTCTTTGTCCCAATTGTGATGGACTCTCCTCTATAGTTTCTTTTTTACCTATGCTATCGATTTCCAAAAAGTCATTGTGCATAAAGGTATTTTGATTGGGCAAAATCCTCAAAGGAGATCCATTAAATGAAGAAATGTTGCTTAGATTGCTATTATTTTGGACTTGTTTAAGCCCTGATGGGCTGTTGATACTGCTAGTTTGCTGGATTTTAGGATTTCTTTTCAGACTGATCTTTGAAGGTTTATTATTTTGTCCATATAAAAGAACAGAGCTTTCATTTGGCGATGTTTTTTTTATAAGACTGCTGTCAGAATGATTTACTTGTTCATGTTTGTATATCTCATTTACATCAAGCTTAATATCATCATTGATTTGTTCGATGGCCTTTTCCGTTTTTTGCAATTTTCTTTTTGATTGCAGTTTTATTGGTTTTATTTGGTTAAACTTATATTTTTGCTTTGAGCCATTAGATTTCCTAACTTCTTCATCACCCATTTTCACCTAGCTGATGTTCTGTATTGGGGTTTTTCTATAATATTGTAGCTACAATCACTTGTATTGCTTCTGATCTTTTAAAAAGAAAGTAAGAATGAAACCTTTTACGCGTATTACCAATTTAGTTAGAACAACTTAGGCAGCTTCACGTGACTTAGTGTAATCAAAGTCTTGACCCAACTATTCAAAAAAATACAAACTTGTTTCGATTAAAAAGTGATATATAAGTGGATTCATTACTACTCAATCTGAAGAATTTTATCCAAGCTATCAAGTAAGCTTTTAAACCTCTCTTCAACATTGATTTCATCCATGGCTTTGGATTTCGAATTGAAACTTTCCAACTTCTTTTTCATTTCTTTTTCTTTGAAATTTTCCATTTCTATATCCAATTTTAGTTGTACCTTAACAGCATTTTCCTCAGTCATATTGCTGGCAACCTTTGAATATAATAAATTCAAATCATTAATCTGTATGTATTGTTTGATATTTTCTGAGTTATACTTAATTTTCAATTTTAAAATATCTTGTACTATGTCAGGAAGGAAATTTTTGTTAAATCTGTAATTCGACAAACTATTGTAAACAGCTAATATTTCAAAATATAAATCGTTGTATTTATTATCCTTATTGTAAGATTGGCTTTTGTAGTTGCTTATGATTTTTTCGGTCAGCTTATGCTCTATAGAATTTAAATCTGCAGATGTGTCTATTTCCTTGTGTAAAATTGCATTTATGTCAAAGCTGTTGTTTAAAACTGTTTCATCATTCAAAATAACGTTTATGTTGTAAAATACGTCTTTTATGAGGGCTTCGTCCTGTGTATCTACAGCATTTTTAGTAGTTTGTAATAAAGGCAGTATTTCAGATTTGTATAGTTCATTCAACTTTTCAAATTTTTCTATAAGAGACTTGTTTATGTTGATGATTGATTCTGGCATTTGAATAATATAAAACAAATAGCTCGGTAGTGACTTATTTTATAAATCGTATAATTATCCGGTGTGTTTTTGTATTAGTATATTATAATTCACCTAAATGAAGTTAATATATGGTATATAGGAAAGAGTCGGATTTTGCGGATATAATTATCGACGAAAAAAGCATAAATGGTAGCGTACAGTAATTTTCGGATTACTTGCCTAATTGGTCTTTATGTATCAAATAGGAAATAGTTCCGTGTCCATTAAAATAACAAGGAAAATTTTTCAGCGCTCCAAGTTTTAAATTTATATAAGGCCTTCATATAAGAAAAAAGTCAAAATGATTATATTAACTGATTTATATCAACGTTGGAGGACATAAACCAAAAAGTATTGATCATTTAAATAACAGAAAGAGAGCTGTAGACATCACCCTTTATTTTTTTTTTGGTTATATAATTTTTTTTTGTCAATATCGTAACAGGATCAGTAATATTTATCCATGTATTCAGGATTACAGCAATTTATTTGTTCGGTTTTGTTGATAGCCGTGTCACTAGCACATGCTGAGGCTTTGACTCCTTCAACTACATCATCTACTGCCTCTTCAACATCCATGCCTACTTCTTTGGCACCTTGGATCAGAACTATTGATTTATCAACAACTACTATAGTCACCAAAGTTGTACCGGAAGTCATCTACATCAACGACAAAGATATCATTACAATCTCTGCCAAACCACAATCAACTGCTACAAAGGACTTCAATTTAAGACACTGGGTTTCCATAAAAAAGGATGGATCTCCAAAGACTATGAAGCCAAAATTGGTAAATGGTCATGAAATTAAAAATGGTGGTTACAATTTAATTGATTATTCAACTTATTTCCAGATTGAAGAAACAAAAACTTTGAGCTATGAAGATATGGGCAAGCCAAAAGGAATGAAGCCAGACGAAGTTCATGTTGAAGTTGTTGAGGTTAATGAAGATCCCGACTACGAATGGGATTTGAATCCAATCATGAGATGCATCCCTGATCAGTTCAACAAAATGAATCCAAAAGACAGAATATTTTATAAACAAGATAAAAACAACAAAGAGTTTGATACCAATGTTCACTTAACTTCAGAACCATTTTGTGCTCCTAAAGAGAATACTGTTTGGAAAATGGGTAAGACCTATTTCACTCATTGGTATTACAAGTTCTTCTATGATGAAGTCAATGAAGAATTTGCTGAAAAAGTTAAAATTCATTTAACTTACATCTCAGAATCGTTAAAAGATCAAGGTATGAATAAAAGAGATGTAAGTTTATCTAGCGAAGATCAAATGTCATTTTGGAGCTCCGAATGGGTTTCCAACAAGAAAGGTTTCTTGCCTATTTACATTGATGAATCATTTTTGAAAAATGCTGATTACGAAGAAAAGGTCTTATTGACTATTCAACCTGATTATATGTCTGATAATGATTTCCATCCATTGGATGAAGCTTTAAATCCTGTTAAATTATCTATAGTAAGAGGAACTAAAATTATAAAACACAACGGTGATGACTTGGAATTCAAGCATTGGGGAACTGAAAAACAACATAGTAAATACGGTAAAGGAAAGACTATTTTAGAAATTATTATAATTATTCCAAGTGTCGTTTTAGTTGCTTTTATTTGTATGTTTATCTTTGTAAAGATCAACAGTAAAAACAGAGATTTCTCATTTGTTAACAAATACAAACCATCTAAGTTAAAAAAGAAAATCAATCTAAAAAGCTTTAAAAACCATAGATATGAAGAGTTACCTACTCACAACAACAAACCTGAAAGACACAGATTGTAACTTAAGTAGAAATATATAAAATAAGTCTTTTAATCCCTTTTATTATTATTATTATTGTTTTGTTTTAGATCCATTTGTTTTCTATACCTAGACTAAAGATTCTTCTAAATGTATGAAATCCAGTATCTATATCGTGGTCTTCTTTTTTAATTTTGTCCTTTCTTTCTTTAGCCAACTTTTCTCTTACTTCAGTTTTCATTCTGTCTTGTTCGTTCTTTAAAATAGCAGCAGTTTCTTCAACTAGATTACTTAGTTTTTCCTTAAACATTATAGTGAAAGGATCTTTTTCATTAATTGTATCATTTCCAAAAGAAGTTAAGTCTGAAGAATCGTAGTCTACTTGTTTGTTGTCATCTTCACGAGCATCTTGAATATACTTGGCAAAAGCTTCAGATGTCTTTTGCAGGTGATCTTCTCCAAAAGAGCTTTGTTTCAACAAATCCTCAGTGACTTTATCAGTCAAAGCTGAAGGAATACCTTTTGAAAATAGAGTTGAAAAGTCAGCTGAAATTTCAGGCAAAACTGCATCAGGTGCAAAAATCTGCTCAACATCTTCTTCACTAGCTTCAGATTCTTCCAGAGAAGCTTCAGTGGTTTCTAACTCAGGGTCTATGTAGTAGAAAAGTGGACCTAAGCCTTCAATTACTTTTATGGCCAAAAAGTTATAGTTTTTCATACTTTCAATCATCATCATAACCAAAGCAGGAATATAGTAAACTTCTATGTACTGTTCAGCTTGATCAACAAATTTTTGCAGTCTTTTATCTTGCTCTTCGCCATTAGAAGTGACATACAAATCATCAAATTCTTTCAGCATTTTCTTCAAAGGCTCAGGTATTTTTCTATCCTTCAATTCAATTTTCTTGCCTTCTTGTAAACAATCATATTTTTTTATGTAATACAACATTCTTAGAGCTGGTTGAAACATTTTTTGACAAACATCAGTTTCAACAGCCGGGATAATTTCTTCTTCCATGTAATGATTAATTAACCCCTCCATAAAGTTAGCCCAAGCAACCGAGTAAAACATGTTTCTTTCTGTAATTAAGGCAGTTGAGAGCTTCTCAAAGTCTAGTTGCAATTCAGGATTTTCCCAAAATAACTCCTTGCTTATTTTGTTATCTTCAAAATATTGACCCAAAAATTTCTTTTTGCTGTTCTCAATATATTCTTTGAATATCAATTTAGGGGATCTGGCTATATTCACTTCCATGATTGTATACTTGTCATCCTTCAAAATTTCTTCTTGTGCCCTTTTGAAATCAACTTCATTGGTGCATGCTATATCAAAACTAGAATTTCCGTTTACTGATTCATTGTCGTCCTCCCCAGTAGCATTGTTTTTATAAGTAAGACCACCTTCTTTGGCAAGAGACGACAAAAGAGTATAATTTTGAATAAATGTGACTGTATCGATATCATTTTTGTGTTTGAACTCTTCAACAAAAAGTTTTTTTCTTTCATCAACAGGCAATACCCAAGGATATGCCTGACTTGAGCATATAAGTTTGTAAAAATCTGACTCTTCAAATGCACCATTCTGAAAAATTTCCATATAATTCTTTTCTATCGCAGTTGCCTGTTCTTTGCTCATAAATCCAAAATTACTCAATACTTCAGCTAGCCTACATTTAGTAAACTCTTGTTCTTTGCTTAATTCCTTTGTGGAAAATATTTCTCTAAAGAGAACTTGCAAATCTATATTTTTACAGCTATCTAAATGACCAGAAATTGAGTAACGGTTAGATTCAAAAACTGATTTATAAATTTCTTCCAAATCATCTGAAGTAACCTCCTTGTGATCTTTCAGTTTAAATACCTCTTCCCATGTTGGAGACGAAAATGACTTCAAATTAGGACATTGAAGGTATTCAAATAAAGGATTTTCTTTAAATGACGAATTAAAGTATTCTTTGAACAATCCGTGAACGTGTGGATGTTCTTCCATCTCATTCTTAATTGGGTTTTTATGATGCTCATAATGTGTTCTTCTATCTTGTACAGTCTTCATAGAAGATCTGTCTAAAAATCCTTGTGCTAAATGTTTTTCTACTGTGTTAATAAATGAAGTGATAGTTTTTATTTGAGATGAAAGTTCGTTTCTTCCTTCTTCGGTATCTTCATAATCCTGCTCAAATAATTGTTTAATATAATCTGGTGAGGTTATAGTAAAATAGTAGTTTGCTCTACCATATGAATCTCTATTTAGTTTATGTTGATTATGTGAGGTATTCGATTTCGATGCCATATCCATTTGTTCTGAATCGTTGATTGACAAATTCTCTAGACCTTTGTTATTGTTTTGATAATCCATTTCATCAGTCACCAAATTCAGTAAATTCAAAGATATTACATTTCTAAAGGAGTCATTATAAGCTCGACTTACTCCTAGATACAGTGTTCTCAATATGGCTTGTTTGTTAACAAATTGGTCTGGTTTCAGACCTAATTTCTTCAAAATAGACTCATCAACAATATTTTCCATTCTAATATAAAATCTAACAGTCTTTTGTTTTGGGATATTAAAGGGTTTTACTAACTGTTTTATACTAGTGAAGCATTAAATTATGTTCACAACGTTGTGCTTATTTGATGTGATATTTCACGCATTGAAAAAAGAAAAAAATTGGTAGAGACTCTGGAAAGTTATGGGAGTTTCCGTTTTAGGAAAAAATATAAAATACTACAAGTTAGGGTAATATGTAGTCGAAAAGGTGAAAGTGCTCTCAGTGACAACATTGTGAATTAAAGAATGATCGATTAATTATGTTTGAGTAATCAAACTACAGCTCTAAAGTACGCAAAAAAAAGGCTGCTGCCCTTCCAATATTCACTATTTGTTTTGATTTTAAAATTGTTGAAAAAAATACAACCAACTTCTAAAAGGACACTATTCAAAGTTAATTTGTTAACCAAAAAAAAATATATATAGTAGTCTATCTCACTGAAAGATAACTTTTAAAATATTATATATTAAAAATCTAAAATCAATTAGAAACTTTCATTACCTTTGTTTCTTTCATTTTCATCAATTAAAGAAGTTAGACCGGAAGAACGGGTTTCAGTTGGTTCCTCGTTTTCTACAACAACTTCTTTAGGATCTAGACCTAATTCTTCAATAAAGTCAATTTGGGCTTCAGCATCATTCATACCTATTAAACCATATACAGCAATGGTAATCAAACCAAGAATACCACTTAAACAAGAGAAGGTCATGGCAACAATACCTTTGGCAGTGAAACCAGATGGTAAGTTCTTGTGTTGTTTATTTTCACCCTTTAAGTCAACGTAATCTTCAGTGTTACCAGCAGCATTACCTTCATATTTAACACCAACAGTTTCACAAACACTCTTGTGATTAGCAGTCAATTGTTGAGAGTTGGTTGATTGGATTGTTTGTGGATCTTCAATCAAAACAACAGCTAAACCTTGGGTTAAATGCCATTCAATGTGACAATGGAAGAACCAAACACCTGGGTTGTCGGCTTTAAATCTAACAACAAAGTTGGATTGTGGTCTGACATATAAAGTATCTCTCTTCATTGGGTATTTTGGATATGAGTAATTACCAGTTGGATCATAAACAAGAGGAGTTTCGTCATCTTCTCTGGCAACATCTCTTTCAATGACTTGGAAAACATGACCGTGTAAATGGAAAGGATGGGTACCAGTATCAAAGTTATTCAAAACAATTTCAATAATTTCGTCTTTTTCTAAAACAAAAGCATTGGTGTTAGAACCATAAACTCTTGGGTCAGTGGATTGATTACCTGAAGATAAAACAGATAACAAAGTTGGAACTTTAGGTTGAGTAAAGGTGATGTTGTTGAAGAATGCATAGTTAATACCGTTTTTCAAGTTGTTCATAGAAACATCTAAAGTGATTCTTTGATCTGGCTCACCTAAAATTTCTTCTTTGTATTCACCATAAGGAACCAAGTGGAAATCATCTAAGAAATCTAATTCATCAACGATGTTTTCTTCTGGTTTGGATAAGTTGGTGTTATACATCATGAAAGAAGTTCTGTTTAATACTAAATCTTTTGGAATTACATCTAACATGGTATCATCAAACTTTTGCATAATTGCATAGTTCTTGTTAGTGCTGTTCTTGGTCTTTAACAATACAGTATATCTTTGAGCAACAGTAATATACAACATTGATGCAGTGTATGGTTCAACATAAACACCATCAACTTCAACAACTTCGAAATCATGATCTTCAATCCATACATACTGAGAAACAAAACCACCAGTATTAATGAATCTTAATAAATAAGTAGTATCAGGTTCAACAGCCCAAGTCAAATTCATGGTGTTGTTCAAAATCAAGTTTTGAGGAATTGGTTCAGCACCAGTTGGATTGTAAACATTCATGAATTTTTTGGTTAAAGTATCAATATCTTTATGATACCATTCAGCCAATTCTAAGACTTCTTCTTTATCATAATCAAATGGGAACTTTGGATCTTCAACGACAAAAGTACCTTTCATACCGTCCATGTATTGACCTTTAGTATGGGAGTGGTACCAGTATGAACCAGATTGGTTGTCAACAGTGAAGTTATAAGTAAAAGAAGAACCAGGAGCAATAGGACATTGGGTAATCATTTCTGGACCATCCATTTGGTTAGTACCATTTTGGAAAAGACCATGGAAATGTAAAGAAGTGTTTTTCACAGCAAAACCATTGTTCAAAGTCACGATGACTCTATCACCTTTGTTGACTTTGATTGAAGGCCATGGGAAAGATGGACCTTTACCATCATTGGAATCACATGTGATAATTTCAGCATCAAAAGTACCATCAACATTGTAATGGCCTTGACCAGTAGTCCAGTTAAAGTAATGGGTTTGTGGTGTATATGTGACATTACTGGTATCTCTAACAATAGCAGCTTCAGCTATGTTATAAAAAAATGCTAAAACAAACAGAGCAATTGTTTTGGCTAACATTTTGTTACTGATTTTTTGTTATGGTGAAGATGTATATATTTCTGCTTTAGGGTTTTTTTTTTGTATTTTCCCTCTTGTCATATACTTTATAGAACAAATTCGATGCTTAAAATTATATAGCTTTAGATTGAATTATTCATACTATCTTTGGAGTATGTATATATATAAATTTTTCACAAGAGCAAAAGAAGTAATTCAATCTCAAATTTAAAAAGAAAAAATTGCACCCAAAAAAAAAAATAAAAAGAATGTATGTTTAATCACTTTATGAAATATTTTAAATTTGAAAACATGAAATACACCTACTTAGTCAAAAGATAGTAGTGAATATCTTTTGTAAAAGGAAAAAAGAAAAAGAAAGAGAAAAATACGGTTAGGAAAACCCAGCAAGCAGCATTAACAACGAAAAAGTAGAACTATTCAATGTTAAGTCTTTGCTTACACCTCTATATCAGGTCATGTTATTCGTTGTTGATATTCGGCTTATGGGTTATAAACATATCCTAAGAATTGATTAAAAACTGGGTTTTTTTAATGCGTCAAAATGGGGGTGTATTTTTTTTTTTTTTCAGCAGCTGAAAATTGAATTTACACCCCCCTTTGTATCGGGTGTAGATAAAGTGAACACACGTGATTAGTTTTGTTGCTAAAAACGTGATTAGCAACGTGACTAAAACGTGATCAACAACACAACTAAAAACGTGATCAACAACACAACTAAAAACGTGATCAACAACACAACTAAAAACGT
>ERZ794936.839-NODE-839-length-11570-cov-49.955189_pt1 | contig 11570 bp, 4 predicted proteins | sample MGYA00511083_ERZ794936 | MGnify/ENA primary metagenome ERZ794936 (study PRJEB30137, sample SAMN04331409) | food metagenome | isolation source: Y2 must sample point D1 replicate A | place: Australia: South Australia | collected 2014 ... | reverse complement strand
TGTCAACCTCCGTAGAGTACGTGCTATCAGTTGTGCCGTCCCAGTAGCTGTAGTAGGTCGAACTCGATCTGGAAACAGGCGTTTCGATGTAGTAAACGGTGTTCACAGTTTCGTGCCCGTCAACACCAGCAAACGTGGAGAACGACGTGCCGTACGTGGACGTGCTCATCCCGGTCCAGTAGCTGGTCTGGGTGAAAGTCGCATGTGCTTCAGGAGTCGCAACAAAGTACACCGTGCTGATCGCTGCTGAGCCACCGCTGGTCACAGTGAAAACAGACGTAGAGTACGTGCTGTCACTTGTTCCGTCCCAGTAACTGTACGAGGTGGAGATGTATCTGGAAATCGGTGTTTCAACAAAGTAGTACGTGTCAACCGTTTCGTGGCCGTCACTGCCAGCAAACGTGGAAAAGGAAGTGCTGTACGTCAAAGAGTCCAGCCCAGTCCAGTACGTTGTCTTGGTGTACGCACCGTGCGCTTCAGGTGTGGCAACGTAGTACACAGTGTTCACCGTTTCTTTACCGTCAGGACCAACAAACGTTGTTAGCGAAGAGGAGTAGGTTGAAACTGAGCTCTCATCTTGAAACGTCAGTTGAGTGGTGTGTTCATGAACTATTGGAGTGTAAATATAAATCACAACATTTTCCGTTTTTTTTCCGTCCGTACCCGTAATGGCCATAACAGAAGTCGAGTATGTCGTTGTCACGGACACACTTGCTGGGGCCAAACTCGTAGTTGACTCAAAGATAATAGGTGTTTCTTCGTAATAAATAGTTGCACTCCATAGACGACCTGCAGAGTCGGTCGATTGATACATGCTTGTCGAGTAGGTCTTAGTTCCAACACCTGTATAAGGAGTGAAAACAGTGGACGTTGTGAAGAACAAAGGTATTTCAATAACATCTGTTTGAAACACAATGATTTGACTATTTGAGGGGTTTGTCTTTGATGAAACAACTGTTTTTGTAGACACTGTGGAAATGCCTGTGGTTGTTATTGTTGTTACCGTCAGACTAGTTGTGGGGGATGGAGTGTAAATAATAATTTCTTCCACTGTTTCCTGAATAACAGATCCTGAACTTGTGTATGTAGCAAAAGTAGTTGTTTCTTCTGTTGAAACAAAAGTGTTTGCCCACGCAGAAAAGGTAGTTAAAACTTCATCATTACAAACATAATCCATGTCTTCTGTTCCACTGAAAGCATAACCTGAAAAATCGGATGTGAAAACCGTACTACTAGGAGTTTTGAATCCAAAATAAAAGTTTCCACCACTCACAATGTTTGCGTATAAAAATTTCATTGGATAGTATTTTCCTGCAATCAAATTAACGGATAAAGTTTTATCAGAGCTTTGTAGATTAATGTAAACTGTATCTGAAGCATCCATATTGTTGACGTTACTTTTTCCCTGTTGGCAACAATGAAATGCGTCTTGAGCACCAAGACTTACCATTGCATAATCGTTTGCATTCTCCAAGTTAAAAACATAGGTACCTGTTTCGTGTGCCAAAAAGTATGCCGAGCCTGCCATGGTAAACTGGCCTGTATCAAACTGTTCACCCTCGTAATTTAAGTAGCCGGACAACACATTTGTATAGGTAATAATAGTGTCAGTTGGAAGCAGTCCTAGCAAATATTCGGTTATAGTAGTGTAATCATTGTCGTATGACAATGTTTCTACTCCATCGCCGTACCCATATTCAGAGTATGTGGAGTAGCCGCCTTCATACCATGCAGGATTTGTGTATACTGTTTGTTCTTTTGGATATTGGTAGTACTTGATATTAAATCCTGGGGACAAAGAGTATTCAGAGGGAATATTACATGCAGATAGGTATTCCGTTGTTGCAGACGTTTTGTTGAGTAGCAATAAAGTTATCAGGCACAAGTCTTTGATTTTTTGGGCGAGCATTTTTTTTTTTTTTTTGTTTTTTTTTATTTTATTTTTTTTTTTGAGCTGAGTGAAATTTCGTGTATTGTTGCTTTTGGATAGAGATCTTTATGAGACAAAAAAAAAAAAAAAAAAAGGCAAAGTCTAGCTTCAAATTTGAATGAATTTGCAAAATATTATTAATTAAACTAATTAGACTTAATAGTTTGTACTTCTATTTTTGCTGGTGTAACAAACAAAAAATTGCAGAAGTGAAAAGAAAAATTGTAAGTTGAGTGTGCTGATCGGATTTCTGTTGGTTAAATTTTTTTAAAAATATGTTCGTTTGTGGTCTTTTTATGGTTATTGTTGTAATTATTTATGAATATGAATAGAGCTTCTAAAAAAATGGAAAAAAACTTTGTCTTTAGACATAAAACATATTAATTTCCGTAATAGCTTTTAATATCAACGAGACACCTTATGAGCAAAAACAACAATGTTAACTTTGAGTATAAATATTGCAAAGACATAAGATATATATATATATCAAAGTGGACCTGAAGTGAAAGTCGACTTAAAAGTAAACCACTTTTAGATTTCAGGCATCATTTTGTACTTTTTTTATGCAAGTCGTGTCAAATATATTAAGCACTATATAAATTTAAACTTTTATAACACTCTCCTAATATCCACACTTTGCATCTCAAATAACGCATCTAACAAAAGCTGCTAATATTAGTTACCTCGTTTTAACAAGCATTATTTTTGCTGTTTATCAGCACAATCTGAAATAACAATAGTTGTGGAATGTTTTTTGTGTTGCTTTGTAAAAAATTTCATATTAAAATTATGACAAGATTTACTTGCTGTAATCAATATAATTATACGCATACTCTTTGAAGATGAAAAAAAAACAATAAACTTCTGCACATAAAACCTGCAAAATATACTCGAACTATTCATTACATCAGCATCAATGTCATCATCATCAACCTTTTTGCTTTTATTGGCGCATTTATCTTCATCAATTTGTCTTTGTGGGTTGCGTATGTGCTGGATACAAGATATTTTTTGTATTCCTTTTAATTTTCTCATCTATGCACTTCTTTTCAACTAAGAGCATTTCCATAAGCCACGCAAGGATATTCTCCTGCAGCAAGTTAGAAAAGAAAGCTTAAATAAAAGCAGTGGTTTATTTGTAGATTTGTACAGTTCAATACAATAGGACATTATTCTTAAAAATAAAAAATAAAAAAAGAAAAACAAGACGGAAGTTCCAAGAAAAATAAACTTCCATAGCAATTTTTTCAAATTGGTAGTGATTATCAAGCAGCTAATACAAATGGGATACAAATGGGATGGCATTGTACCTTTCCTCGTGCATACCCACAATAAACACGTACTCTTGTATTTTCTGGAATACCTTCCTTCTCTACCCCGTGTTTATGGTCAATTTTTCCTTTGAGTTTGATTTTCATGCTTGTGGTCGGGGTAAACAATAAAATCTGCAAAGATCCTTACTTTTCATTTCTATGTGGGTCTATTGTTTCTTTGAAGTGATTGCTATGATGTGTATTTTTGAGTGTTCCGTGGAAGCACATCAAACAATGGAATTTTTCAAAAAAAAGCTAATCATGACAAAATCATATATAATAAATAAAAAAAAAAGTGAACCGCATGATGAAGCACGCAGACAAAAAAAAAAAACAAAAAGACAAAGAAAAACATTTCAAATTAGACAAGAAAAACAATGGCAAGTTTAATTGACTATTATATTTATTATTTTTCATAAATTAAAATTATACCGAGTCTAGAAATCATTAATGAAGTTTACTTACATTGCCTCTGCAGTTTTTGTGAAACATTATGTTTGTTTTTTCCAAAGTGTCTAACAAAAAACAACAAAAACACAAATAACCTGGATAAAAAAATATATATGTCTGGGGAATGGCCGATCCGTAAGAGGATGAATTATACTTAGAAAACATGGTATCTTTGAATTGCAAATTTGTAGGGCGCCATTACCATTTTCTTGGTTTGCTTAAAATTGCTTAGACTTCAGAAAACTATTTATGTAGCTGTATGTAAGAGTGTCTAAAGAGCAAAACAATAAGAAAAAAGGTGAGTTTGTTGCAACAAAGCGTAATACTAAAAGGATTTACATGTAGATCAGTGTTGTGTAATCAAAATGGTGATCAAAAATATCAAAATGCAAAAAAAGTCTGGAATATTACACAACAACATCACACAATGCACTGTTTTTGATTATTTATTTTTTTGCCTTGGGTACTTGAGCAATGCGATGTTTTTACTGAGAATTAATAAATTAGGAAACTATATCTTTTTAACCTTGGTTGTATTTTTCGCCTAAAGTTAGATTTTATGCTTTAAGAAAATATGGTTTACATTCCATGCACATAATGAGAGTATGACATGGTGATTGTTGTTTCTGTCAATGTTTGAGTTAAACCATGGAGAAAAGTGATAAAATATTTTGTTTCCATTATGGACAAAACATTTCTTTCAATCCAATTTACCTTAAACGTTAAACAAACTTTTTGTAAAGTCACGTGAATCATATGCATCTTTGTTTACTTTTAGAATACATAAATTTGCTTCCAATCTAAAAGGGTCAATTACATTAATAGTAAATTTTTTGTATAACAAAGTAAACAAACTTGATTTTACAAACATAGATCTTGATTACCTCTAAGCAGCACCCTTCACTAATTAATTAAAGACTAAGCAAACATGATAAACTCTTTGAACAAGTGTATATCGTTTTAATTCGGCCTGAAAGGTTTAAGAGCGTATTTTTTTGCAATGTTTTCATGAGGAGATTTCACTTACATAAAGTGGCTCCTCAAAATAAGTTGTCACACTTTTTTCTTTTTTTGTAGCATCCTTCTGCAGCAAAGCACTTTGAGACAGGCAACGAAATTGTAAAACACCCTTACCATTGCATAGGGTAGGGTATTAAATTTTTTTTTTTTTTTTTGAGGTATAGCAAATATAGGACAAGATTTATTAGATGCAAGAAAAGTATTTGATGGATATTTACATATTATGATATTATTACAGGTACGAAGTTTTGAATTGAATGGCATTTGATCTTGTATAGAGCTGCGTTTATTTTTGAGTCCTCTTTTTCTCCGGCATTTGCATTTTTTCAATTGTTTCCGGTGGATTTTCTTTCGTCGTTTTACGTCAATTGTTTCTATTTTTGAAATCTTTGGTTGCATTGAAAAACATGCAAAAAAAAAAAAGAGAAAAACGGAGAACGAAAAACGGAAAAAAAACAAACAAACAATGACATGGGTGGATAGAGTAGGGAATAAAATGTCAATAATTAGGCAATGAAAATTGATCAGAGTGGTGGAATTGAAGAGGAGATTAGTCAAATAAATGTCATTTTTTTTGATTGAGTTGCGGATCTTTGAACTTCTGGAGGGTTTTAACATTCTGGATTGTTTTAACATTCTGGATTGTTTTAGACTTCTTGATTGCTTTGAAGTCATTTGAAATTGATCTGCTCTAGAAGGGGTAAAACAAATACCCGTAATTAACAATCACATCCTTTATAACCACGAACAAACGGTGACCCACAATAATGCCGCTACAAGAGATCAATGGTGGCAAAAACGTGAATACCCCGGTAGTGGACGGTGTAGGATATCAGCAAACACAACTTGAGAAGAAAGATGAACAAACAGCACCATCGACAGAATCAGTGGTATCTCCTACCGCTGAACATCCCAACGATTCAGCAAGAGTATCTGATGGAGAAACAAGCACCAGATCAAGATACTCCACGGTATTTCTAAATGAAAGACACAGAAACCAAGATTCCTCGGAAGAAGAAGACGAAGAATCTGTGCAAGAATATGAGCCCGAAGAAGGAAATGCAAATTTTGCTAATAATAGCACACACGGATCACTCAAACAGCAACAACACGGATGGGATCGTAGTAAATCAGGAAGAAAGAATCAGGCTCAACAAGCTTGCGCTGAAGATGACGATGAAGAAGCCAAGTACAAAAACTTGTCATTTCACGGCATCACAAACAGCTTGAGACCCAATTTCAACAATACAGGGAGAAGAAGAAGCACATTTCACGAGTTGTCCAGTTTAGGAACAGCAGTGAAGAAAAAATTCCAAAACACAAGCCAACAGTCCAAAAACATGGAATCTGAAAGAAACAACTTGTCCAAGTACGTTCAAGAGAGATATGACGACAGCGAAAACGTGCGGGACATGTCCTCCGACTTGATCGACACATTAATTGCTGGATGTCCAGCGGCATTGTTGTCAATGACGCACATTTTACAAGATCAGAGAAACATACAAAGAGTTCCTTTGTTGCTGAACATCTTGAGTGTGCACGTCAATCCCGTTAAATCAACTGAAAGTTTACACAGCGCAAAATTCAAGATTGATTTGGAATACGGGGTTGGTCCAAACAGAATGAAATGGTCAATCTACAAAAAATACAAAGATCTGGTTTCTTTGCACGGAACCTTCAAATCAATGATTCTTCAAACCACGATGGAGAATAAGTTGCACAAAGAAAAAAACACACGTCCATTGATCATTCCTAAATTTCCAAGAGCATTTAAAAACGACTTCAAAAACTCACATACTCATAATGAAAAGAAACACGCTGATAGCAGAAGCGCAAATTCGACTACGATGGACCAATCTTCAGATGTACTTTCCGCTTCAAGTAGCAACAGCAGTTTTGTGTCTGTTTCCCCAACAATGGATCAAGAAGTTTTTGTTCCACAAAGAGAAAACATTTTTTTCAAGCACTTGGGAAAGTTTAACCACAGCGACGAAACTGATGATCCTAACATGCCCCTTAATGAAAGATTAGAAAAATATTTGAAAATTTTAAATTTGGCTTTGAGTTTAAGACCTGCAGCAAATCAATTGTTCAAATTTTATGAGATTTCACCAATCAGCGTTTTATTGAGCTATGAAACAGGGTATTTTGGCAAACAAGGAACTTTGATTATGGCTTCAAGCGCAAAATCCAACGGGTGGAGAGTCTCGCATTTCCGGTTGAATGACTGGAAAGCAATGGTTCAAAGACACACGTCCAAGTGGTTTTTGGTAAGACATTCTTATGTTATGTTTGTTAGTGACATTCACTCTACAACGCCTTTGGACGTTTTTTTGGTGGATGCACACTTCAAAATCAAAACTCCATATGATAAAGAGGTCAACTTTTTGGAAAAAGCACAAAATCTTGGGGACGATATCACTACAAAGCAAAAGTTACCAAACAAGTTTCAATTGACTTTGCAAAATGGGGAGCGGAATATGAAATTGTTGTTCAAGTCGGAAAATTTGATGAAGGAATGGTTAAACTCAATAACAGAAATGACCAGACAAACGATTTGGAAGGGCAAAAACAGATTTGACAGTTTTGCACCTATTAGAAATAACTGTTATTGTAAATTTTTAGTTGACGGAAGAGATTATTTTTGGGCAATTAGTGAAGCCTTGACCATGGCCCAAGACTGTATTTTTATTCATGATTGGTGGTTGTCTCCAGAATTGTACATGAGAAGACCAGCTCAGGGAAACGAAGAATATAGAATGGATAGAATATTAAAAGAAAGAGCTTCTCAAGGGGTAAAAATTTTTATTGTTGTTTATAGGAACGTTGGGGCAACAGTGGGGACTGACTCTTCATGGACCAAACATCGGCTTTTGCATTTGCATCCAAACATTCACGTCATAAGATCTCCGAATCAATGGTTGCAAAATACCTACTTTTGGGCTCATCATGAGAAAATTGCCGTTATAGATTACACCATTGCTTTTATTGGGGGAATTGATTTGTGTTATGGTAGATACGATACTCCTGAACACGTATTGCGTGATGACGACGAATCACTTGTGAAGCAGATTTTTCCAGGGAAAGATTATTCAAATGCAAGAATTAATGATTTTTACGATTTGGACAAACCGTTTGAAGACATGTACGACAGAAAAACTGTTCCGAGAATGCCATGGCATGATGTTCACATGATGACCATTGGTGAGGTTGCTCGAGACTTGAGTAGACATTTTGTTCAAAGATGGAATTACTTGTTAAGACAAAAGAGGCCTTCCAGACCAACACCGTTGCTAACTCCGCCAAGCGACTTGACGGAAGAGGAATTGCGTAACTCTCCGTTGTTTCAACTTCTACAAAACAGATCATCTTGTGAATGTCAATTGTTGAGAAGTTCTGGATCTTGGTCTTTGGGTTTGAAAAAAACCGAACATTCAATTCAAAACGCATATTTGAAGATGATTGAAACTTCAAAACATTACATTTATATGGAAAACCAGTTTTTTTGCAGTTCAAGTGAAGATGACGGAATTGTTATTGAAAATAAGATAGGGGATGCTATTGTTGATAGAGTTATTAAGGCAAGTCAAATAAATCAAAAATGGAAAGCTTTTATTTTAATTCCGTTGATGCCTGCATTTCCCTCACAAGTAGACAAACCTGATGGGTCTTCTTTAAGATTAATTATGCAATGCCAGTACATGTCCATTTGCAGAGGAGAAAACTCTATTTTTGGTAAGTTGAGAAAATTAGGAATTGAACCAGAAGACTATATTCAGTTTTACTCTTTGAGAAATTGGACAGAAATTGGACCTAACAAAAGATTGGTCACATCATTGTTGTATGTCCATGCTAAAGTATTAATTGTTGATGATAGAAGTTGTATTATTGGAAGTGCAAATGTTAATGAAAGAAGTATGACCGGTAACCGTGATAGTGAGGTGGCGATTATCATTAGAGACACCGATTTGGTTAAAACCACTATGGATGGGAAAGAATACTGGGCAGGACGTTTTGCATGGGAATTGAGACAGAGATTGATGAGAGAGCATTTAGGGTGTAATGTTGATTTGATTGAGTTTGTTGAAAGGAAATTTGAGAGTTTCCAAGAATTGGGAGCCAAGCATTTTAAAACTCTACACTTTTTAGAGAAAAAATCAGGTTCCAAGTTATCAAAGAGCAAGTGCATGTTTTCTGCAAGCATTGAATTAGCATTGAGAGATGTATTGAGTGTTGACTATACAAGCGCTTGGGAGAAAGTTCATGGGAAGATACCTGGTTATGGATTGGGCACTGGCAAGAATAAAGAGTCTGCATTTGAAAATTCCGATGCTAATACTGGCGAGACGTCTCCTCATGAAAGTAATGCAAATGATGATGATGATAATGATGATGATGATGATGATGCCGAGGCTGCTTTTAATAAACCAGTCAGTGGGCCTTTTGAAAGTGATCAAATGTTTGCCAAAATGGAAAAGGAAGAGCTGCCATCACTTAAACGGTCTTTCAAGTCTGTATTCCATTCGTTCAACAACAGAGCTGGTGAGGCCAATTTAGGAATTAGAGACAACAAAAAAGTAAGTACTGATCCTAGAGTAAACAATGCGATTGTTGAAGAAACGGAGAATTTTGACCACTATGATCCTGCAAAACCTGTTGATCCTAATAGTTTCATTAAAGATGCCGGAACGCAATTATTCGAGTGGGTTTCTAGAAATTTGAATAATCGGGAGAATTCTAAATCTGATGATGTTGGTAAAAAATTTGAAACCACAAAAATTATTGATTTGTTACCAAACAAAGAGGACATTTTCAGTTATGTTCAAAATGAAAACATTGATGACTCTTTCAAATGGGATCTTTTGAAAAGAGTTTGCTATTTGCAACATCTGGCACATGTAGAAAAAGACGAATCAAGACAAACAGGTTCTTTTGTTACTGATGCTGTAGTTGATGGTAACGAAACGAAAGAACAGAATGAAGGTCGCCCTCATGAGCATAAAAAGTATGGGGAAACTAAATCGAAGCATTCGAACCACAAGCGTGTATTGGGTAAAGACGAGTTATCTAATCAAGAGATTGATCAGCTTTTATCGTTTGTTGCGATGCCTGATCAATTGAATCCCAAAATCAAGTCTTCTGAATCTGGTGAAAGTGCTGATGCAAGCGGGAAAAATGATTTCATCAATGAGAAACATTCTGGTGATAGTACTGGTTCTTTTAAGCAAAAAAAAAAAACACCATCTGTAACGGATATGTTTAAAAAAGCCACTTTTATTGATCCATACAGTTTTTCTGATCCATTAGTTGATTCTTTTTTCCAAGATCTTTGGTTTTCCATTGCAGTGAGAAACACTTATATTTATAGATTAATTTTCCATTGTCAACCGGATAATTCGGTAACCAGTTGGGCAGATTTCCACGAATACGAAGATTTGGCTCGTGAATTTGATGATTTGCAAAAAGAGATTGAGCAAATTGAAGAATCTGAAGCTATGAAAAAAACTGGTCAAAAAGGGGGAAACAAATCCCAAAAAAATGGAACAAACAACAAAAATAATACCGAATATGAAGATCAGGATGAAGACGAAGACCAGGATGGGGAAGACGAGGAGGATTTTAGTTTTAATGATACCAATGAAAGAATGCGGAGTTTTAGATTGAGGTTGTCCAGAGGTATGTTGAACGGTTTGGATAGAAAAACGTTTGACAAATACTCGGCAAAAAGATTATTGCAGAGAGTCCACGGCCATTTGATCATTATGCCATACAACTGGATGGAACAAGAAGTGCAAAACGATAACTGGTACTTTAATGCAGACAGGGTTCCTCCTATTGATATCTATGACTGATTTCGTTTTTTTTTTTTTCGGTACTGTAGTAAAATATGACTTGTATATTAAATACTTTCAACCTTTAGATGCTGGCACGTGTTGACTTGCTGCAGCAAAAAAAATGTAAAAAGAATATGTAAGACGCAATTTCATCATTTCACGTGTCAGCGCCATCACGTGTTAGTAGAATTTATGTGGGTACGACATGTTGCGAATTTTGAAATGAGTGTAAAGGAGTTTTGTTTTAGATTAATCGCTCGAGTGCTAAATTCATTAAGTTTACTTGTCACACCAGGGCCCCCGGCTTTCTTTCCCTTTTGATATATTGTGCTTGAGTATCTGCGCTTTTCTTGCTCGGTTGCACGTTGTTTGTCTTATTTGATGTGCCTGTTGTTTCTTTAATGAATTAGGCACTACAAGTGTCAAATGGAATAGTCAAAATAAAATAAAATAAAACAATCACACACCCTAGCCAAATTGAGACATTATTTTTTTTTCTAATCTAAATGTTTTCCATTTTTTGACTCTTTCATTCCCGATTGTGTGAGTATTGTTCCTATGAATTGTTGTTTGATTAAAACTCATCATTACAATTACCAAATAGACAACCAGACAGCCAGACTGACTGACGAACATTTTTAGAGATAACAACCACGACTAAATGGTTCAACAAAAGGCACAATAGAAGAAGACTCAACTTAAAAAATTGTTCAAAATTATAAAAGTCCAAAATACTACATACTACAACATACTACAACATACCACAACAATAGAACGGCGTTTTTTTTTTTTGCGCGAAAGATAACAAATTTTGAAAGATAAACCCGGGCAGGAAAATATTGTATTTTCTCGTTTTTTTCCTGAATTTTTCCTAATGGGAATTTTTTGTTTTTTTTTTGTTTCTCAAGGAAATCTATATGAGAGATGAGAGATGAGAGATGAGAGATGAGAATTTCATAGAAAATCAAGCAGATATGGGTTTTTTTTTTTTTTTTTTTTTTTTTTTTTTGAGGGAACGAAAAA
>ERZ794936.837-NODE-837-length-11611-cov-6.482866_pt1 | contig 11611 bp, 7 predicted proteins | sample MGYA00511083_ERZ794936 | MGnify/ENA primary metagenome ERZ794936 (study PRJEB30137, sample SAMN04331409) | food metagenome | isolation source: Y2 must sample point D1 replicate A | place: Australia: South Australia | collected 2014 ... | reverse complement strand
AACCCAAGACCTCTCCCATGCTAAGGGAGCGCGCTACCAACTACGCCACACGCCCGTTGTAATTATTATATTAAATTTTAGTAATCACTAATTTAAATCACTGTGTTTTAATTTGTTGTATTTATAATCATGCTTTTGCTTATATGCGTTAGAGTAGCTAAAGTCCCCTGTATGGTAGATGTAGCAATAAAGTTAATTAAGTATGGTGCTTGTAATAGAATGTTATAAAAACAAACAAAAAAGTCAAGCTAAAGTAAATTGATTGAAGCAATTTTGTTTGGTTTGTTTTGATAAATGATGCATATGTTTTTTATTAACGTATGCTTTTTAAATATATAATAACAATTATTATTATAAGCAAGCTAAATCTACATATATTTGCACAACCAACAGCTTAAGTTGTTTATATATAGTCATACAGAACTTAATAGATTTGAAAGTAGAGCAGCTTTATCCGAGCTTCTTCTAAATAGTCATAAACTAAGTCTATTCATCATCTTTTCCTAACCTCCTTCAAAATTAAAAACACATGACAAATCTATATCAAAAACTTAAGCCCCTCTATGCATGCTTTGATCTCTTCTTCATTATTGTTGTTTGTTTTCTGCACAGCTTCCAATGATGTTTCATTCTCTTCTGAGCTTTCTTCATGCTTTAAAGCCCATTTTTCTTTCAAATGTTTTGTTATCAGTAATAACTCTTGAATAGACTTAACGATATTTTTAGAATGTTTATGAAGAACTTGAATTTGTTCTATGGAATCTATAGATGCAACTTCATGCCTTTTTGCATTTATATTTCTAAATAGGTTTCTAGTTAGTATATCATTTTGATGAGCACCATCGCCTTCTTCGTCTTCTTCCTCTTCATCAGAATACATGTTAAAATCTTCATTTTCCTCATTTACTTCGTTTTCAGGATCATTATTCTTGACTAATTCAGGAGTGTTATTAAGCTGTGTATACTTTAATATTTCTTCAATAGAAGAAATCAACTTATTTGAAATAGTGTCGACTTTCTGTATTTCGCTCATAGAAGTATAAATTAATTTTTAAAGTCTATAATTTTGCTTCAAACACAGTATGTTGGGTAATAGACTAGTTTTTGTTGGTATATAATCTGGTTTATTATATTTGTTCAATATGCTGAGTAAATAGAAATTCAAAATTCATAATAGGTGGATTTTTTTACTGAAAAAATGACTTCTTTAAATCCGACAATAATAGTCAATCTGGGATACAGCAATTACACAACTTTAAACACAACATTAAATGGAAAAATAAAAAAACTTTATTAACTATATATACTTATTTACCAGTACTACCAAAACCACCAGCACCTCTGGCACTTTCTTCTAAAGATTCAACAACAACAACTTCAGCATCTTCAACGATTCTTTCTAAAATTAATTGAGCAACTCTATCACCAACTTTTACTTCAAAGTCGTTTTCACCATGGTTGAATAAAACAACTTTAACTTCACCGGTATAATCTCTATCAACAACACCAGCACCAGTGGAAATACCGTTCTTGACGGCTAAACCTGATCTTGGGGCAATTCTACCGTATGTACCAACAGGCACAGTGAATGAAACATCGGTCCCTACTAAACCTTGGCCTCTAGCTTTGATTATGGTTGGTTGAGAAGCATATAAATCGTAACCAGCGGCTGCTAAAGAACCTTTGGTTGGTGCTTTGGCTGTAGCGGATCTTAGTTGAATTCTTAATTGGTTGGACATTTTTTGTTTTTTTGTAGATGGTTCTTGGTTTTCTTTATTACTCATAGAGTTATCTTTGTTCGGTTATGAATATATATTTATATTGATATATTTAATCATACCCATTTAGAAAAAAGAATAAAAGGTAATATTATTATTTTCATCTCTACAATCAATAAGTTTCAGTAAGATATTATAAAGTTTGAAAAGGTGAAATTTTTTTTTTTTTTTTTGCTGCGTTTCTCTTATACCATAACGCGTTTGGAAAAATAGTTAACTTTACGTGTAATGATCTTGTATCGGCTTTAATGCTTTGGGACATTTATAAATTTCCTAAAAAGGAAGCACACATTTCATTCGTACAAGGGTAGATTTTGAGCGGAGTTAAAACCATAAGTATTTACTATTATTTATCCATTCTAAATCATTAATATCTTCAATCCATGAAGCACGTATAGCAGACAAAGACTCGTTATTAGCGTGTAAATGAATCCCTGAATGAGAAGCAAATGAATTTAAATATTGATCTTTCTTTGCAATCTTCAAGTCATCATCCCAGATCACTAATTTTTTCATATCATATTTCTTCAATTCTTCTAAACATTTGATTAACAAAGTATTCAAGTCGTCATTGTTGTCAGTTTCTTCAATATACAACTTCAATACATATAATTTGTTTTCATTCCAATTGTGATGCCAGATAACATGGGAGTTAGAGTCTTTGATTTTGAACCCATCAATCAATGGATTTTTTTTGATCAATTCAGGAAATGCAATATCACTGATGAAGGTATCTCTAGCTTTAAACCATTTGTAAATGTCTAAATCTGGTTTTACAAAAAAACGATGTTTTTTACTAACAGAGGCATCAACTGATAATTTTTCACATTCTTCTATTTCCTTGTCTAAGCAGTCACTTAGATATTGGTCTGAATGATCTAAGTCCAAAGCAACAACAGCCTTTTCGGAACCGACTAGGTGTGACTCTTTTATGTAATTAGTCAAAGCATCATCGTTTGAAAATTCATGCAATGGTATATGTCTTGATTGGTATTCAACTCCTTCATAAAAATCACCAACTTCACTGTACAAAAAAATTGTAGTATACTTTAAAAATGAATCATCTGGTCCATTTGATTGAGCAATATCATCGTATAACTTGTTCAGATGAGTAATCATTGATGAAGCATATCCCTTTCCTCTAAACTCACTAGGTGTAAAGACACCACCAATACACGCAGATAAAGAAGGAATGGTTTCTGAAGAGCCTGGAACCTGTATGTATGCAACACGATTTAAAGTTTCACATGATGAAACTATTTGCGAAAACTCATCGGTTTCAGGTAGGTCTAAATCTACAAAAGCAAAGAACTTAGTCCCTAAAAATTCTCGGTATTTTTCTAAAGATGAATCGATAACAGGATTGGATGAAATTGTTTGATTTTTTAAATGTTTTTCCCTTAAAATGTATTGATCTGTTGAGTAAAGTTCTGACCCCCATACAACAGCATTTTTCTTTTGACAGTACTCAATTTTATCTTGATTACCTGTGATTTCAATAATTTTACAGTTTTTTGAAGGCATTTAAGTTTATTTTCACTGTTTGGAACTGGTGTTAGATATTTTTATTCGAATAAGTTGTCTAAAGCGTTGAAAAGTTCATTTTATATGTGAAATAACTAGCTGTTAGCAATTTAAAATTAACCTTCTTTTTTTTTTTTCTCGCTTAAAATATGAGATACGTAAGCCTCCTTAATTCGCCGTTTTAAAGCGAAAAAAAAGGCAAGTTATTACATATCCTTATGACTGAATGTTTTATTAGGTTGGAAGATTCTTTATTCAGATTTTTGTTTGAAAGAGTTCAATGTTATACGTCAAGATATTCTTTAATTTCTTTTAATGGTTCATCTTATGATACTTTTTTTTTTTTTTTTGGCGTTATAAATAACTTAGACTGTGTTCAAAGATCCTCGGTTGGTTAATAATTTTAAATATTGAATAGTTTAACTTTTTTGTGAAGTGTAATGATAGAAAGAAAAAGAGAATTTCTAATACTGTGTAGGACTTCACCTGGGTAACAAAAAAAGTAATTTACATATTTAATTGCAGATCAGAGTTGAAATAGCATTTGATAAATTCATAAGCCATATTATCATGCTTTTAGAGTGAAAAAATATGTGACTACTATGTATAAAAAAAAATACTTTGGTATAATTCAACTGAAACTTGAAATTTCTATTAAAATAAAATTATAGCAAATTATTAATCATATGTAGTTTTGTTTTAGCTCTCTGAAATAATTTGAGTTATCTGAAAGTATTATGTTTTCATCAAGATATTTTAAATCATCACTATTATCACCAGCCTTTATTTCAACTGTTTCGGTTCTTTCTACAGTACTGCTGCCAGATACGGATGTTTTATTTGTTCCTCCTGCAAGTCCTTTAAATACTTCCTTTACACCTGCCATCAAAAATTTCATACCATCACCTTGATTAGCAAAGTATGAATACAAGTCCTTTATAATGTATGTTTTGTTGTTTTCATTCTTCTCAATAATCTCCTGTATCTTATTTTCATCAAATTTAAACCCTTTTAATTTCAAAAATCCATTAATTTGCATTAACAATACTTTTTCTTCAACCTCATTATATGTCATTTTTGTAGTAATATGTACTGATAATTTTGATCTTGTAGGTGATTTTACCGAAACATAGTGTTTCAAAAATTCTAGATATTTATCTAAAGTTAATTTACTCAAGAAATTTCTGTCAATTGAGTCGTCAAAATTCAAATCATTGAAGTTAAGTCTTTTGTTTGCAATTGATTCAACTAACTTTTTGTGAAAATTGTTCTGACTTTCTATTACATTGTCGCTACTTAAAATGAAGTTTGGTGGAACGTGACGTAAAATATCAGAAGGTAAAGACGTATCATCTAATATTTGACCCAATTCTGAAACACTGTTTAAGACCTTTATGTATTCTTCCAAATAATGCTTTTTAAAAAAGCTTTCAGTCAACCCTTTCTCTATACTATTCTCAAAATCTAAAAGATAGTTGTTAATTTTGGTTTCCATTTCTTTGGGTGTAGATAATGACATTGCAGATATTTCTAATCCAAAAGTTTTTGATAAACTTCTTAAACCACCAGAAACAATATACCCTAAATGTCTTTTTACTCTCAAATCAGAAACTAAATGTATATTAAAGATAAAGGCTGTAAAGTTCGTTAATGCAAAAAGCTCTTTAGAACTTAAACCTAAAGCAGGTGTCTTTTTTTCACTAAACTCACCCACTTGAATAAAGTAGCTAATAGAATTGTTTGGATCACCCTGTGGAGACGACCTATTGAAAATGTAATTATCACCCTCTCTTAACTTATAGGTTTCTGGATCATTTTCCACTCTAAATGTTTCAGCATCATTACTATTTTCTAAATGATGCGTCAAGTTATCACTAATAAAACTAGATATTTTTAAAGCATTAATATTTGAACAATCTCCTTGCAAAATTATAGAAACTTTCAAATCTTTCAAATACTCTAAAACAAAATCTTTTAAAGATTCAGCATCAATTTCATCTTCTAAAGCTTCATATCTGTCTTCTAAATTCCATACATATTTTTCCAAAATAATATACAGACCAATTAAAGCTAGTTTAAACCCATTTTCATTTGCAGCAGTTTCAAACTTATTTCTTACATTAACTCTAGATTTTTTTAATATCTCCCTTTCAATATTTTCTATAGAATATTTTTTGATAACATTGATTATCTTTTCCAATATATTGTGTAGCCCATCTGTAAAACCATTGATTTGAATTTTTAGGTTTATATCACCTTTAATACTTGGTGAAATAGTTACAGCATAACCTGACTTTACAGCCGCATATAATGTAGACGAAGTTTCAATACCAATAATTTCAGTTAAAACTTCCAAAAACATAGTATTTAAAGCAGACGGTTTCAGTTTATCATTGATCAAATTTATTGTCAAGAGAGATTTTGATTTGAAAATGGAATTATGAGATTCATTCTTGGTCCATATTTGGTATCTTTGGCTATTCTGTATTAATTCTGGCTTGGTTTGTGTTGAAGAATTATTTAAAATTAAACCTAAATTTACACTTGAGTTGCTCTGTTTTTTAGACTGCTTTAAAGCATTAAGAATAATTGAATTAGATTTTTTGATAATAGAAGGTACAAACTTGTTTTGAAAGTCTACATCGAATTCAGCTATTTTTTTAGAAGCGATAGTTTCTGGGTTGTAAATGAACTTGACGTATTTGAAGCCAAAATTAGGATCAGTCAATAAGCAATCTTTTTCTTTGAATGTTTTGTTGTAGAATTCACCCAGATTTATATTTTCATAACTGCCATAAAAAATATATTTCATATTGTTTTGATCCAATAATTGACTAAAGAAACTTTGCCATTTCTTTGCGATATCTATCCATTCTTTTTTAAAAATAGAAGATTCACTGTAAGCACCACTTTTAGAAAAGATAAATGGAATATTTTTTAGGATACATTCCATATCTACAAAATCAACAAATGATCTAGTTAAAATATTAGCGGTAAAGTTTGAACATTCTTTAACAGGATTTTGATTAATATCTTGATACAAAAACTTTAAAATATCTAAAGAATTGTGTTGACTAAACACTTTTGCTAGTTTTTTTGTAGAATCAGAAGATATTAATTTGTTACAAAATCCTTGTTTAAAGTTAGCTATTATGGAATTTATATTTTCCCAGCCTTTGGATGTTAACTTCAACTCCAAAATTAAACCATCATTATTTAGTGCATACTCTGACATAAAGGCAAGTGATGATGAAGCATATCCATTTACTTTTAAGTAATTATCAAAAGAGCCTTTACTTTCTTCCCCAAATAGTTCAACCCAGTAAATAAAAAATTGAGCTAATTCTTTTTTTGAAAACCCCTTTACTAAGAAGTCGTTATGATAAACCGGTATGACAATTCTTAAAGCATTTGATGATTTTTTGCCTTCTATGATTACAGTATTTTTTAAATTTGAAGAAGGAAAAACATTTGTATTACCGATTTTATCAAACCAAGCATTTTCCATTATTGATTGGTTTTTAAATTTAGAAGAATCTACTAAATTTTTTGAAATGTTGTCTTTGTTTCCAAACTTAAACTTGTTAAGCAGACCTTGTTGTGTCAATGGTGTGCTTTTTATACCACCAAAAGAACTTTCAGCTAGCTTGGCCAAAATATTTATGGAGTCAGAACTCTTTAAACATAGTGTCATATTATGGCCAAAAAAGTGTTCATCAATGTATTTTGTTAAAGCAGTGGTCACATTAATGTTTTCTACAGCTGCAACGTTTTTTAAAGAGTTTAGGTCTCCTGTTGCAAATCTATTGAATGGATGGTTTTTATCAGCTAAAATCCTCGTACAATGGTACATCAGTTTTCTATAATTAGTCTTGTTACCAGAATGTTCGTTATCAATAGCTACAATTTCATTGTTTAATTCTTCTTTTTTGAACAAAGGCTGCTCCAAACATGAACCAAAAATGGTTAATAAATTTTGAAAAGCAGGTTTTTCAGCGTAGTCATCTTTTTCTTTCAACCTATTTGAATTTGGTATGTAAAAGTAAAAAGTAGTTTCTTGACCTGTTGTATAAGCATTTCTTTGACCGTTGTTTTTAAATAGTTCATCTTTAAATTTGTTCACTTCGGGATGTTTTTTTGATCCCCCAGCTAGTATCATATGTTCACACAAGTGGCTTAACCCAGGTAAATTATGAGGATCGTTAAAAGCACCTGTTGCAACTGTAACCGAGCATGAAGCTGTTTTTTCAAATGGGTCACTAATTAGTAAAGCCAAAATACCATTTGATAATTTTAAAAGCTGATATTGCTTATGTAAGGAGTTTATAGGACAGTATAGGTCTTGGTTTAGTCTTTCCATCTCGGGGGGGTTGTCTTTTTCCTATTGGTTTCAAAAGTTTATATTGGTTTGTATATTTTATAAAAATATGAAATTGATCAATCCAAAGTTGTAATCTTATTAAATACACTTTTACTGCTATAAATTATAAGATTTCCATCCTACTTGCAGCTCTAACATTATATTCAAAGTTATAAACAGTATCAAATACTGTGCATATGTAATTGATTAAACTCTACGAATTACTCTTTTGGGACATATCAGTGAATTCACCAAAAAAAAAATGAAAAATAGCAAAATAGTATATAAACAGCTTTTATTGAAGCATTTCAAAATTCATACTAGATACTTTGTCAACAAAGCTTCAGTTAACTTTATTAATACTCTCAGTTATAATATTTCCATTATACTGAGAGTTTTTTTTTATTATTTCTTTTTCAGAATCAATTATTTCAAAGAATATAGGTACTACATCAAGCACTAATTCATCTAAGCTAACTAAAATATTAACGACTATAAGTGCTAAAAATGCTGAATAAGCAGTATATCTTTGTAATAAACTTCCCATATTAAAATTTGACCAAAAAATTCTTAAGAAATACATAGGCATTAATGAATTAAGGAACATGTTTTGTGCTAGAATGTATTTTTTCACAAGAAAAAACGATGAAGATGTGTTTATCTTTCTTATTATTTCTTCATTACTATAGGAAACATCTGTTTCTTTAATGCATGTTAAGCTGAAGTAATTGCAAGCAATGGACAAAGAGGTAAATCCAAATAAAATAAAAGCGTTAAAATAAGTAAAGTTTAGGTTTTGCTTATAGTGCAAAAAGTAAAAAAAGAAAACTAGCTTTGCAAATTTAAGTCTTAATTGAATTTTTAAACTAAATGCGTTAATTCTTTGGGTTTTGAGAATATAATGTTGATTGTTTTTGAAGTTGATTAACTTTTGATAAGTGTAAGCTCCACATATTTTGGCAACTTCCATATACTTGGTGAGCAGATTTACGACAGGTGCACGATCAACATTCTGCCTTGCCGTTTCCTCAGCATTGAAAATCAACGTTTGATATGAGTTATCTGCCGGTATAGTTTTACATGCTACATAGTTCAAAAGCTCTTGTGGCTGTTTATTTTGTTGTGGGCATTGGTAAGTCTTTCTCTTTAAATTAGTAACTATGATTCTTGGATCAACATTTTCTGCGTCTTTTGAAGTCAACTTTCTTCTTATTACTCTTTGTGAATTTGGAGGCCTAAAAACATCACATATGGCTGGTTTTATTAACTCTGTAGGTGTTCCATTCAATGATATAGCTCCAGAAGACTTCTTTTCATTAAAATTTTTGTCTAAACATTCCCACTGCTCTGAATCTTTAGTAATTTTACCCCAATTTAAACTGTCTTTGGAAAACTGTGTTAAGTTTGGACTACAGTTACTGTAAGCCATAAAAAGAGTTATTTAGTATTATTATTATGGCTATTTGGTATTAAAGCTTATAATATTGATGGTTTTCTCTCTATAAAAACTTTATTTAAATCTAGTGCTTTCTAGTCACCCAATTGCAATCCTTGTTTAAGGAATCAAACTAATTACTTTTTTTTGTGTTTCACTACAATTTCTAGTAATTTTACTAAAGTTTTGTAATCTCAACTTGTAACTAAACAAAAATACTGACTATTCCTATTTCATTATCTATATTATAAATGAATAACTATATAAATTTTAATCACTTGATATTTTAACAGAAGCAACATATTTTTGTAGCTTTGATAGCAAAGTATCACTTTGTTTGATTAAGTTATTAAAGTCAGAGTCCTTGTTTTCTGGTTTGTTAGTTAAGACTATTCCATTGACTTTATCTATAGCACAATTCAACTGTTTTGTTGGAATGAATTTACCTAGGTCATCATCCAAAAACTCAGGTGATACCCCAAATGAATCTGCCATAGACTTCAAAGATAAAGATTGATATGATTGTAGTAATTGAGCATATGCTTTCAATCTCATTTGTCTTAGGAAAAAATCTGTATGTGGGCTCAAAAACTTGGATGGTATAAAAACTTTTTCTCTAGTAGATAGCAAGAACTTGAAAAAAGAACCGTAATCTGAACTGTACAATGAAATAGCTAAAGAAAATATGGCTTGTAAAGGTTCAGATGCGGACATAGCTGCCAGAACTTCTGGAGAATCTATAATTTTAGTCTTCAAGCTGTCTCTATCTAGTGATAAGATACCACAAACTATGGAGTAAACGGCAATATCTTCATATGATGCTATTTCTAAAGAAGTAAAAGTAGTTAATGAATCAACTAGTAATTCAGAGGCTTCTTCAAATCTTCTGATAGCCATTAAATGAATACCCTTATAAGCTTTAAATCTATTTCTTCTTTCCCAATCACCACCTTTTTCAATGGCTTCATGTACTTCATTCAACTTTTCAGAGACTGCAACTTGGTCATTGAAAAATAAAGCTATTCTAACTGCAGTTAGCATGATATCGATTTTACCCCCAAGAGATATGCTAACTTTCTTAGCTTTTTCTAAAGTAGTTAAACTCTTCTCTACATCCCCAATTTGGGCATAGTATTCACCTAATTTTACCCAAGAGTATGCTTTTTCTAGTTCTCCTTCATCATTCTTTTCAGCTTCCTTGATATCCTTTTCCAATTGCTTGATTTGTTCTTCGTTTTTCTTTAATAAAGTTTGATATAGAGATTCTTCAAAAGGAAATTTTGGATCTTGTGTTTTCAAGTACAAGTAGTAATGAGACATTTCTTGTTTTTTGATGGCTTCGATTAGTGCATCGTATTCATTTGTTCTCTTACTAACAAAAGCTAGTTCAGAAACTTCATAATCTGGAACTTTGTTCACAGCATCGTATGCTGCACTGTTTTTCTTAGAAGTCTTATTTTGTTTGATTTTTTCTGACATTATACCGGACCTACTATTAGTATATTTTTGGGGTTCCTTTCAATTTCTTAGAACACGTTATATGTGATATTGTAGCATTATTAACGTTAATTATATTTAACACCGTACTTGTTTTTTTTTGCCACCCAAGCGAATCACATATACGCGAGGAAAACGAAAAAACACATGGAAGCGATTGCCTGTTGCGGATATAACATATAAGGTTCGATCTACACTAAACCCCCTTTAAAGTCATCATCGAAGTAACAATTACATTGAGTAATTTATAAAATTAAGAAAGTATATAGCTTTGAGTAAATATCAAACAAATCCCCTTGATCTTTCTTTGAAGAAGTATTGTACATACAAAGTTTGTAGGAAACTAATTACAAATGTTAACAACATTATAACTATAGAAAACCAGACTACTCTAGAACTTGTACTTTCAACAGTGGATTGATTTCTCCATTCTCTAGCTCTCAAGTAGTTCATTAATTTGGTGATTTTAGAAAGATTTCTATCAATTTCTTCTATTGCGTGATTGGCAACGATATCTTCCGGTTTTTCTTCAATATCTTCATTTAAACTTTCTAAAGATTTATCTGGTTCAATAGTTATTTCAATTTTTTTCAAGGATGTACCATAAGAGTTGCTAAAGCAGAAGGCATATTGACCTGCACCAAATGATTTCAATACAAAATCACTGTATTTCTTTTGCTTTTCTGAAATGATGGAATTACCATCTGGAGAGGTGATTTCAAAATCTATTTCGAAGTTTCCACCTGTTAAGACTTGGTAAGATACTACCAAAGCATCTTCATCGTTGTATAAATCATAGTACATACATTCTTTGGTGAAAGATGGTAAAGATATTACCACTGGAGAATATGAGGCAGCATTGGCTAATGAATAAGTAGCTGTGAAGTAGCTAAGAACTGCTATTATAAACAAATTAAGTTTGTTGATCATTGTACTTGGTTTATGTATAATGTATTATGAATTTTGTCTGTGTATTATAATGTAACTTAAAGATTATTTTTGTTTGTTTGTCAAATT
>ERZ794936.836-NODE-836-length-11615-cov-31.712543_pt1 | contig 11615 bp, 6 predicted proteins | sample MGYA00511083_ERZ794936 | MGnify/ENA primary metagenome ERZ794936 (study PRJEB30137, sample SAMN04331409) | food metagenome | isolation source: Y2 must sample point D1 replicate A | place: Australia: South Australia | collected 2014 ... | reverse complement strand
AGTATGAGTAGTGGGAGTATGAGTAGTGGGAGTATACGTCCATTGTAAAGTCAAAACAGTGCAAACACTCTTTATCTCTGTTTACGTTCGTTGCTTGGTGTCGATGACGATGACGACGCTTGTGGTGGTGGGCCTGCAAGGTAGTTTGTCAAGTTGAAAGCGTTAAAGTTTTTGCAACGCATTTTCAACGTGATGTAGTAATTCTTGATGTGATGAATAAAATTGTTTGTTGGGTTTTGTTGTTGTGTGCGAGCCAAAAACGTTTCAAACTGAAATCCCAAATGGGCAAACGCACTGACCAAAACTTTGGACGATTCTAGTCTCAACTTGATAAAAAGGACATATCCAACAAACTGCACGGTTTTCACTACGGACCAATTCCAAAACATCAGGTTCTTCACAATTAAAAGTAATAAACAGTACACTTCAAAGTTCGCACTAAGTGTCATGCTCAGGTCCTGGTATCTTTGCAAAAAAGCGTTAATGTATGGAGCATATTTGTTCAAATGTGGAAAACGCTGAGGAAGTAAAACGTTTTTGATGTAGGTCAATGCGTGAAATACAGAAAAGATGGCATAAGGGAAAACACCCAAACCGGTAATTGGGGTGATTAGCCAAATAAGGGCCATGGTGAAATATGGGAAATTGACATCTCTAATTACAATGCGACCGCGAGCAAAACGGGAGGTAGTGGTACTGGTTTTGTCTTGAGAACTAGGTGTGGATTTAATCAATTGTTTGAAATATTGCTGGTATAGTTGGATACCAAAGGATAAAATAACACCAGTATAAAGAAATGTATAACTTGAATAGGAACTGAACCCACTCAATATGAAAAATATGGTTCCAAGTAGAGTGAAACAATGTCCGATAAACCAGATAAGTTGTAAATTCATGACAAAGGGCAAAAAAAACAAGGTGGTGTCTATGTGGTTTGTTGAGTTTTGGTTTGTGCTTATATGGGGTGCTAAAGTTCCCAATCTATGAATATACTAGACTATATCGGTGAATAAAACTTGATGTGTTTTGCTCCCCCTCGTAATCAAGGCTTCCCCTACGAGAACGACAATAAAAATAATTGAAAATACAAAAAAAAAAATAAAAAAAAAATAAGGTTACGAACCGGGTGACCGGTACTGAATTTCACGTGCAAAAACCTTTATATCAGTGCCAGGTCGTAAGAACATTTCTTTTATCTATACAACGATACACGGTCAGCAATATATATATTTACATTGATACTTCACTTCTTGGCTCTTTTTAAGTCCGCTTCTTCATCCTCCGTAGACAGAGATCTCTTTTTTGTGTCTGGTTTCTTGCCCTTCTTCACAATCATGCTGGTCAAGTCATTCACTTTTTGTTCAGTGCCGGAGTTTGAGTGGCCCGAGACAGCCCCTCCAAGCAAGGCTTTCATTGCTTGTAACTGCTTCACTTCCATGTTTTCGTTTTCAATATTGTTTGCCTTGATCTCTTCCAACTTCTCTTTCAAGTCCTTGACCAAGTCGCTGTCGTCTGGCTCTCCATTGCCCTCTTTGATTCTTGTTTCCAACAAGTTTATGACTTTCTTCATGTATTTTTCACATTCTTTGTATTCCAACGGGTCGTTTTCCAACGCTATCCCGAGTTTATAATTGGCTTCAATGATCAATCTGTTGGTTGGATCAACTTGCTGGTAAACATCTTCTCTGTATTGCAAGCATTTCACAAAATCGTCTTTGCTCTGTTTAAAATTTTCCATCTCCAATGAAACAAGCCCAAGAACATCGTAGTTTTCTGAAAGTTGCAATTTAAGGTCTTTAACAAGTTTCACGTCTTCACTGGCTTGGGCTTGTTGCAACTGTTCTTCGTACATTGCCCTTGAAATCTCCAACACGCTCCATGCGTTTTCAAAATCATTGCCATCACTGTCCTCTTCTTGATCTTCATGGCCGTCTTCCACTTTTTCTTCTTCCTCCTCTCCTTCCTCCTCTTCTTCCTCCTCTTCTTCCCCTTCTTCTTTTTCGTTTGTTTCCTTTTTCTCTGCCCCAGCTTCTTCCTCTTCCTCCTCTTCCTCCTCTTCCTCCTCTTCCTCCTCTTCCTCCTCTACTTCTTCACCAAACTGATACAACGTACTTTTCGTGTCATTTTTCTTCTTCTGTGTTCCTTCTTCCTTCTCGTCTTCTTCATCTTCTTCGTCACCTTCTTCGCCCCTGGCACCAGTCCCGCCAAAAACATCACTGGACTCAACAGCCAAATGGTAAAGACTTCTTCCGTACAAAAACAAGTAGTATGGGTTGTTGTCATTATTTGTTGCATAGTACAACTCATTTAGTTCGCTGAAAACATTGCAACTTTCTTCAAATTGGTCGTTTTTGTAATATTTGGTGGCCTCAACCAAAAGTTGATTCATTTCCCTTTCTGTTTTGCTCATTCTTTTTAATGTTCTCTAGGTCTTATACACAAACTACTTGTAACAATGCCTGATAGCCGTTTCCTCTGAGTATAATACGTGGTCTTTGTCTAAGGATTTGCTCATTTGTGTGTCGAGATATACGAAGAGAATGAAAACATCAATTTGTGTTTAACACGCGTGAAATATCGTTGTCGCGTGTTTCTCCTTTTTCCTTTTTATTATGCCAAAAAATATGTTCTAGCAAACAAGTAGCATAGCCAATTTTAAGGTTTGCAAAACACGTCCGGGCTCAAAGTTTGGAAAATATGTTTATCAAATTGTTAATGCGGCTGTGCTAAGCAAAGACAGGTTAACCCTTATGGAGAATACGTACCTAGATTAAGAATTCTTAATACTTTACACCTCTTTAATATTTATGCATTAAAAGCAGTTCCTGACCGTGTTGTCTCTGAAACTGTCGAAAACATATGCTTAAACAAACAAAACGGGCAAGACAAGGCATAACAGTGGCTGCTGTGCGTCCAAAATAGCAAAATGGCCGAGCACTTTTATAAAAACCATTCAAAATCGAGACCTTGTGAGCCCAAGACAGAGTTTTCTATATCTAATGGAGATTGCGCAAAAATTGGATCCGTAACGCCGTGCCGCAGCCATTTTTGACTTCAAAGTATCTGTTTGAAAGCAAACATTATAAAGTGCTTTTAGCAATCGGGCAGTGTGTAGATCACAATGTGTAAGTGAAATTCCGTTGTTTTAGCCCGCTTGTGTAAGCGTCAAGCGCTTTTAAAACACATTTGTTGGAGCCTGAAGATGAGCGCGTTTCACGATGGTGCAACACATCGTTTGAGAAAATGATCTCAACATTGACACATCCCGCCTTTTCAAAGGTGCGAAGTCTATTTTATCAAGACCTTTGAAGTTGCACTACGTGAGATCCAAGAGATGTTGCGTTGGTTTAAGCAGTTGATTATTGTCCAGCATCACTAAGAGCATTTCTCAACCAGGCTGGCCTTTGCCGAGGTTCCGGTAGTAGAGAGCTTGCTTAGAGTTCATATCCGTATGATAAGCTTGTCACTTCACAAATACAATTTTTTAAATCTTTTAGCGGGTTGGTATAAATTTTGAGCTGTATTCTAGCTAGACAATTTAACACTGCAGACTGCCTATAGAGGGTATATGATGCTTTTCTTTGGCATGTTTGGGAGAGGGAATAGTAAACTCTTGTTTATAAAAGTATTTGTTCTCTTTCTGTACGGTGACTTTTAATCTTGCTTTCGCCGACGTTTCCTGACGCCCGATGCATCAGCACTTCAAATCTAATAAAGTCAACATCACTAAAAGTGTCACATGACCCAAAATATTTCTTAAACTTTATTTTTTATTTCATTTTTTATTTCATTTTTTTTTTTTCGATTGCCTGTTTAGGAATAATAAATACCTCTAGCTCTTCAAATATAATGAGAGATCCTTGCACAAAACGGCTTTGTGCACACGAAACCAGATTATTGTGGTTTTGCATTTTTTTTGTGTTTTCGCAAAATTTCTGTGTTTTTGTTGTTAACAAAGTATTAGGTTTCTTCGTTATTTGGAGCGTCTTTTGGGGTTGAACAAATAAGGATCATTTCATTCTTGGTTCATCATTGTCTTGTTCTTTCAGCTGATGAGTGGTGGCATGTTTCAACTTTTAAGCTTTGTGAAAAAAAAAACAAAAAACAAAAAAACACTCTTGGTCAAAAAGTTCAACATAAAAAGCTGAAATCATCAAAGCACCAAGTTAAAAACAAATGTCTGTAGTTGCTGATCCACCAAAAACGGTTATCAAACAAGAAACCACAGAGACAGTCATTGTCAAACAGGAACCTGGTTTAGAGCATGAATCAGGACTTCCAGCACCTCAATCGTCATCCACGGGTTCTCCAGAAGCCAGTACACAAGTGAATGAGTCTTCAAACACATTGTTACCAGATTATGGGCAAAAGATTCCTGAGCAACCAGAAATCAAAATCATCAAGAAAAAAATTAATGGATACGTTGGGTTTGCCAATTTGCCTAAACAGTGGCATAGAAGATCGATTAAGAATGGATTTCAATTGAATTTGTTGTGTGTTGGTAAACAAGGCTTGGGGAAATCGACTTTGATCAACACCCTTTTCAACAAAAGTTTGTTTTCTGTAAACAATGGTGCCAGCGGTGATGTTGAACTTGAATTGGCACAAAAATTGGAAAATATTACATTGAACGATAGCTTGCATAATGCTGACCACAACCAGCAGCAAAAGCAACCCCAACAAGGAACAAATCACGTTCGTATTGAATCTGTGACAGCAAATTTGGAGGAAAATGGGGTTACTTTGAAATTGTGTGTGATTGATACACCTGGGTTTGGATCTGCAATCAACAATACCGATTCGTGGAAGCCGATCTTGCAAGAAATTGAAAGCAGATATGACGAGTATTTGGATTGTGAAAACAAAATTTCAAGAAATATCAACAATTTGGACGATCCAAGAGTTCACGCTGTCTTATATTTCATTGAACCAACCGGCCATTCTTTGAAACCTTTAGATCTTGAGTTTTGCTCAAAAATTTCTTCTAAATGTAATTTGGTTCCTATAATTGCCAAATCAGACACAATGTCATATGATGAAGTTAATTTTTTCAAAAAAACTATTTCGAAACAGTTTGCAGATGAACAAATTGAAATTTTCCAGCCTGAAATCCACAACACCGACGACGACGAAACGATCATGTATACCAAACAATTGATTGGTAAGTTCCCATTTGCCGTGATGGGCTCTACCGATTTGATTGAATTTGGTGCTGGTCCAGGAAACAGCCAGCACGCAACAAAAATAAGAGGAAGACAATATCCATGGGGGTTTTTAGAAGTGGATAATCCAGAACACAACGATTTTGTTTTCTTGAAAGACTTGATCATCAAACAACATATGGAAGAGTTGAAGGAAAAAACCGATAAAGTGTTGTATGAAAAATATAGAAGTGAAAAATTGTACAAAGTTGGGATAAAGCAAGACAATTCGGTTTTCAAAGAGTACGATCCTCAAGCAAGACAAAAAGAAGAGAAGAAGCTACATGAAGCAAAATTGAACAAGTTGGAAGCGGAAATGAAGCAAGTGTTTCAGCAAAAAGTTACCGAAAAGGAAAAGAAATTACAAAAATCTGAGGCCGAGTTGTTTGCAAGACACAAGGAGATGAAAGAAAAGTTGATGAAACAGATGAAAGCGTTGGAAGACAAAAAATACCATTTGGAAATGACTTTGCAGTCTGCCCAGTCCTCGTCTGCCAACGGAACAAGCAACGGTGCCTCTGTTTCGCAAAGCACACCTTCCAAGAAAAAGGGATTCTTGCGTTGAGAGTGCTGTTTTCATTCTGATTTGCTTTGTAATGTATACTTTATGTATTTTAGTAAAGTTTTTTTTGTAGATTTTTTTGAATAAAGTGCCTGGTTTTTAAAACATGATTTTTGTTTGGTTTCCAATTTTTACTTCTAAACCGCACCCAGTTTTCGTTTTGTCGACCATGCAAGGTACAATGGAAACAATCTTACAAAATCGCCAAGGTATACGGGTTTTTTTTTTTTTTTTTCTTCCACGCTCAAGTCTCAGAATCTTTTCAGCGTAATACGCGCAAGAGATAAGGAAAAACGGGAAATGCGCGAATTACGCTGTATCTGCTCATCACGTAACCCCTTTGGTTTTTGTATAAAAGAGAGTTTGTTTCCTATGGATTGATGATGGTGTGTTGACGTTCGAAGGCGCTTGTTTAGTCGAACTAAAAAGCACACAAGGAGCTAGCAAAAGCCAATCAGTCATGAACAATCTTCTAGTGCACGTATCAAATATCCACTGCGAGACGTGTGTTTCGGCTATCAGTAAAACTTTGCGAGATGTGTTTCATAACAATATCGAGTTTGACATTAACTTGGCGCTGGGTACAGTAAGAGTTGTTGCTAATCGGGTAAACGTTTTTGATCAAGATTTTATTGCCAGTTTGGTTTTCGAGTTGAAGAAAATTGGGTTCTCGGTTGATGATATTGATGCAGTTCCATCCTTGGACGTAACCTCTCAAGAACAATTATCAAAACACCCATCAAACCCGTTTGTCAATAAGCCCGGTAAAGAGACAAAATGGAAAGACTGGGTGATTTTGCCATCAAGAGCACACGGAACCGAAAGGGATGAAACCTCTAGCGGCGATCTTTCCTCTTTACGTTCAGAAGACTTTGACGCCAAGCATAACAGCATTTGTGAAGTTTGCCACCAAGACACAAAAGAGTCTGACCCCACTGTACATGAATTTCAGTCTGTTGACCTTGAAAACAAGAACGGAGGGGGCTCTGAAAAAAAATACAAGTTGTCGGCCGCGATTGATGGGATCACCTGTGCTGCATGCGCGTCAACAATTCAGGGAATCACAGAGCCTTTTTGGTTTATCGATGATGTCTACATAGACGTTGTATTGAAAACGGGCAAGTTTATAATGAACAATGCTGATCCGTCGTGTGTTGCCGAACTGAAAGAGGCAATTGAGGACGCAGGGTACGACTTTCATATCATTGACAGCGTTGAAGAAATCTTTCCCGGAAACCGAGATAATCAGGATCAGTCTCAAGAAAAAGCAGGAAAAGAGTACACGCACCGCAGGATCACTGCAATGATTGATGGGATCACTTGTGCTGCGTGTGTGTCCACCATCAATGGGGTGATCGAGCAATTGAGTTTTATTGAGGACCGGTCAATAAGTGCTGTTTCCAAAGTCGGAATATTCATTTTAAAAGACGACTTGCAAGAAAGCCATACACGCAAAGTGGATATCCTAAAGGAGACTATTGAGGATGCAGGGTATGATTTCCACATTTTGGAAGACGAGCCCTTGGATTTGCACATGAAAAGCAATCACAAACAGAGAACAGTGGAGTTGTTAGTGGAGGGGATTCACTGCGATCAGTGTCCTCGTCGTGTTGTTGAAAAATTACAAAAATACGGCACGTGTGGCGAATTTCATCGTTCAAAGGCTGATTCAAGCACAGGAACAATCAAGATCACGTACTTACCACAAGTATCCCAGGACATCACCATCCGTGCCATAATCAACTCCTTGGAACAGTTGCAACTACATGTGCAAATTCAAGAGCACGAAACGATGAGCGAACATTTGCAGAAGATGGCGCGTGCTGAGTTGCGCAGTATTGTTTGGCGGTTGGTGTTCACGTGTGTCTTTGTTGTGCCGACCTTTATCTTTGGTGTTGTTGTGATGTCTTTGCTTCCCAAAGACAATTCATTCAACCAAGTCATGTCGCGCAGGGTTGCTGGGAACACTGACCGGACTGCATGGGTACTTTTTGGGATCAGTACGCCTGTCTATTTTGTTGCAGACTGGATGTTTCACACCAAAGCATTGAAAGAATTGTTTGTTTTGTGGAAGATCAAGGGCCAGTGGCTGCGCAAGATTTTCAAGTTTGGTTCGATGAACTTGTTGATCAGTTTGGGTACCTCTGTTGCTTATTTTGCCTCTATATTGTTGTTGATCATTTCTGCGTGTTCTGTTGAGTCAATGCAGATGACCAAGACGTATTTTGATTCTGTGGTTTTCCTAACTTTTTTCATTTTGATTGGGAAATTGTTGGAAAGTGTTAGCAAATCGAAAACGTCGTCATTTTTGAACGAGTTGAGTGCAATGAAACCAAGAACCGCGATCTTACACTCTCCTACTGTAACAGAAACCAACACATCTAATGAAACCGTTCCTATCCAGTACTTGGAATGTGGTGATCGTATTTTGATCAAACCTGGTGAGTCACCACCTTTGGATTGCATTTTGACCCAGGGCGGACCCACGCAATTTGACGAAAGTTGTTTAACTGGAGAAAGTGTTCCACAAGCGAAAACTTTGGGAGACCTTTTGTACAGTGGGACCGTGAATGTTGGCGGGCACGGTGTTGTTGCTGAGGTGGTGACGCTTGACGGGGATTCTCTTTTGGACTCAATCGTTTCGAGCATTCGGGATGGCCAATTGCAAAAACGCGCTCCTATTGAAATCATTGCCGACAAAGTCACTTCTTTTTTCGTTCCGTGCATTGTCATTTTGGCTTTGGTAACGTGGATTGTATGGATCTTGTTGGGGTATTGCGGTGCTTTACCAAGGGAATATCTACACACCAGTGGGGCCACAGACGGTGGGTGGGCCATTTGGAGCATGGAGTTTGCCATATCTGTGTTTGTTATTAGTTGTCCTTGTGCTTTGGGGCTTTCTGTTCCGTTGGCGTTGTTTGTTGGTACTGGAATGGTTGCAAAACATGGGATCTTGGCCAAAGGTGGTGGACTTGCTTTTCAAAAGGGGTCTAAAGTGAATGTTGTATGTTTTGATAAGACTGGGACTTTAACTTTGGGAGGTGAACCCAAGATTACCAATTATTGTGTGTCTGCCAATCTTGGAGCTCAAGGTGGTGTTGAATTCAACCAAGTGTTCAAAGAGATCTATGAAATGGAAAAACTGTCCAATCATCCATTGAGCAAATCCTTGATTTCATTCATTGGCAAAGAGTTTCCCTTGAGTGTTGAAAATGCTGATCATGGTAATGACCATACTGGTGTTGAAGTTTCCGAGATTCCTGGGAGAGGATTGCAAAGCGAAAACTTGATAATTGGTAATGAGAAGTTCATGTTGGAAAACCATTGCCATGTAAATTCGATCCATTTAGCCAATTTGTCTACTTGGAAATCTGCTGGGAAAAGTGTGATTCTTGTTGGTAGACGGAGTGCCAGAGGAAATGACAATTCACACATGCTCGTAGCTGCGTTTGCTGCAAGAGATCCTGTAAGACCTGAAGCCAAAAGAGTTGTTTCTTTATTGCAACAACGCGGAATCCAATGTTGGGTCATTTCTGGAGACAACGAAACCACAACGCGTGCTATTGCCAAAGAAGTTGGAATAACCAATGTGATTGCCGAAGTGCTTCCACAGGGCAAAGCCGACAAAGTGCGGTGGATCCAAGAGAATGTGAAACTGGCGAAAAGTCCTGGCAACACGGTTTTTAATATACCCAAAAAGATTGTTAGTGCCATTACATTCAAATTGTTTCAACGTACCAATCAATTTGGTTCTTCAAGTGTGAACAGCAAAACACAAAGTATTGTATGCATGGTCGGAGACGGTATCAACGATGCTCCTGCACTAAGCACAGCAGACGTTGGTGTTGCTATTGCAACGAAAACCCAAGCAAGCGATTTAGCCCTTTCTTCTTGTGATTTTGCACTTTTGAACCCAAAAGAAACTTTATATTCTCTTTTGGTCCTTTTCGATCTGTGCAACAAAATCTTTCACAGAGTGTATTTCAATTTTGCATATGCAATCATATACAACACCATTGGAGTGCCCATTGCCGCAGGAGTCTTATTCCCACTTCCATCCCACTACAGACTTTCACCAACATGGTCTTCTTTGATCATGGCTGTTAGTTCTGTGAGTGTTGTATTGAGCAGCTTAATGTTGAAGTTTTACAAACCAAAAGACAATGGAGCAGATGGAAACCCAAAAAGCAAGAACCCCCATTCTCAAGGAATAAGTGAAATCAACAGAATAGAAACTAATACAATGGCGGCTATTCAGGAACATTTCATCTAGTTTTAACGTTGCTGATCCTACGTAATTTGCATATACATACTTAAAAACACAATACCTTTATAGGGCATTGAATAGCTGATTACCCCACTATATACATTTTTATACGCTAACTGCTTTTTCAAGTGGGGCTTGCTTTCCGCATTGTAATACAAGTAACCCATACACCACATTTAGATTGGCATTGTGCACGTATTCACAGTGCATGACACCCACACCCGCCTTAACAAATCAACAAGTCATGCAAATCTGTCATTCAAAAAAAGATCTACCACAATCACGAGCAAAGCCTTTGTAGTAGCGCCACTACCAGTACTTTTACCTGAAAGGAGATTAACTTCCGTTTTTTATCATTCAATTTGTATTACATTTGTATGACTTTTGTGTGATATCAATGATATTATTAGTCTGATTAAACGATGAAATCATATAATGCATGACACACACAGACACGCACACACGCACAGACATATATCTGTCATTAATGTATGACTAATTAATTAGAGAAGGAATTTGGAAGATGGCGGTAAGGAACGTTTGTCAACCCAAGGACTTTGAATGGTATATAAAAAAGAGAGATTTGATCTTGAATGATATGTTAATTTGAACTAATGAATTCAACAAATTCTACCATATAAGAATAAAAAAAAAAGGGAAAACCACAGAAAAGTACAACTACTTCTAATTCTACTATTACTACCACAAAAATCACAAACTCATCATACAATATGGACTACTTAGTTTTATCCCCAGCTGCTTCTCAACCATACGTTCCAACATCAAACAAAGACACAAACAACAGTCAAGTTGAAAAACCTATTGCTTCCAAGAGTGTCTACAAGCCATTGGCCTTGTTGAACTGATTTTTTTTTCTTCTTTCTATTGAAAGACTCATCTATTTGATATAGACGGGAAGGAATTTCTTTGGAAACTATACATTACCAAAGACATTAGGAACAATACGAATGCTACACTTTATAGAAACTAGGATAAACGATATGTGCGTATATATATATATCATTAGATATGTTTTATATACTCTTTTAAATTTTACGATTATGAATTATACTATACTGTAAAAAAAAACTTATACCAAGACTTAGCAGTACATGAAATCTTCAGCACTTAATAATGAATGCAAACATTACTCTTAGACAATAAGCAATACCAATAAACATATGTTACCCTACCTGTTTTTTTGATTAAATTTCATATCCGAGTATATAACGGGGGGGTTTTTTTTTTTTTCAGTCCAGTCAATTTGTTCATTTCGTAAAAAGTGTGTGGGTGTGTGGGTGTGTATATGATATAAAGTTGTTATCTTGGAATTACTGCGCTTAAACTTGACAAAGGAATAAGAAAAATGAATGACCATTTTTTTTTCAATACTAATTTTTTTTTATCATTCATCGGAATTTAATATGCGATTGATGATTTGATGACTGGATGACTTTAGTTATTATTATTAATCATCATAGTACTTACCCTTCCGAATCATACTCACATAAAAATTACCCCACAACCTCTTTTCGTATACAAGATTATATGGAGTTAAGCCTCTTTTGTCTTTGGTGTGTGACTA
>ERZ794936.835-NODE-835-length-11630-cov-4.912829_pt1 | contig 11630 bp, 6 predicted proteins | sample MGYA00511083_ERZ794936 | MGnify/ENA primary metagenome ERZ794936 (study PRJEB30137, sample SAMN04331409) | food metagenome | isolation source: Y2 must sample point D1 replicate A | place: Australia: South Australia | collected 2014 ... | reverse complement strand
TTTTTTCAATTTTTTTCAGTGTGTGATTTTCTCAAAAAAATAATATGGATTACTATAGGCGAGTTGTAATTGCCTTTTTTGGAAATTTCATGGTAGCGAATGTAGTCCTTATCGTGATTTATATGAGAGAGCGAAGTAGCCTCTTTTTTTTTCCCCCATCAATATAAAATAATTGTTGATAGCGACGATCTCGAATTATAATCACTGTTTATACCGAGGAATGACTAATATACAGTTATGCATTTAATTCAACATTAGTTATTCATTCTTAGATATTAATTCTCACGGATGATTGGAAAATGTATTCAGTGATAAAAACGCCGAATTATTTTGCAATATTGACGCAAGGGGGAGGAGAATGTGGATATAGAAGACAAGGTAGGTATATCCTTGATTGAACAAGGAGGTATTTGGAACAGAATTTAACATGTGTGTACGAAATTCCTTCGCAATTTTGTTGAACAAAAAAAAAAAAAGATCTAGATTATTTTTTCGTGAAGAATGTTCTAATGGTTCAGATGACAAAAGATATTAAGCTTGTCAATGTTGCAACAGAGCTTAGCTAATTATAGTAGTCATGGAGGTAATTAAACAGTGGAATGAGTCTTGTTTTTTTTTTAAAATTCAATTTTCTAGTCACTAAAGGGATAAAGTGGTTTCCTCTAAACGAAAATGACTTAACAAGAAAAAAAATAGTAGTCAAGCAAAAAAGGCTATATTCAATGATCTGTTTCTTCTTTGAATATAGATTTTAACTGACGAAAAAAAAAAAGCCAGCTTCTTCATCTTTTTATACATACATCCTAGAGTAATACATTGAGTTTTGTTTACAGCTTTAGTTACACATGTACTTGCACCACCTCATCTTACTTCTTTTTTTATTTATTTATTTCTTGATAATTTATGCAGGTACAAAATAAAGTTTGCTTTTTTATTTCGGGTATGCCGTAATCTTGGCTAAACATGCTGAAGTGATCCCTTAACAACATTAAGATTAGTGTCTGAGAATTTTAAAATTCAATTACAGCTCAATACGAGCTAATATTTTGTTTTCAAAAATGTTGAAACAAAAATAAGTGGAAATGAGATATTGCTAAAAGTATTGTCTTAATGTTATTTGTTTTTTTTTCAAACCACATAAAAAAATAAGGTGATAATTTATTTTTTTTTCCTGCTGTTACATGCATTAAAACAATAGATTTTGATATATTGCATATGTGAAAATTTCTTGTGCGCTATTCATTAAGCAAAGTACAAAAGGGATGAAAAAAAATTATGTCGTGACCAGTTTTACATCCATCTTATTTCTGCATAATAACGCCTTCAAGGTGTTCCAAGTTATTGAGTTTCTCTTGTTCTAGTGGAATTGGGTGTAAGCAAGAATGTCACCGTATTTTTTTCTTTTCTATTTTTTTTTTAAAGAAAAAAGAAAAAACAAAAGCAAATATTACTCTTCCTGCCTCAACAAATTGATATTATGACTTTTGTACAGAGTCCATTTTTTCCGCCATACTAATGGTGTCATAACAGTTGGATTAAGGCTCAAAAACATTGGTTGCAAAAAAACAAATAAACTTTTAAAAACGAATAAAAATATTACAACTCCAGTTTATGTTCTATTCATAATAATAATAATTTTTTTTTTTCAAAAGTAGAGGTATTCTTGTTGAGTATATAAACAGATTAAACACATTAAGGGATTTACTGCAGATTTGAACTTTCATATTGTCTTTTCACAAATATATATATTTAGAGATTAATAATTTAGCAAATAATAGATTATAGAGAAGAAATATAAACCATATATATACACTAATAAATAAAAAATACATAAATGCAATACGACGGACATGAATTAAACAGTCTAGGAATTAAACCTACTTTAACAAATACCAACAAAGCTACATTCACGCCTAATAACAACACGAACAACAATCAATTTGGAAACTATGAATATCAAGAACCAGTTTATTATTCTTATCAAAATGCTTTGAATTCAAACCATAACATGTATGAATCCCTAATGAGCGCTAATGTAGAGCACTTGTACTTACAAGATTCATACAACCAACTCAACGAAATGAATAATCCCTCTAATAACCAAAAGATTAGCAATCAATACTATCCATACACACAAAATTACCAGCAACAGTTTTCATCAATGCAGCAATACATGCCTTATGTGCCGTATTTTGCTGTTCAGCAAGACCATCAAGTGTATCAAAACGACATGAGTTACTATCCTGGATACAACTACCCGCAATATGCCTCAAATGTTATTGACAACACAGTGAAAAGGGTTGACAAGGATGGAAACGATATCAGTCCACTATCTCCAAAGTTTTTCCAGCAAACAAATTATGCCATAGACTTTAAACAAAATGATAGAATGAATGGAAACATGATGAATGAGAATAAAGGCATGATCAGAATACCAGTGGTCAAAACAAACTTGACCAAAGGGCTTAGATTGGGAGACGATGAACGAACTGAATTGCTCAAGTTCTTGGAAAATAAAAGAAATTTAGATAAACTGGAAGTTCATGTTGAAGAGGAAATTGAACAAGAGGGCCAAAAAGTTAACCTAAAAAGCAGAAAACCCAAGAAGGACGGTGTTTGGACAGATGAGCTGAAAAAAGCCATAGAGCTGTGTATTTGCACAATTCCAAAAGATGAAAGTAATAAAATGAGATTGAACATGAAACTGTACGGAAGAAACGAGTTGATCTCAATGTATATACAGGTGCACCTAGGAGAACACAGAAAGATCAAACAGGTTAGCTCACACATTCAAGTATGGAAGAATAGATTGAGAAAGGAAATATTTTACCTGAGCAAGATAATGAAGTGGAAAAACATTGGTAAAAATGCATTCCAAACAGCCCAAACAGCTGAGGAGAAGGATTATAGTCCAAATTATCATTACAATAAAAAAGAGATACTGACTATGGAGTTGTTTTTGAAAAAAAACAAGCTAGAAGAAGATAAAGACATTGAAATCTTTAACAAAATGATGAAATTGACCTATAATTTACTTGAATACGGTATGTACAGAGATACTGATGCTGTATTTAGATACGAGGAGTTATTTGCTGAGGTTGGTAAACAACTAAAAGCGGGTTTAATAGAAGTATAAAAGTCACATGGGGGGATGGTATATTTCTTCAAAAGGTTAAAACATTTGCCCTTTTTCTTTTCTCACTTCGCTACATACTTGCTTATCTCCGCTGAGAATATATACACCAATTTTTTTTTTTTTTATCCACAGTTTGTCCCCGTGACGGCGTTAAACAGCACTAACAATATGTGTGTGTTTTTTTCCACACTTTTCCTATGTATTACTTAAGGCGATGATCTTTCTCCTATTGGTATAGACATGAGAGTACAAATGGTTCTAGCTTAAAGGCGTAGTATAATCTGGCTGTAATACATGCTAATAAAAAAAATGTGGGACAAAAAAAAAGCATCCATATCAAAACACCGATAACAGTAGAGTGTGGCTAGTACCAAAGAGTTTGTCATTTCCTTTACGCTTAACACTTCCGTAGACAGCGAGAAAAAAAACCCAACCCTACTAGGCTTCCATTTCGCTTGAGAAGTTATTAGAGTATAATTTTAGTTTCTTTTTTTTTTAAATATTGGAACTTCTTTCTATTAGAGTTTTTCCTGGCCTAAGGAGTTTTACTAGACAGAAAGATACATTCATTTGAACAAACCATTTGAACGAGGTTTTTTTTTTTTGATACCTATATTGAGTAATATTTTAATATCACCAAAGACAAAACTATAACATGAATATATACAACACCTTTGATGCTACCATAGCTAACGAGATGAAGGAACCTAGTTCCAACATTAGCGTAAACTCAGAATCAAGCAGCAAGCTATCAACATTGACTCCATTATCAAAAAACGTTTCAAACTTCTCAGATGAAGACTTGAACGATCCAAACCATTTGCTATCTAAGATGATGCAAAACATAAAGCTTCATGAACCAGCTAAAAACTCATATAAGAGATTATCAACCACACAAGATGATTTGACAAACAAAATAGCATACCATATGAAGGAAATATTGGAATTAATAGGAGAAGATCCGAGCCGAGAAGGTCTTTTGGACACTCCAAAGAGATATGCAAAGGCAATGCTTCATTACACCAAGGGGTACACAGATGATTTGAAAGAAGTCATCAACAATGCTTTGTTTGAGTCTGAATCTGATGAGGACATGATCATTGTAAAAAACATAAACTTTCATTCCTCATGTGAACACCATCTAGCACCATTTTTTGGGACTTGCTCAATTGGATACATCCCGAACGGAAAGATTATCGGATTGTCCAAGTTTGCTAGAATTGTTGAAGTGTGTTCAAGAAGACTACAAGTTCAAGAGAGATTAGGTAGAGATATTTTAAACATAATCATAGACAACTTAAACCCAAAGTTTGTTGTTGTTACCATAGAAGCCGAACATATGTGTATGACTGCAAGAGGTGTGCAGAAACAAGGCACCAAGACAATCACAAAAGTATGCGAGTCTACTTTTGAAGATAAAAGAGAAAAAAAAGAGGCTCTTAACGAATTTTTTGTTCTGTACAACTCCATGAAGTGATATATATTAGATTATAAACTCCACTTTTTCTGATCCTTCTGTATTGCTGTAAGTTCTGTTCATCATAGGTTTTCTAGTATCAAGTTTTTTCAGATTATCTCTTGACCTTGAGGCGCTGATCAATTCCGATGATCTACTTCTGTACAATCCAGTATCAAAAGATCTTACGGATGATCGGCTAGAAATTCTAGATAAATTTAGGGATGATGAAGAAACTGTCAAAGTCGTGTTGTTCAAACTATACTTATCCGGAATAATCAAATTAGATGTGACTAACTCAGGAGTATGCTCGAATGACTGGGTTCTTAAGAAAGAGGACAGACTGGCTGTACTCTTGTTAATTTTAAGATTTGTATCTTCCATTTCATAAAGCCCTTTGCATTTATTAATGAACGGATGTTTTTTCAAGTCTTTTATTGATGGTCTCTTACTAAAATCAACTGTAAAGCAAAGTTCCAAAAATTCCTTAAAACTTTGTTTTTCTTCAAGACTTGTATTTTCAATGGCATAATCATCAAGGTCCAAGTAGTAACTTCCATCCAAAATACACTGAATGGTCTCTTCATCGGTATCACAATCAAAAGGCATGTATCCAAATGCTATGAAATAAGCTAAAACCCCTAAGGACCAAACATCTACTCTTGCATCATAACTTCTTTCTTTTTTGTGATTTTTGCGTTTTGGATTCAAAAGCAATACTTCAGGAGCAATGTATGATAAAGTACCGACAAACTCCCTCAGTGCAAAAGAATCATTAGCTTTGGTGGCCAGACCAAAATCAGCTATCACAATGGAATGGCAATTGATCAAAGGCTGAGAATCAACAACAACGGTGCTGCTAGTTTTGCTTGAGTTTTGGGTAAAAAAAGAAGTTGCATCAGAAACAGAGTTGACTAACCTAGCATCTCTTAACAAAATGTTCTCGGCTTTGATGTCTCTGTGAATAATGCCGTTTTTATGAATAAAATTGATTGCATCAAGTATTATAAAAATGAATTTGTCTGGTTCAACGGTATGAGTTTTTTCGACAATCAAATCATACATATCAATGGGTAGACACAGCTCGGTGACTATGCAGATATGTTTGTCGGTCATGAAGTAATCTGTCAATTGTAATACATTTTCCAAATGATGGTCATTAACATTCCTGCATACATGTTTCAATTTTGTTAAAATTTCAAGTTCTCTTTTGATTAATCTTAGTGTATTTTTTATTTTTTCCTTTTCAATTATTTTAACTGCATATGTAGTCGGTTCATTGGCGCGTGTGCACTTGTAAACTTTTGAAAACTCTCCTGTGCCTATATGCTCAATAAGATTATACTCAGTGCTCATTATACGTAACTTGTCGAATTGGGATTATAGCAAAAAAAGAAAAAGAAGAACAGGAAGAAAAAGCAGCAAATAGGTTTCTTCTTTTAGTCAATTTAAAGAGCAATTAGGTTTATATATCGATATGGTACCCTTTCTTATCATTTTAAAGGGGATTTACTAAGGATTTATACGAAAGAAAAAAAACCTATTAGAATATTGACAAAAAAAAAGCCTATTAAAGCTTATATTTATGGCGTGAACGTTTTGTATCCTTTAGGTCATGCGCGGCTGAGATATGGTTTAATATTTTAGAAGAGGGAAATTGTTCATAAGAGGAAATAAGAGAAAAACTAAGGGGCCGGATATAAGAGTAGGGATAAGTGGTATGACTGCATTGGTGGATGTTTTTATTTCTGTTAAGCTCACAATGTGTAGAGCAGGGCACAGGTTAAATGCATTGGAAACAGAGTCTTTGTTTTTAAAGTTTTTCAGAGCAACTAATGTCATAGTTTTGACTTCTTATCCTCTTATTTCCGATGATCGGAGATAAGCATGCTAGAAGTACAGACCCTCACAAGCGTGATTTTTATTCGCATTGGTGAGTAACCTATGTGTATTGAAGCAGCTCTACAAGTTTGATGTTGTTAATAATGTTTGTGGAGATATAGCAGAATTAACACAAGAATATCTTGGCTTACTTAGATTTTACAAAATAAAAAGTAGTGAGTCACGTTTTGTTTGACTCAAAGAAGAGGGACACTGGCTGAAATGGCAACGCTACACGGGAAAACACACGTCGCTACACAGCCAGGTATAAACATCTCGATATTTATTTTTCCTTATGGAATGTTGATCACAACAATTTAAATAATGAAAGATCCCAAAAGAATAATTCTTGATTTTAAATAGAAAAACCCCAGAAACAAACAAAAAAAAATTAACCATGAACACTGCAGTTGAAAAGCTATCTTATTCCAATTTGGAAAAGTTTGTTTATGACAACCAATCAACCGTTATATTAGCCAATGGGTTAAAACAACTACGATACTTTCTATTAACAAACAAAACCAATCTTACGCCTGAGTTCAGAACAAAGCTATGGGTGATTCTTTTACAAATAGACACTAATAATATGACTTCCAATTATGTGAATGATCTTAAGCAAATGAAGAACGACACTGATTCTTTAATGGAGACAATTGATGACGAAGATGAGAACACCGACATTGAATTGATAAATTGGTTCAAAAAAATTAACTTGGACATAAATAGAACATTGAAGAATACATCATTTTCAAAGGATCCTAAACAACTTGAGAGTCTTAAAAGAATTTTGTACTTGTTTGCATACAAACACGGGTATTACATTCAGGGGATGAATGTACTACTAGCTCCTATTTTGATAACTTGTGACGTGGAGCCTTTATGTTATTTGATTTTCGAAACTCTTATGATTGAAAAGTTGTCTTCTTACTTCAAAGAATCTTTGTCGTTAGATAACATACACAAAGGTTGTAGACTTGTTGAGATTGTGCTCAAATATATTGATCCTTCGCTATATAACAAATTGAACAAGAAAATGAAATATCCACTTCAATACGTGGTAATGCCATTTGTCATGACCTTATCTGCAAGTGCAGAACCTATCCACGAAGTAATTAAAATATGGGATTACATGATGGCTTATGGTTGCCATATGAATATACTATTCACTGTTGCCCAATTGGTAATGTGGAGAGATCACATTTTTAAGTTGAATTCCGAAGAGGAAATTATCAATTTTATGAATAATTTACCGAAGATTGAAAATGGAATGCACGTAGTAAGATTGGGTATAGGACTAATAGATAAGCTGGATACATCAGTGCTGTCAGAGATATTAGACCATATGGCGAATTAAAGAACAAAATGCAAATATAACAGGACTTTTTTTTTTTGTTTTTAAAAAATAATTAATTACTTTTATTTTAATCAAATGTATATACCTCTTTGGAAATCAATTTCATTATAAAAACTTAATAAGACTTTACGATCTTGAAAGTACCAATCATCTAAGTTTTCAAATGCAGTAGTACTATCCTCAACGGTTTCAAATTCTATAAAAATCTTAGTCAACCCGTTTTTGTAATATTCATCCGAATCATTGAATATCATATCTATACCAGGTCTAGGAATAATAATGTTCGTGGCACCTTTCAAAAGATTTTGTTTTTGACTGTTCAAAGAGTTTTGTATTTTTGAGAATTTTTCCTCATTCTTTAAATCATATAGAGACACCATGTTAAGCAGAACAAGAATTTTTGTTGGCTTCAAAGTTTTATATTTTGAGTTGAATTTGAAAAATGTATTGTTCTTGGTAATATCGTTTTTGATCATTTCTTTACTGAGTTTTTCATACACAAAATAAGTTTTATCTTTATAATTAATTGTACATGTAGATTTTTTATTATTAATGTTGTCTGCTTCGGATATTTCATAGTTCGAAAGTTTGGCATCATACATGTCAATATTCTTAAGTCCCCAGTCTTTGCCAAATATTTTAAAAACCAAAGCACAGTAAATTTCATTGCTAAAAGTAAACAAGGTCTCATCCTCTTTGTTTAAACTCTTTACGGTATCAACCTTCCAATCAAGTGCATCTTCCACCAAATCACCCTCGGCCTTGACTTCTAATACAAATTCATTGTTCAACATCTCCCATTTTGATTCTGCATCATCATCTCCATTCATGACCAAAATCTTATTAATTTGTGTATCCAAGTTTTTCTTTTTTAAAATAGCGTAATCATCAAAGTTTTTGTATCCTCCTCCGTTTTTGTTTAGCTTGTGAACATACAAAGAATATCTTCTCACCATTTCATCAAAAGATACGTTTACCTTCTTGCTGAATTTAGAGTCATTAATTTTCCAAATTGGCTTGGAACCCTTGTCCAGCCCTTGTGTATTCATTGAAATTTTTGACCAATCCAAACCTCGAAAGTCAACACCTGTTCTGTATTTGGAAGGATATGTGCTTTGTGGATATTGCTGATTGTACGATCTGGTATTTTGCGGCGTGTATCGATGGTTATTTGAAGATTGATGTGGTGTGTATCGATGGTTATCTGGAGATTGATGTGGGTTGTATCTACGATTATCAGAAGATTCTTGCTTTGGTCTGGGTTTATAATCCGTATATTTTATTACCTTTTTGTTTGCTCCATTGATGTTGTTCATAATGGAGTTGGTGATTGTATCCATAGGATCTGTCATCGTGTTGTATATATAAGCGTTTCTTGGTTGTGTTCTTGGTAAAAGCTTACGTCTTAAATTGAAAAAGTGCAAGAATTGTAATAAAGAAAAAAGAAAAGAAGCAAAAAAAAAAAAAAACAGTGAGAAATGCTTACTGGAATAACGAACAGCTAAAATAGGTACAAACCAATGAATTATTGTTTGTAAATGTTATCTCTAATCACCGAAAAGATGTTGTTAGTCCAAAAAAAAAAGACACTTGTCATTCACTTTTTTGTTTTAAGCAAACAGTGCAACAATCCATGTGTATTTGCCATGTATAGGCCCATTTATACGGCAGTATAAACAGGGCATGATTTAAAGGATCATAAATGGCCATCATTTTTTCTTCCTACATAAAATTTAATCATTACACGCTACCAAGTTGACACACCTAGTTTCGGTGATATAAGAAATGCCATGGTTAATAGTGCTTTGATACGTTTGTGTTTAGAGGCAATTGGGTGTTAAAAGTTTATAACATTTAGTCAGGTATTTTTTTGGAATTTCAACTTATATTCAATCTTGAAACTTTAGTTTGGCAAAAGCTCGGGTTTAATAAAGTTGTGTACCGTCAACTGGATCGGTTTATTTGTTGCAAACATTCACAATTGCGCTGATTCTACCAGGTAAAGCCCAAATCAAGCTTTTCTTATATCTGTGCTCAATATCAACAGCTTCAATGCCGGAACAGAACCCAAATGAGCTCGAAACTTCACTCTGTTTTATCACATCTAACCAAGGTATCGTATAGCTAATATGTGAAAAATTTCTTTTTTCTCCCCTTCTTGTAGCAATTTCTCCACGTCAAAAAAGGGAAAGTCAATTTTATCAAGCGATGTTGAAATTGACCATATATATGTTCAATCAATAAACCAAGCGTAAATATCCAACATGTACAGATTAGCTAGACTTAATAGAGTGGTGGCTTATAACTTTAAGTATACACCATTTCTTCATATAAATAAACATATCTCTACAACAAGCAAAAGATTCAATAGCGATAATGGTATTCCGTGGTTTGTACAAAAGTATGAAGAGGAAGAGCCTTCATCAAATCCACTGTCATTAGATGGTGCTTTGAAAAATTTGGAAGATAGAGAAAACTTAACGATCAAGTATTCAGATGAGATAATATTTGAAAAAGATCCACCGGAAAACATAGAAGATATTGAAAAACTAAAAGAATTGAATGATTTTATATTGAAACAATTTGAAAACTTGAAGGTGATTACCAACTTCAAGGATTTGACCATTGTTAATTCTCCTTTGAGAACCAATAAGGATTATTTTATCTTACTTAATTCAATGGATTCAAAACAGCATAATGATAGAATCTTGGGAACGTTGAAGGGACATTTCAAGAAATTAAGTAATCCTGATATGAAAGTTGAAAACATCAAAGTATCAGGATTCAGACAGGATTATTTGTCGAAAAGAAAAAGATTTAAAATAAGTCAAAAGTTGAAAATTAACAATGGATTCATTAACTCTAGATACTTCAAAAAAAACAGAGAAGAAAACTTAACTAATGAACAAATTCAGTCCTTGTTCAATAAAGGTACAGATAAGTCCTGGGGTATGCTGAGCTTTGATTTGGTTTGCAAAGATCAAAATAGATACACTTTTGAAATACATGTTTTATCTCCGCTACAAAGAACCTTGATAAACTTTGAAGAGTTGTACCAAATTGAGGGAATTCACCAGAGTTTGAAGGATATGCTAATGCTACTAGAAAAAGACAATGACTTTTACCAAGAAAGAAACACGAAATTTGTTAGTTTTGATCAGGCTGAAGATGAATTCGGTGATAAAAGAGAAAAAGAAAGTAGTATCTTTGAAGAACTAGAAGAAGAGAACCAAGAAAATGTTTTTGATAATAGTGAAACAAAAAAGACCAAAAAAGAAGTTGGAAATTAAAAGCTTTTTATAAGACAACGCCAAAGGAGATGTTAAGTTGTAACCATCCTGTATATAGTTGAAGTATGTTTTAATCACATCATAGTCGGATATAAGACACAGCACCGCACCTTTTTTTCCTCTTAATCAATACCATCTCGTGTAATTAAAAAAAAATGTATATAAAAGATTAACGGGATTTTAACTACTTTGGTTAATGCTGTTGATTGATTAATAGTAACTTTATTCTTATTTAATGTTATTAATCCAACTGATATCACCATCTGTTTTGACAATAATTCACTTTGGATGCCGTTATATATACTTTTTATTGGTTTGATGTCACGTGTTGTGCATCTTACGCCTTTTTTTTCTCAGGGCGAAAAAAAAAACATAAATGTAAGAAAATTTTTTTTAATACGGAATAGGCGATATTTGCCTACTGTACATTTTTTTTTTAAATAATGCTCATATGTAGCTTTTGAAAAACTCAAAAACCCTGCTAAAAACCACATTCATATATTCACATAATAC
>ERZ794936.834-NODE-834-length-11652-cov-7.250323_pt1 | contig 11652 bp, 7 predicted proteins | sample MGYA00511083_ERZ794936 | MGnify/ENA primary metagenome ERZ794936 (study PRJEB30137, sample SAMN04331409) | food metagenome | isolation source: Y2 must sample point D1 replicate A | place: Australia: South Australia | collected 2014 ... | reverse complement strand
CTTGAAATTAATCACTACGTTTAGATCAATTCGTACTCTTAAAAACGGAAAAGAAAAAAAAAACTGGAATATTTCAAAACGGGTTTCGTAAGGTTGAAATATTGTCACGTGCATTAATAAACTTTGATATAAGCTCCGTAGGTTTGGTACAGGATTAAAGTGGTGGTATTATAGCATTTTTTTGTTTTTATAAGTGAGGTATGGGCTAAAGAATTATAGTACAAAACTTTAATGCTGTTTATTTATCGATATTAACAAGTATTATTCTTTTGCACACATTTACATTAAATTCTTGTTGGATTACTCTAGTTTTAAATTGTTTATCTCCGTATGCTGGATATAATCAATGAAAAATATTGTAAAATAAAAATAAATCTACAATCTCCGACTGTCTCTGATAAGACCAAATAGATGTAGTTTTTTTGGTGACTCTCCAAAGCAGCATTGAAATCTTAATAGGCTCAAACAACTATCCATGAAATAAAAAATCACATGTTTGAATTGTTGCTTTTTATCCGACTAATAACTTTTTAGATGCTAATTAGCGAAGTGAGTATCTGGGGGGGTTACAATCGGCGCGAATTCTAATCAGTTTGCGGAAGAAAAAGCCTTCAAAAAACAAAAATAAGCGAGAAATGCTCTTCTATTTTTTTTAATCCTTCTTATCTGAAATATTTTTTGTTCACATTTGAAATCATATTTAAACTAGAGGTTTTAATTTGACTGGTTTGTTTTTCACTAGAAAAAAAAGTTGTCTGTAAATCCCAAATCAAATAATCAAATATGTTGAACGCTATATTTATTTTTTTTTTAAGTCTTCTTGTTTACTGCTATTTAATATATCCATTGTTCTTTAATCAATTAAACTTACAAAGAATTCCCGGCCCTTATCACTACAAATTTAGTAAATTTTTCATATACAACAAAATGAGAAAGGAGCAAGGTATGCTTCATATTCATGAGTTGCATCAAAAATATGGTCCTATAGTTCAAGTGAGTCCTAATGAAGTGTCTATAATTGACAGAGAAACCGTTAAGAAGATATACCTAAATGACAATTATCCTAAAGAGTTTATAAAAAACAAAAAAACACAAAATGGATTTTATTCACAATTTGGAAACTTTTCAAATAGAAATCTATTTTCTACTGGTGATACAAAAGAACACATTAACAAAAGAAAGTACTTACAAAAAATTTATTCTAAAACATTTGTGTTAAAACATGCCGATTTTTTAAATTCAAAAATACATGATTGTATAAACGTATTGATTTCTAACAAAGGAAAAGACATTGACGTTTATTCAGTTTTTGGTGCTTTAGCAATGGATGTTGTTACAGGATTTGAGTTTGGATTTGACTCGTCTTCTGATTTTTTGAAAATACTCGATTTTAAAGGTAAAGACTTGAGTTTTGAAAATGACATATTTAATTCTTTTAGAGATTCTTCATCATTATGGTTTTGGGTTTGTATGGCTCCACAATTGTACGAATATATAGCTTACTTTACAGGTAAAGAAGAAACTATGAAAACTGGTAGAAAGTGGATATGGGAAAAGTTACAAACGGTAGCCAATAATTACACCCCAGAAGATCTAAAAAAATCTGATCACACAATGTCTTTGCTGTTTGACAAATATGATAGAGACTTGGCTAAAATTGGTAGTGAGATAGCTGATCACACTTTGGCTGGTGCAGATACAACACAAACAACTTTGACCTATCTTTTATGGCAATTGGCCAGACCTTGCAACAGCGAATGGAAATTCAAACTTCATAAAGAAATTTTAGCTACATTTACAGCTGAAAATGACTTGATAAAGATTGATGATTACAACAAATTAGACTTAGAAATGCCAATAATGAATGCGATTATTAAAGAAAACTTTAGATTGCATGCGGCAATACCCGGAAGTGAAAGAAGATTTGTACCCCCAGGAAAGACACTAAAGGTTGGTGGATACTCAATACATGAAGGAATAGTTGTTTCCACACAGCCATATACGCTACATAGAAATGAGGATGTATTTGGAGAGGATATAGATCAATTTAAACCAGAAAGATGGTTGAAAAACTTTAATGAAAGTGACGCAGAATATCAAAGTAGAATGAAGTTATTTGACAAGTACACGATGACATTTGGGCAGGGGAATAGAATGTGCTTAGGAATGCACTTGGCTGTAACTGAAATTAAAGCTTGTGTGGCCAGTATATTTGGAAATAAACATTTAATCGACTATAGCATCAGTAAAGATTGGTGTAGGAACATTAATGATAAACAGAGCGATGTGCTAATGGGATATGGAAAAAAACTGTTTGATAAAACCCGCGATAAAGAAGAGTACTTAAAAATTAGTGATACTGATAAAATGAGAATGGCTGATAGCTATACAATTCGTCCCTTATACGATGAGTGCTGGATTACTATATAGAATCATGTTTATTTTCTGTTTATGGCTCATGGAACGGTTACCAGATTTCCGCTTATCCGAATCAGCTTTAATTAAAAAAAAAAAAAAAAAAAAGGATGGCGTTAAAAAGATAAAAAAACCCCAATTAAATTATCCTCTTTGGGAAAAAACCAAACTGTTAAATCTACAAATTCATCCATCTCAATACACCAAAATGAATATTTAATAGGTGCAAATAACAATAAAAAAATAGTATTACTGCTCTTTTAAAGATGGACTTAGATCAAAATACATGAAAAAAAGATAAACTAATTTTCATAAAACAAAAGAAATACAGGCTAAAAATAATACACCAGCTGTTAAGAAAAAAATATTCATAAAGCTTATTTCCCATATATGGAAATTTTAAGCTTACTAATTGTACTGTGTAGTGATAGAATCAAATAAAGATATATGTTTTTTTCTAGCTTTTAAGCTAACAAATGCCAAAATAAACATTTAACTAATTGGGTTCTCCTCTGCTCCTTGTGCTAAAAGTTTTGTTTACTCTTTGCAGATAGCGTTAACATATGGAATATTCAACATTTTTTGCTTGTTCCAACTATGAATTTTTATTATTTTACATTAGTAAGGAAAAATTAACAGCAGCATCAATCTCTTCTCAGTGCTTGCTGTCTAATTTCTTATATCACTTCAAAATCCTTTTAAATCGGAATAGAGGAAAGATGTTAGCTATTTGTCTTCTCAAATTTGGTTAATTCATTATATTTTTAGATTTGCTTGATTATATATAAGGACGATAACATTAATTGCAAAACTCACAACATTCATGTATCAAATGTAATTTTTTTTTAATAAAGAAGAAGTATAGTAATAAAACCAGAATACAAATACAAAAACTAATACAATTAATCATACAAAAATGAATGAAAATTTAAATGCTTCATCCTCCGGTGATGAAGAGAACAAATTTACCAATGAAAAGCTTGATCAAAACTTTGCTTTGGCAGGCAGTGGTGAACAAAGAATTACTGTTGAATCCGTTTTACCTCACTTTGACGGTAAACGTTGGTACCAATTAAAACATTTCAGAAAATTAATTTTTGCTGTTTGGGTTATTTCCTGGGCTTCTTGTCTAGCTGGTTACGATGGTTCCATTTTCAATGGTTTATATTCTGAACCTGGATTTAACAACGCCATTGGTAATGTCTCTGGATCAACCTTAGGTGCCTTAAGTAACGGTATGGTCTTTGGTAATCTGATCATGTTGTTACCTATTATCAAGTCTGCATCCATTGCTTCTTACTGTTGTGACAAATACGGTAGAAAAAAAGCTATTATTTGGAGTAATGTTTTAATCATTGTTGGTGTTATTATCCAAAGTTTAGCTGGTGTTTGGAAATACAACTATGACGCCAATTATAAAAAGAAAGATGTCTATGGTATGTTATTAGCTGCCAGAATTGTTATGGGTATGGGTGGTACTGTTACCAGTTTAGCTGCTATATCATTGTTAAGTGAAATTTCATATCCTTCCTTCCGTCAAGTTTTAGGTGTTATGTTTAACTCTAACTGGTATCTAGGTGCTATTGTTGCTGCTTGGATTACCTTTGGTTTAAGAAATGTTACCCATAAGGATATCAACTGGAGAGTCCCAACAATTCTACAATGTCTGTTCTCTGTTTTACAAGTTATTTTTGTTCCATTCTTTGTTCCTGAATCTCCAAGATGGTTGGTTGCTCAAGGAAAGGTTCAAGAAGCCAGAGATGTTTTAGTTGAATACCACACAGGTGGCTATCCTGAAGGTGAAGATTTAATCGATTATGAACTAACTGAAATTCAATTGGCTTTAGAACAAGAAGCTATTGTTCAAAAAGAATCTACTTTCAAAGAACTATTTGCTACAAATGCTAACAGAAAGAGAATGTGGATTGTCTTCTGGATCGGTATCTTTATGCAATTTTCTGGTAATGGTTTAGTTTCTTACTACTTAGCAAAGGTTTTGGATTCCATTGGTTATCATAAAGTATCTGAACAATTGATTATCAATGCTGGTTTAATGATCTGTAACTACGGTGTTTGTTTGATTCAAGCATTCTTTATTGTTCCATGGTTAAAGAAGAGAACTTTAGTTATCAAATTAGGTGTCGGTGGTATGTTAGTATCCTTCATCATTTGGACTGCTTTATCTGCCACTGCTCAAAAGGGTGATTTCAAAAATCATAAGTTAGGACAAGGTGTCTTGGCCTTCATTTTCGTCTTCTACTTCTTCTACAACTTAGCATTAAATGGTTTACCAATATTGTATGTTTCTGAAATCTTACCATTCAAGATCAGAGCCAAGGGTTTGTCTTTATGGAATTTAGTTCAAGTCGTTGTTTTGATTTACAATGGTTTCGTTAATCCAATTGCTATGGATGCTATCCACTGGAAATACTACTTAGTCTTTGTTTGTATTTTAGCAGTTGAATTCTGTATTTGCTTCACTTTCGTTGAAACTTCTGGAAGAACCTTAGAAGAAGTTGCTGAATGCTTCGGTGATGGTATTGAAAACTTGGGTGCTGTTTCTGGTATTGCTGCTTTAACTGATGGTGAACTAAAGAGAAAGAACGCCGATATCGAACATGTTGAATAAATGACATGCAAATTTATGGGTATATGATAACATATACTGCAAATCGTTCCAGCTGGTTGATGCCACTTTAATGAAATATATAATGAAAAAAAAAATATTAAAATTAATTTTTTATATAAGCATTTTTGTTTGCTTTTTAATAAGATAATAAAACATCATGATTATCAATTTATCAATATTGCTTCGATTCAACTACCGCTAGTAAAAAAAAAAATGTGTATTTTTTCATAAAAGCGCATTGTAAAGGATACGAAATAAATTTAATTTAAAATTTTTTTTTTAATTATCTATTAATTAAATATTATATGCTCTAAAAGTTGCCCATTTGTTGAAATTATTTCATCATTTAATGAAATAGCCGTTGAGTTTTTCCCTTAATAAGGTAGAAGAACGTGAAGAAAAAAATTTTCAAAAAAAAATTGAATTCATTAGGCCATTGAATGATCTAGATAGTCTTAAAAATAGTATTCACAGGCTTTTTTTTTTTATAAGTATTGAAAATTTGAATTTGCTGTATAAACTGCTTCAAAGGTATTATTATTTAAAAGTTGTCCCCCTTTTTTTTTTTTGGAACATTTGGATATATCCATAAGATTTCAGCCAGAGCCTTTTACCCATCCTAGTTGAAAGCATATTTCTTTAGTTTTGGTCAAATTGTTCATTTTTTCACTTTTTTTTTTTTCCTGTTAATCACATATATTATTGGAAGATAATCAATTATAAACCCAAATATGGCCAATATGAGTAATCAAAAAAGTATACAGAATGAAGTTCAAACCTTGATTGTACCTGAAAAAGACCAGGATCAATATATAAAACTAGGTTTAAAATGTGTCACGCCTGGTTTACCTAGAGAAAGATTAGATGAGGAAACCCAAAAGCAAGTTGCAGAAGTTGTACAACAACAATCTTTACAAATTAAAAACAGGGCAGGTACAGATCACTCACAAACACCGGGCAATACTGAAAAAGAAAGCTTTGATAGCATCTCTGAACAAAGCGATCCAAGTAACAAAAATTCCTCAAAACAGTTACATGCAAATATTAGTGCTGAAACCAATGGTTCTTTGAAAAGAAGAAGAATTCCAGCAGCCTTGGATTTGAAACAACAACCAGAGTTTTTTACCAAAAAGATTAAGTCGGATAAAAATATTATACAAACAGCCACAGAAACAAAACCAAACGTGTCAATAAAGTATGTTGGATACAATGATGTTCCGCAATATGTCCAACCAGCACCTTATTCCGCAGGAGCATGTTATAATCATCCTGGATACTTTCAAAACGATTATTTATTGATGCAACAACAGTACATGCTTCAGCAAATTAACTATATGAACCAAAACGCTGCTTATGCACAACAGGCATATCCACAAGGTGAGGCGATGATGACTGGATATCCAACATACATAACCCCATTGAATAATCACTTGCAATACGGAAATCCTTTACAATATCAAAATAGTCAAAACCAACAAATGTATCAACAGCCTGAATTGCCACAAACCGGTTTAGGCAAGCAACAAGAAGGCCCACGGCCTTTAGATGATCATCAAACCCATGAAGAAAATGAAGATGAAATCGATGAAGCAGACAGTGAATTCAAGGGTATTATTTCCATTAATAATGACAGTTTCAAGTTTGAATTTAAAACACAGAATGAAGAAACAGTAGGGAAGCTACAGACAGAGATAAATGACCTGAATAGAGAAAAATTCCTGAGGATATGTGAGAAGACTTGGAACGAATCATATTGGTTGATGAAAAAACGAGAACAGTTTAGTAATCCTACTCCTAGTGGATTGGCTGCAAATACTGAAGTGAACCATAAAGAAGAGGAGAAAGAAAACCATGAAGACAGCGAAAATTTGGTTGATGACAAAGAAAACAGTAAAGTAACTAATGACAACCAAGAAGATAAAAAAGATGACAAAAATCAACAGACTGAACCTCAATCTGAGGTAAGTAACTCAGATGAAACATCAAACCCAGAAGTGTAAAAAAAAAAAAAAAAGAAAATAGATTAAATTATTTAACTTGCCAATCACAGTGTAACTTTTATTTGTATTATATTTTTCTTTTACAAAGCTATGCTTTTAATTGAACTCTTGATTATCATTTAAAACTTACCCTTGCACGTGCCAAACCTCAAATTTGATTTCTTACGCATGGAATTGTTTTTTTCCTTTTTCTTAAACAAATCTGAAGCATTTACTACTTTGCAAGGCAATCAAACATCAAGAAAGCCTTCATAAACCGCAGAATATATAATCAAAGTTAACTATTACATTCTTTAATGTTTCATTTGGTACAGTCGATATATCACAAAATTAAAGAAAAACCTGAATATTCAGTGTTAATCTTAGGTATAGAAAATTCAGGAAAAACAACATTTCTTGAACAGTTGAAAAAAAAATCAGGAATGAATTATAAAGATTTCAACAAAATAATGCCAACAATGGGCCAAAATGTTGCTAATATACCAATTCAAAACGGCAGGCTTCTTCAGGAACAAACAGCTTCGGATTTTAATAGACCGGCCAACAAATCAGATATGGTCTTGAGAATTTGGGATCTTTCAGGACAATCTCGTCTACGTCGTCTATGGTCAAAATACTTTGACAAATGTCATGCTATCATATACATAATGGATTCATCTTTTGATGAGATAGGAAGGGAGAGTTTTGGTGAAAAAATGGAGTCATGTGTCAATGTTTTTGAAAAAGATGTGTTAGAGATTTTAAATGCTAATGATAAAAACATCCCTATTCTAATACTGGGGAACAAACAAGATAAATCAGATGTGTTAGACATAGTTGATTTGAAAATGGCTTTTAATAGTGTGTTGGCAAAGATGGACCATGATTTTGATTCAAGAATTTTGCCTATATCCGCAACTTCAGGAGAAGGTATAGATACATGTGTGAATTGGCTGGTGATGAGATTGATTAAAAACAGCGAATTCAGACCTCCTGTATATAGATAGTTTTCAACAAACTGTAATTATATATTGCATTCAGTCTAGTCTTATAGACCATCTGTGTTTTTGTGCATTATATCTGCTTTCGCTTATATGCTGTGGATTATAACTCCGTCGATAATAATGAAAGCTACCAAATTTCATAGTTCGTTTTTTTTCCCGCAGTAACGACAAAGATGAACTTATAGCCCTTTAAAAAAAAAAAAGGCCAGAAAAAGAGCAGATTGCAGGTTATTCAATATTTTAAAAAAGTATACAACAACCATAACACGAAATACCTCATTACATGAGTAATTTGACTGAAAGAATTCCTTTGATCTCTAAGATTAAAGATAAAGCGCAAAAAAAATCATTTTCAAAATCAAACTTACAGAAAAGTTTGTTCTTTTTGATTACCAGTGCTTTAATAATCTTTTTTATAATTAAACTTTTGATTATACAACCAAAGAGTATTGCTCTACCAAGAAAAAAGAATTTTATTTTCTTTGTTACTGATGGTACAGGACCAAATTATTTGACTTTAGCTAGAAACTACAAGCAATACATAACTCAAGGAGATTATGGTACGTTATTAAATTTGGATTCTTATTTGATAGGAACTTCTAGAACAAGATCTAATTCTTCTTTGGTTACTGATTCTGCTGCTGGAGCAACAGCCTTTTCTTGTTTATTGAAATCATATAATGGTGCCATTGGTGTCAATCCTTTTTCAGATCCTTGTGGGACTGTTTTGGAAGCAGCCAAACTTGCAGGCTACCTAACAGGATTAGTAGTTACAACTAGAATCACAGATGCCACACCAGCTTCATTTTCGGCCCATGTAGACTTGAGATCTCAAGAAGATCAAATTGCCGAACAACAAATCAAGAGCGGGATGGTTGACTTATTGATTGGTGGTGGTTTACAACACTTTGTCAAAGAAGGTAGACAAGATGGTGTAGATTTGATTGATGAATTGCATAGCAACTGGACTGTGGCCAATGATCACAAGAAATTCTTTGAATTTTATGATCTATTCACACAAACGAATTACACAGTAAAGAATGATATTTTACCATTTATCTCTTTATTTGAAATGGGGGATGTGCCTTTCCAAATTGATAGAGAAAATATGGATTATAAAGGTCCTACACTGAAAGAAGAAGCTGCTTTGGCATTGGATTTATTGCATTCTTCCAGTAAAAACGAAAAAGGATTCTTCATGTTGATTGAAGGAAGCAGAATTGACCATTGTGGTCACAATAATGATGCTGCTTGTATTCCTAGAGAAGTCATGGCTTTTGATGAAACCTTTGAATATGTCAAAAACTTTGCTGATGCTCATCCAGATGAAGACTTTATTTTATTTAGTACTTCTGACCATGAAACTGGTGGAATGACCATTTCCAGACAAATTTCTCCTGATTATCCTGATTACGTTTGGTATCCTGAAATCTTGAGCAATGTCAAGCATTCAAGTCAGTACATGGCACAAGTTATTCTGCAAAAAGACTCTATTGACAAAAAATACATAGAAAATGAAATTTTTGAAGGCTTTTTGGGCATTACAGATTACACCAAAGAAGATTCCAAAAATGTATTGAGTTTGTATGAAGTTAGAAATTCTGGAAAGCTTCAAGATTACTTGAACAATATGGTATCAACTAGAGCAAGAATAGGTTTCACTACTCATGGACATACGGCCATTGATGTAAACACTTATCTACATGCCAATAGTGAATCTTTAAAACAATACGCTTACAAGAAAATAGGGGGAAACAGAGAAAATATTGAATTTGGTCAATTAGTAGTTGACTTTTTGAATTTGAACATGACAGCAGCAAATGAATATGCTTCCAACAGTGACCACAAACCAAAGGCTAAAGAATTGAACTTACAATCTGAATATGATATGGACTATCATAAGAATATTTAATCAATGATATTTATATAAAGCTAAATAAGAGTAATAATAATAAACAAAAAAAAAAAAAAAGAATGTTTGTTTGTATTAATTTTGTCATGTATAAGTAAGATTCTTATTCATTGTAATGGTAAACTAAATAATTTGGTAAACCCACAACTTCGTAACCTAATCTTTTAGCCATCTTAGCGAAACCTTCAGTTTCAATTAAATGGTAGAATGGGAAAGTAGGGAACATGGCACCATCTCTGTGTACTTCAGCTTTAACTAAAGTACAGCCACCACCAACACCGTCCAAGGGCATGGTTTCAGAAGGAGATCCAGTAGATTGGTATAATTTAGCCATCAAAGGTCTATAAGTAGCAATTTCCGCATATCCTTCAACAATGATTTGATCATCAGGCATTTTGGCAGCTAAATCTAATGCAATAGGAGATTCGGCCCAGTTATTGAAGTCGTATGGTCTAATGTCATCTTTTTTAGTTTCTTCATTATAAAATCTTTGATAAACATTAGCAGCTAAAACAGGTTTGTTGTGGAAGGTCATATCTTCAATCAAGGAATGTGGGGTTTCAATGATATCGGAATCCAACCATAATACCCAAGAAGTGTAAGGACCAATTGTTGAAAACAATAATTGGTTTCTGGACAAAGCCATTTTAGATCTTCTTTCTTTTTGTACATCTAAAGAGTGTCTATCTTTTTCATTCAATGAATTGAAAGAATCACTTTCAGATTCTTGTCTTAAAATAGTAATCTTTTTGAATCTTGATTCCTTTTGATCGGTTTGGATCTTCTTGATTACTGCTTCTAAAGCCTTTAAAGTTTCATCACCATTTTTGTTTCTTGGAATAATAAAACCTAATTCTGTAAGTTCTCTTGGATAAGTTAAAAGCAAGATATTGTTCCAGTACTCAATGTTGAAAGTTTGCATAGGAGTTAGGATCAAAACTTGTTCTTTGTTTAGAGCAGCATCAGAAGTGGATTGAAGAGTATTCAAATCGTAATGAGCAATATGGGATTGAGGAATTAAATCTTCTTGTTTATTTTGGAAAAATAACCAATTTTTTGTTTTCTTTTTGTATATGTATTTAGGCATTGAAAACTTTTTGCTGAAAGGGAAATAGAAACTGCTTTCATCTTCATGTGCCCATCTGTGTTTTGTTACAGACTCACCATTATTCAAACTCTCGATATTAGATCTACTAATGAAAACTGTGAATATAAGGAAAACGGTGAAGATTGGCAAAACAATTTTGATCAATACATTTTTAGCATTAATTCTAGCCATTTTTACTACTTTTTTTAATATGTATGTACAATGGTTTTTATGAAGATAACAATATCAAAATGCGTACTATTCAATATGTCAATTTTGCTTGTTGTTGTTGCTTCTACGTTCTTTATAATCAAAGAAATATTTAAAAATCAAATCAATATATTAATAGTCGTGACATGTTGTTGTTAAAGAAATTTTTTTTCCCACAGCTAAGAAAGTATATGTGAAAAAGAAACAACCAAATAGTGAAAAAAAAATTTTAGGTGCTTTTTTTTGGTAGCGTATTATAGCGATAACTTGGAAGCGTTATTGATTTACTCCAATAGGTGTAATAACAAGAATGCCGAGAAGCATGATACAAATACTGCAATCAGCTGTGGTTAGTCCTTACTGTTGATGTTATATATATTTGTGTGTTTGTGTCTTGGTATATACACATTCCTACA
>ERZ794936.833-NODE-833-length-11657-cov-7.729443_pt1 | contig 11657 bp, 6 predicted proteins | sample MGYA00511083_ERZ794936 | MGnify/ENA primary metagenome ERZ794936 (study PRJEB30137, sample SAMN04331409) | food metagenome | isolation source: Y2 must sample point D1 replicate A | place: Australia: South Australia | collected 2014 ... | reverse complement strand
GTTGAAGAAGAAAAGGCTGAAAACCCAGTTGAAGAAGAAAATACCGAAGAACCAGCTGAAGAAACCACTGAGCAACCAGTTGCTGAAGACAACGAAGCCGACGCAGAAGATGTTGCTGACAGCGCATCCGAAAACATTCCAGCCGAAACAGGCTCTAACCTTAGGCAAGAAAAAGAAGAACAACAAGAACAAAAAGAAGAAGAAGAACAACAAAAAGAAGTAAGTGAAAGCTTGCAATTATCAGACTCCATGTCCGAATACTTAGCCTCCACCAAAGACATGCCTAAGCCACCTTTGGACACCCGTTTAGGTAGAGATGATCCGTTTGTATTTGGTACAAGATTCATTCCTGAAGACGATGAAGAAGCCATTTGGAACCACAATTCATGGGATCATTTCCAGTTCAACCAAGAAGACATTGATAATGCCAAGGCCAAAATAGAACTACAAAAAGAAGTTCAAGACAAAGAAAAGTACTTGGGTGAAACTGCATACAAGCATTGGGATAACTTTTACTCACAACATAAAGAAAACTTCTTTAAAGATAGAAAGTGGTTGGCCATAGAGTTTCCAATATTGAATGAAGTTATTGAACCTGAATACGGTCCTGTTAAAGTCTTAGAAGTTGGATGTGGTGTTGGTAATACTTTTAACTGTATTTTAAAGGATAATAAAAACCCAGACTTGAAAATCCATGCTTCTGATTATTCTTACACAGCTATTGATTTGATCAAGCAAAGCGATTTTTATCAAGAAGAACACGAAAAAGGTACAATTGTTGCCGATAGATGGGATATCACTGATTCAAAGCTGCCTGTTGAAGAAGGTACTGTTGATGTCATTATTATGATTTTTGTTTTCTCTGCTTTGGAACCACAACAATGGAAGGCTGCCATTGACAATGCTGCCAAGCTATTGAAAAAGGGTGGTAAAATTCTATTCAGAGATTATGGTAGATATGATCTTGCACAAGTTAGATTCAAAGGTGAAAAAATTCTATCTCCTAACTTCTATATCAGAGGTGATGGTACAAGAGTATATTTCTTCACTGACGAAGAAATTGAAGAAATCTTCACTGGCAATGACCAATTTGATAAAGTCAAGATAGGCATAGATAGAAGACTATTGGTGAATAGAAAGAAAAAGATTAAGATGTATAGACAATGGATCCAAGCCGTATTCGAAAAGAAATAATGAAGATACAAAGCTGCTTATTGGATATATATAAATAATTCAATTAGTGTTTAACCGTATATTGAGTTTATTAATGCTGTTTTTTATGCTTTTGATATAAGCATATGTATAAAAATCCATTAGGTGAGTGAAAAATATCGTATAGTTCTTTTAAACTGAAGCTTCCATTTTCAATCTGTATGCCTTGTATCTGAATAACAAAGGAGTCTATGTTTAATTCTGATTTGGTAATAAAAGACTCTAGAGTACTATCCGGTTCTGCAATAGGTTCTCTCATGACCAATTTCTTGTCGTTAAGATATAGTAGTCTACAGGGAATCTTTTTATCCAACAATATAAGTTTGTTCTTCATTATAACACTGTAGAATTTCTTGCTGGTACCTTCATCTGTTGATAAAAAATAAGAGTTCCATAAATCATTACTGTCACTCACAGACATTTTCAGCATCTTTTTGCTGTTGTTGAACATTATGTGTGTGGCTTGTCTCCAATCCTCAAAGAATTTTAATCTCAAGACATTTTTATTCTCAAAGTCTGCAACACTTGTAATATCTAAAGAGTTGTACAAACCAGAAGTGCCGTTAAAATTTATATGTATTTTGTATATTTCCATTTCTTTGTTCAAGGAATCAAATGTTATTTCTTTTTTGTAAAGTGATAGCAAATCAATAATGAAGAAGTGTTGAAAATTAAAGAGTTCGTACTTGTTTTCAAGTAAAAACTGAATTTTCTCCATTTCGACATTATGTTCAAAATTCAAAAGTTTACCAATCATATCAATAAAATAAACTATTTTAGTATTATTTCTCAATTTCAATACAATCTCTTCTTTTTTGTATATAAACTTTATCAAAACCTTTTTGTTGAACAACAAATACTTGATATCATGATCAATATCCACAACATGATTCTCTTTTTTTTTGTGCTCTTTTGCATGGTGATGTTGCGTAGTATACGCTGATACAATATTTTTGAGCATATTATTTAATTAATCTAAATGGTTTATGGTCTCTTTCTTTCTTTAATCAAGGAATTAAAGATCTTTAAAAGGACGGGGACTATCTGATAACAACATGGAAAAGCGTAAAACCATTAAAAGCGAGAATTGATCACGTGCATTGCAATTTGATATGTTGCTTTATGTGAAAAAAAAAAAATTATGAAAAATTTGAAAAATAAAGCAAATAAGATGTTATAAGAAGCCAAAGAAGAACAGCATTAATATAGTATCATTATTAACATTCGGATGGTACTTGCTTTGGCCTGGAATAAACGGTTTTATTCAAGTAGATCTTACAAAGATGCTTTGAATTGTTTGAACTCTTTGCAAACAAATTTCAAAATGATTCAAGATTTTAAAAAGAATAAAAACACAGTCAGAAAGACTGATCAAGCAATTGATGAAATGAAAGAGTACATGTACAGATTAGGCTATGGGAAGTCTTTGAAAGAAATAGATAATTTGAATTGTATTCACATAACTGGTACAAAAGGAAAGGGGTCTACAGCAGCTTTTGTGAATTCAATTTTACTTAACTACTCCAAATATGTAGATAATTCCAAAATCAACAAGATTGGGCTTTATACTTCTCCTCATTTGAAAACATGTAGAGAAAGAATCAGAATAAATGGTGAACCAATAAGTGAACAACTATTTACAAAATACTTTTTTGAAGTTTGGGATGGCCTTAATAGTACAACTTCTGATGAAATAAAGTTTCCAGATTTGAAAAATCACAAAAAACCTGGCTACTTCAAGTTTTTGACTTTACTATCTTTCCATGTGTTTGTGCAAGAGAAATGTAACACTTGTGTTTATGAAGTTGGTATAGGTGGAAAATATGATTCTACAAACATCATAAACAATCCCACAAGTACCGGTATATCTCTATTAGGGATAGATCATGTTAATGTACTGGGTGATACTGTATTGAAAATCTGTGATAACAAAATAGGAATATTCAAAAAGAATGCAAACAATTTTAGTATTTTGGGCCAACCAGAAACTGAAGAGGTATTTGGATTGATGCAAAAAAGATTGGAAACTATTGGATCTGAAGAAAAACTTAACTTGATTCCAGTATTCGATCAATTGGATAGTAAGATTAATAAAGCTTTTAACTTAGGTATTAATGGTGATTTCCAAAAGGTTAATGCATCTTTAGCAACAGCTTTATCGATCAATCATATTAATAAGATTGCTGATAACAAGATTCCTATTGAGTTTGAAACCAAGAACGGATCAAATGTTTGGGATCATAAAATGAATGTTCCAGATTTTATCAAAGATGGACTACAAGAATGTAAATGGGAAGGTAGATGTCAAACAATTAAAGATACAGATTTTAAAACCTGGTATTTGGATGGTGCACATACTATAGACTCGATTCAAAAATCCACTGATTGGTTTGTTCAAACCCAAGTCAATAAATCTACGAATAGTCACAAAAAGACTATACTATATTTCAATCAACAGTCAAGAGAAGATCATGTTAAGGAATTTTTGGAATATATCAACACTGCTACTAAGAACCACAAAATAAAATTTGATGAAGTTTTATTCAGTACAAATAAAACTTGGTCTGAAGGATATTCCACTGACCTGGTCTCAATGAATGTTGATGTTAAGCAAGTTGATGCTTTAACAGTGCAAAAAAGACTAAAAGACATTTGGTTATCAGAAAACAACTCAGAGAATAACGTCAAGATTTTTGATAGCATAGAAGATACCTACAAATACATCAAACAACAAGATGGTGAAGTTGACGTATTTGTTACAGGTTCTTTACATCTTGTTGGAGGACTACTGGTAGTCATGGATGGGAAGTAATAATTAGTAACAACTTGTTTTAAGCTTTATATTTATATAGATAATTTAAAAAGTGAACTGATCGTTTGGGTTGACTTCATGAGAAAATGCAAATTGAGGTTTTTGGGTATATTTGCCAGCCAATTTGTTTCTGATGTTATTTAATAAACTGACATAACTTTGTTGGGGATTTTGTTGTAAAACTTCTAAAAATGCCCAAGTCAAAGCACCTGTATTTGTGTTGTTTATGTTTGTATCAGCAGATGTTTGGTCATCTTTACAACCACTAATACTCATGATATCAGCTGGAGAGTACTTCATTTGTTGAACTTGTGCTTGTTGTTCAGCAGTCAATCTAGAACCACCGTTTTTGACAGTACTAAACATTTGTTGAGCACTTGAAAACATTCTTGAAGAACTACCTGTAGCATAAGACATGGCCAAATTTAAACCTTGCATTCCCAAGTTCTTGTACATTTTGCTGCTGTCATTCTTCTTCAAAACACCTTTAGTTGAGTATGTAAATGGAAGATCCAAAACAGAACCTGAATGACAACAATCCATTAAAGCAGTCAATCTAGAACCAGGTGGTAATGGCTTTACGATAATATCATGAATGATATCATCAATTAACAGACCATTTTGTTGGAAATCAACAGGGCAAATTGCATCATCTTTTCCATCATCTTCATCTCCATCAAGATCATCAACTTGTGTACCATGACCTGAGTATGACAAAAACAAGCAATCACCCGGAATTGCGTCGTTGACTAGCCATTGCATGGCAGCAATAATGTTTTCTCTGGTTGGAATCATTCGTGGATTTCCTTGTATATCATCTCTTAGAATGACTATGTCATCTTGAGAATAGCCACATCTCTGAACCAAAAAGTCATTAACACGTAAGGCGTCCGATATGCATCCACGTAATTCGTTTTGTGAGCCCATGTAGGAGCATCCTATGACCAAAGCCTTACGACGAGGGGCTCTGGAAGAAAATTGAGGAGCTGTGTTTGGTTGGTTGCTTATTGGTTGTAAAAAAGCTTGTTGGTTTTGATTAGATTGAGGCGGTGGATTTGATGGTCTTTGATACTGGCTGTCTTGTGGCGGTGGTGCAGATGGTCTTTGATAATTGGTGCCTTGTGGCGGTGGTGCAGAAGGTCTCTGGTATTGGTTGTTCTGAGGATTAGAAGCAGAAGTTCTATTGTAGGTGTTGTGTTGATTGCCGGGGAACATTTGGTGGACGAAAATAAGTATAGCAACAGCGAATGGTTAAAGCAAAAGTACTGTTTAATATTTGGTTAGTGAATAATATTCAAGGGTTCTTGGCTGCTGTCATTTTTTTTTTAAAAAAAATTAATATTAATGTATACAATTAAAAAGTTTTCCCCATATGTAAACTTATTTCATTTTAAAAATTTATTTTAATTTTTAACATGACATAATAGCATTGTTTGTAAAATTTTAAACAATCACGTGCATAAAATAAACATTTTGATACTATTACATAGGCACGCATGCACCAAATCTCTTTTAGGAAATACAAGTGTAAACAAAATCATTTTTTAAAAAAAATTATTTTAAAATTTAAAAATTATAATTCTGTACAGAATTTAAGAATTTTTATCAGTTAACCCCCTTTGTTTACAAACACAAGATTATTGGACTATTTTTAAAGGGAGTGAACATTTTCAGTTAATCTATGATTAAGTAATCAAAAGAAAAAAGAAAAAACTACATAAATAACGATTTATAGAACCAAAACAAAAACAAGGTCATAATTATGAATAGTGACATTTACAACCAGTTGTCTAAATACCAACTGGAATTCATAAACTTTATAAAAAGTAATGACAACTTGAAGAATTTATACAAAAATGACGCTGATATTATACAAGATTTACTTATAGAAAAACCGGAAAACCACATGAAACTGCATGTTCTTATTGCTGCAGACTCTATATATCACAAGTTTAGAAGAGAATGGACAACCAAAACATTTCAGAAGTCAATAGTAGAGAAACCAGAAAGAATTTTGAGTGCAAGCATTGGTATTGCTGGTGCCATTTCAATGTTTCCGAAGTTATTCAAGGTTTTGCCTACTACTTTGCCTTATGATATGAAGTTTATACAGGAACATTTATCTAAGAGTAAAGACTTTGAGAGTTTCATTGAAGGCAACGGAGACGTAAATATCAAACAACTACTTATAAATAGATATGAATATATTAAGTTGAAAATTTTTGATGACTCAGTTTTAAAAATACATGATAGAGAGTTCATCAATAAATTAGTAGATTTGTGTGAAACAAGTATTATGAACTTGAAAAAAGGGGAATTGGAAACACAAAATGATTGGAATAGTGGTGATATGTACTTATCAATGACTTCATTAGATGCTCTAGCCAATTCTATTGAAGTATTGGAAGACAGCTTAAACCTACTTTTTAAGCATGATGAAACAGGTCAAACCAAGGCTAATAGAGCATTTGGGGTAGTAAGACCACCTGGTCACCATTGTCATAAAAACAGACCAGAAGGGTTTTGTTTGTTAAATAACGTCATGATAACTGCACAAATGGCAGCTGACAGATACGACGTTACACATGTAGCCATATTGGATTATGATCTACACCATGCTGATGGAACACAAGATATTATCTTTAAAAGAGGATTGGAAGAAAACCGAATCTTGGTTGGTGAAGATGTAGAAGATTTAAAGAAAAAACCGGATAATAAGGGTCATTATAGAAAAGGAAGCTATTCGCCAGCTGAGCCCCAGTTTCAAGAAAAGTTTGATGTAAAATCAATCAAATCAAACAACAATAAATATCAATCAGGTGATTACTTATTGGATACATATGGAGTAAACATTGCATCTTTTTCTATGCATGATATCAATTCCTATCCTGTAGAAAGAGGCTATGCTGACCATGTGGCATTGGCAAAGGCTTCTGCTTGTGTGATGGCACATAATGTTAATGTATGGAATGTTCATTTAGAAAACTATCAAATTTATAGCCAAGAGGAAATAGAAAAGCAAAAAGATATAAATAAAAGAGAAGAAATGATCCACAAAAACGAATTAGAGTTTTTAAGTTTGTATGAAAGAAAGTACAGAGTACTATTCAATAAAGCTGATGAATTTTTCAAGAATGGTAAAAAGACATGCTTTGAAAAAGGCATACCATTTAAAGGTTTAGTGATCATAAGCTCTGGATTTGATGCTAACGAGTATGAAACAACAGCTATGAACAGACACGGAATGATGTTACCAACAAAGTTTTACAATTACTTCAATAAAGATGCTCTGAACTTAAGTCAGTATCATTCTGATGGAAAAATAATTTCCTTGATGGAAGGTGGATATGACTCCAAACCTATTATAGCAGGTATGTTTTCAGCTCTTACTGGAATGCAAAATCAAGAATGGATAGATGAATGGGGATCAACAACAGTAATCAAAGAATTGGTCAAGGGAAGTAGAGCCAAGTGGATACCTTATAAAACCAAAAAAAACAGTAATCAAATTATAAAGAATTGGGCGGAGTCAGTGATAAAATTGGGAAGATCAATGGTAGATGATTTCCAAACGGAATTTTTTGACAAGGTTGAAATTGATCCTTTAAAGATGTATGGCCAGATATATGGTGTTGGCAGCAAGCCTGAAGGTAATATATACAAAAGCATGCCAGTATCTCAGTCAACAAGATCACTGAGATCAACAACAACAAAATCATCAACTTCATCAGCAAAAGAGAGCAATAGCTCAAACAAGGAGTTAAAAGCTAATACCATTTTGACTATGCACATGAAATCAGATGACGAGGACGATGAAGATTATGTTTATAATGAAGACTTGGAAAAGTCATTTAACAGAACTTTAGAGGATGTATCTATGATGGATATTTCCAAGCAAATGGAAGGATTGGATGTATCAATGGCTGAAACAACCCAAAACCATTCTATATTGAATAGTAACATAACCGGAAGGGGTCCAAGAAGAAGCTTACTGGAGAATGGGATGAAAAACGGAAATATTTTCATGAGTAGAAGAAGACTAGGTGAAGACCATGCAAAAAAGAAGCTGCAAGACTTGGATTCAAGCAAAAGAAAACAGGGCAAAAGCATAAGATTTGAAAACACACCTCATGACGACGATGATGGTGAATCCTTGTTAAATTTGCACAAGGATAGACTGACAAGATCAGGTAGACCGTACTAAGTTTTATAAATTATATAGTCAATATATTCAGATCCATATATTTTGGGTGCTTTTTTTGTGTGCCCAATATCATATTAGAACACATACATTATACTGGGGGAGAAAAAAAAATCCTAGGCATTTGTAGTATATGAGGATACGATTTAATCAATTGAATGACAGTAATGTCGGTAAGGAGTATATACTTTTACTAGCTAAGACCAGACAAAACTCGTATTTTTATTATAAATAAATAGAAGCAACCATTTTAGCTATATAGAATTGGTCTTGATCTTTTTATTATATAAAATCATTAACATAAAATAACAATTCATTATCAATAAACATTCTCTTCTTTAGAACAATGTCCAACTCTTCAATAACAAATAAAACGGGATCGGGAAGAAGAAGATTTAGAGAAATGGCAAAGTCATATATTTTTGGAGGATTTGCTAAAAATCAATTATATGAAAACGATATAGCAATTCAAACACTAAGCAATACAAGTTCAAAATCCAAAAATAGCATTAACGATACATGCCACAGCGATTTGTTATATTTAACAAACACGTCTTTAAAAGATTTGTCACAATGTGAAATATACAAACATCAAAAATCAAGCATTTCAGAAAACATCAACATAAATGAATCAGAGAGTAATACTAAAATATCATTAAACACACCAAACTCCTTTGTGTCTGAGGACATTGAGTTAGATATAGACTCCGACTACGTGAATGTAAGAACTGTTGTGATCATAAAAAATATACCTCAAAATATTGACATAGATAGTATTTTACAAGCAGTTTATTGTGGACCAATTGAAAACGTTGTAAAGGTTTTTAGCCCTGAGAACAACAAATTAATTAAGTACTTGGAGTTACATTTTTTTAAGAACAAAGATGCAGATTTGTTTTTGAAGTACTCTAAAACAGGCAACTTCTTAGTTAGTGGCCAAAAGTTGAAATGTCAATGGGGATCTAGAATAATCAATGAAACAAGCTGTGCTAGTTTTCAAAAATTGAAAGATATCGTATATCCTGAAAACGAGCAAGTTTATTCTCAGCATGGGGGATCCACAATAAGAACTGGGGCCAGAAGATGTTTAATATTGAAAAAAACTAGTCTTGAAACAAAAGTGAAGGCAAGCCAAATAAATAATAACATAAAAAACCCATATCATCTGTACTCACCAAACCTTGCTATATTTGATATCAATGAAATAATAAACGACTTTAAGGAATACGGAGATATTATTAATATGTCACCGGTAATCTCAAGAAGGTTGTGTGTTTCCATTAATTTCTATAATATAAGATCAGCTATACTGGCAAAGGAAGCATTTGAAAATATGAATAGCATTGTGAACAAGAAATATTCAGATGAATGGGTTCTTTGGTATGGTAAAGATGTTAATGATAAACCATGTATAGCTATTTGATATATATAAATAATAAAATACATACTATAAAAAAAATAAAATAAAAAGAAAAATTTTTTACAGAAAGAAAGAAGTTTATTATTATCACTTTGAAATAAAAGACAATTATTCTTTGTCATCTTCGATGGTCAAAGCAGCAATAGAGTCCTTTAATTCTTGTTCTCTCTTGACGTATAATTCTTCAACTTGTTGCAATCTATCTTGAGCTTTTTGGATGTTTTCTATGGTTAAAGCTTCAGATTTGGCCTTAGTTTCGTCCTTTATGGCTGATAATTTATCAAAGACTTCAGAGATCAACTCCTTATTAGTGGTGTCAGGAACAGGTAAACCATATTGACCCAAAACAGCAATGGAAACTACAGACAAGGAAATTTCAACAGCAGTGGCATCGGATGAAGCAGAGGAAGAGTCTTCTTCGTTCAAAATTTTTTTGGAAACAGACTTCAATTCATTACTAATAGTTTTTAAAACAGGTGGAGCTCTATTTTTTCTTCTAGAAACTATCTTTTTATTATCAGTTGAAACATTTTCAGCTTTAGCGGATTTGACATAAGAAGGATTCAATTCACTTAAACAGAATTCAATGTTGTTCAAGTCGTCCATCAAAGCAGGAGTGTTTTGAGCAATTAAGATGTCTTCCTTTAACTTGGTCAAATCAGATTCCTTTTGAGAATACAACTTTTCAAATTTATATTCGTTGTCCTTTTGTTTCTTTTGTAATTCTCTCTTCAATTTATAAGCCTTGAATTCGTTATCAAATTGGTTTCTGGTTTCAGTGATTTTGTTGTAAACTTCATCTCTTTTAGCTCTCAAAGCGGTTCTCTTGTTGAATAATTGGTTAACGATTTGTTGGTTTTTATTCTTTAAAGATCTTTGATCGTTCAAATCACTTTGAATAGCTTCGAATTGTTTTTGCAAATGCTTGTTATCTAATTCCTTGTTCAAGGTGTTCTTTAAAGAAATTTGTTGTTGCTTCAAATCATAAACTTCAGACTTTAAAGGTTGAACAGAAATCAAAGATTTTTTGATCTTGTTTAGTTCAGATTGTTGCTTGATGTATCTCTTTTCGTCAACTAAAGACAAACCACCTTGATCTAGCTTGTTTTCGATGAAAGAAATTTCTTTATCAACTTCACCAATGGACTTGAAGTCCTTGGCCTTGGAAGAAGCAGAAGCTAAGGCTATATCAATGTTTTTGTTGGAAGCTTTGATCTTAGAGTCGATTTGCTTTAATTGCTCAAAAATGACGTTTCTCTTCAACTTTAAATCATTTTGTTGCTTAATGACTTCCTTTAATTCATCGTTGCTGGATGAATTGGCATCATTCTTACCTAATTTGGTATCGATTTCGGAAGTAACGCTGGCAATTTCAGTGGATAACTTTTTCAATTGAGTGTTTAAAACTTGTAGTTTTTTATCTCTAGAAGCTTCGTCTGGTCTTTTGATGAAAGTGGTTTGTTTAGTAGACATCTTTTAAAATTATGCTATGAATTAATGTAAAAGCTTGCTTTGGGTGTATACACAACAAATATAAACTTTCAATTTAAATCTATGTATTTGTTGTTGTTGTTTTTTTAAAAAAAAAATATGTATATATTTACGCCAGCATATACGGTTTTTTCACTCGTCAGACTTTTCACGTTTTAACCAGGGTGGAGTGTGAAAAATTTTCGCTTATTACACACCAAAAAAAAAAAAATAGCACGGCGAATAAAAGAAGGAAGTCACTAAATTGGTTGAAAACACATACAAACTGTGGAAATGGCTTGTATTTGGGAGTAATCAGCACATTTTACAATGTGCTGAAACATGAAAGGAAAGGGTGGAAGCATTGAACTTGAAAAAACATGGTGTTTTGTACGTTTGTTCTTTCAAGGTAATTGGTTTTATACGAATTGAGTGATTTTTTGGTGCTTATCCCCGATACAAGAGTGTTGCTTATCTCCGACACCAAAGAATTGCTTATCCCCGATATTTTGCATTTTTTTCTTTCCAACCATATTATTGGC
>ERZ794936.832-NODE-832-length-11659-cov-33.611944_pt1 | contig 11659 bp, 5 predicted proteins | sample MGYA00511083_ERZ794936 | MGnify/ENA primary metagenome ERZ794936 (study PRJEB30137, sample SAMN04331409) | food metagenome | isolation source: Y2 must sample point D1 replicate A | place: Australia: South Australia | collected 2014 ... | reverse complement strand
TATATAAATATAGTTGAATGATGTCCATTTTCCAAGATCAAACGGGCTCACAAGAAGTAATCCATGCCCGCCTTTCTGTTGGGTATCATCGCGTTACCTGAATTATCTTTGATGGGCACTGCCTCAAACAATTTGAAAGATCTGTTCAAATTGTCGTCTATTTGCAAAACGCTTGCCACGTTACCACACCTATAGCAGTAGTTTGGTGCGCTCCACACGGTGACTAGTTTTTTATCAAACATCTCTTTGTAACCTTCCATAACCAACTGGTGTGCCCTTGCAATCAATGACAAACCATTCAAATGCGTGAATTTTTCAACTTCATTTTGACCAAATAAGTAACCTGCACCTCTTGGAGATAAAGACCACGAATCCACGTTTTCGTCTGGATCACTCCATAACAAATCACACATCAGCCCCATGTGTGGAACCTCTTGTTTTCTATCTAGATATTTGATTTCGTTTAGATTTTGTATGTTGGGGGACAATCCACCATGTAAACAAAAGATTTCTCCGTTGTTGATGAGACATCCTAATGGGATATAATCGAAAACCTCACAGCAGTATCTCCACACGTTGCAATTTCCATACTTTCTCAAAATCTCATCATAAAATCCATAAACTTTTGTGATTTGTCTGGTTTCGTGATTTCCACGAACCAAAATAATTCTATCTGGGTATCTAATTTTCAAACAAATAAGCAAAAGAAAAGTTTCTAATGAGTAAAAACCTCTATCCACAAAATCTCCTAAAAAAATGTATCGCGTGTTTCGTATACTTTCGTGAAAGTTGGGTACATCTGGTATCTGTTTGGCCTTGCTTCTATTACTGTTGTTATTATTGTTTTCATTATCGTTACCATCTCCATTTATCCCGTTTTTGTAGTTGCTATCACCACTGTTATTAATTGCTTCGTTCCCCACAATACTAGTGTCATTCAAAGTGAACAGATTGAGCAGATCATGGAGCTGACCATGGATGTCACCGCAGATCGTCACTGGGGTGTCAATGTGCGCAATATTGGGTTCCTGGATCAACAAGTCTTGTGCTAACTGACACAACTGGTAGATGGTCTCTTCAGGTAGCATGCCGCTACTGTTGTTGTTGTTGTCGTTTGCAGCTGAAAAGCCAGAATGCTGCGATCCCGATGATGTGCTTCTGCATATCTGTTCTATAATTTTATCAATGTTTTCCAGCATACGTGATTTTCAATTTAAACAAAAAGGGAAAACGCCAAGGCGTGTTGTTGTGTAATGTAATTTCAAAAAAAAAAACCTATGGATATAAATAGTGCAAAACTCCAACAGGTTGATTCTGTTCCCTGCTAATTTTTGAAGTTTGTGTTATGAGATGATGATCTAAACACTTTTTGAAAGGAATGGTTTATAGTTTTTATGAACAATATGATTACCGCGTCGCGTTTTTTTTGTACTTGTTCAGATTTGTTGTTCTTTAGGCAAAAGAAGCGTTGTTATCGATGCAGAGGTGAATGGGAAACTAAATGCCTGGGCTTTGCTTTTTTTTTGTTGCTTTTGTTTTTTTTTCTACTCGATCTATTGGAATAATGATGTGCCTGAATACCTACCCCATCTTATTTATATCAAACAACCTCAATCTCAAAAGTTCGCTATAATGTAAATAAATGGTTATCAGCGTTGTACCGAAACAATCGGCAAAGAAAAAAGAAAAGTGAACTGAAAAAGAAAGCAAGGGGAGAGAAGGGGAGGGCAACTATCAACATACCAGACAAGAAAAAAATTACCCGTTTCGGTTATTTTGGCCGAGTACCAAAAAAAAAAATAAAAAAAAAAAAGAACCGCCGTAAAAAAAAAGAAACGACAAGAAAAAACAAGATCACGTGAAAATTGCATAATAAAGAGTGGCATGTGACGGTGCCTTTTGTTACTCAATTAGGAAACTCAACTCAGTAACCTCGGTCATTTAAAGACATGTATATGTTGATGAAAAATTTCGAATTTTCAGCGCAGGTTAGATGTTAGCAAGGCATTGATAAACTACAATGCTGTGTACCTCTTACTTAACGCTTGCCAAGCATGCGTATCAAATATTACGCTATCTATGATTCATCAGTTTTCTTGGATTTTTTTCTTTTTTTTTTTGGTAACGTTGTAAAACAACAAACCGAAAGCTCTTACGCAAGCCAATTTGAAAGGATAAACAGTTGAATAGTTTACCTTAAAGAGACATTGCTCGAGACACTTGGAATTGTGCTTCTCTACAAATACGACATCAAGAGCAGATTTTCCAATGTCCGACACGCTACCGTATTTCGGCGTCATTAACACTGACAGAAATAGTCATGGTAACAACACGAAAAATGAAAATAACATGTCCTCATTGGAATTGATGGAAAAATGTAATCCCGAACTCTTAACAAAAGCGAACGAGTATCCGACTTCTTACAATGCATTGAAAGAAGCACTTCAGATTGATAATTTAGGGATAGATCAGAATGACACTCGTGGAAACCATAACACAGAATACGCTGACAACAGCAATGAGAATGAATCTTTCAACGGAAACAACACGATGGCCAGCATCAACACCACAAACATCATTGACCACTACTACGAGCCAAGTGCCATTGATATCGAAGACTCCATCATATACGACGCCCATTTGAATCGAAATGACGATGTTTTGATGAAAAGAGAAGATTATTTTTTGCAATTAAAATTATGCACCGAATACGCCATATACAAGGCCAAAAAATCTACCATGGATTTGTCTAGCTCCTTTTCTTCAATGTCATCACCCTCATCCCAATCTGCTGGTGATGCTGGTGCTGGATTGTCTTTTGGCATGACTGCTCATAATAATGATATTCCACTTTCGAAAAACAATGCTTCTGTCAGTAACCGTTCTAGTGGAATGCTTTTGGGGAAATTTGATTATGAAGATGATGAGCATTTTATCAGAAACTGGAGGTATTTGATGAAAGAATTGAAAAATGCGGAATTGTTGCAAAAAGAGTTGTTAAAGAATGGTTTGAAAACTTTTGAAGGCTCTCAAGAACATGCCATAATATCCAACATGGAAAAGATTCTTGTTTTGAACGATCGATTAAACAATGGGTTACTCAGACAATTGTCCAAAATCAGTTTCCCAGATTTGAATGTTGATGTTCAAGATTACTTGAACTACAGCAAAAACAAAAAAAGCAAAACAAGATCTCATCATGACAGAAATTCAAAATACAGACATAGAAACAAATCCAATGACAATTTCCGTCTCTTGAGCGGTTCAGATATGAGAAGCGGGTTGTTCATGCCACAACACCAAAATGGGTTGTCAACAAGGACCCCGAGTTTCGCAGGGATGTTGGATCATCCAATAAAATACCCAACTGATGGTAGTGCCAACACGAGTTTCCCTGAAACAGATACACTTTCGATAAGCAGTGAAACAGAGAAATACCAAGAGTACCAAGAGCTTGATGGTGTCAATAACAGTAACATGGAGGCCACGAGCGGGGACGATAGCGACACAATGGAAAAAGCTGCTGTGGACGGAGTGACTTCATATTTGATCAGTGAAATGATAAAAAATAACTTGGAACTACCGATAAGCGATTCTTCAGATACATACAACAACAGAGAATTTCTGAAGTCGTGTATTGACGCATTAATTCACAAATGCGCCGCAGTAACTGAGTCAAGTGAGACTTTAAACCAAAACAATTTGGGCCCTAAGGATAACGTTAAAACGTTTATTGGAAACACATTGACTGGGCAAAACCCTGTTTCAAGTACTCTGTCAAGACCAGTTGAAGGAGAAAATGGAGTGGCAGCTACCAAAAACTCACTATTAAACTCCAAAGACCACCTAGTGGAGCCCTCTTCCAGTCGCGAAGTTTTGAAACAGAACAATAACGAAGTTAATGACTTAAAAACAGCTCTGAAGGATCTGCAGTTGGCTCACAATTTTTTAACCGATAAATTTGCAAAAGACAGATTTGATTCGACTGAAAAGATTGACAAGCTGACCAAAAAATCAACAAAACTGTCTAACGAATTGACAGAATTCCAAACCAACCTGCAGTATGAACAAGACAAGTACTTGAAAATCGTTCATCAATTGAACGAAAAAGAAAACACTATAGACATGCTACAGTCCAAAATTGATCAGCTTGAGCAACAAGCACTAGCTGAGACGGCCTTGCCATCTCCTGGTCTGCCTCATCTGTTTGCCTCCTCTGACACCGATTCTATTCATAGCACCACATCCAATGGATCTCCTGCTTCAACGGGGAACTCTAGCTCGTACTCTATCTCTTTAATGAGACAAGAATTTAAAAAAATTGTTCAACAGATGAACACTAAGCACGAGATAGAGTTGCAAAGAGAAGTTGACAAGAGGCTAAAGCTTGAAAAACAGCTTAAGTAATAAATAATCAATTTATCATAAACCTCAAAGGTCTTTTTATAACTGAACAAGAATTATAAAAAAAAAAAAAAACAACATTTGCTTTGTATCATTATATCGTTACATGTGTACTTTGATTAAACCCATTTTTTTTTGGTCATATATTCCAATACAAACCTGAACAAAAACTCCTAATTGAACAAACAGTTTATATATACATACTCTTTTCCCTCACTCTTGCTTATAATTTTCTAAACTCACTTAACACGGGATAAATAGCCTCAAAAGCTTGATAAATCTCTTCTCTCTTTTTGGCCCCGGTCAACACAACTTTACCGGAAACAAAAATAAGTAAAACAATCTTTGGTTTAACCATTCTATAAATCAAACCTGGAAACAATTCAGGCTCATAAGACGAGAAAGTTCCGTGTGAAAATGCCAAACCTTCCAATCTGATAGGAAACTTCACGTCACAAGAGGCAACAATGTTTTGAATTTTGAAGTTTGTAAACTTGGCACTAAACCCAATTTTTTGAATGATTCTTGCATATTTCCTACTGGCCAATTTGGAGTCGTCTTCAGACTTGGCCCCTGTCACAACCATTTTCCCACTGGCAAAAATCAAAGCAGTGGTTTTTGGTTCTCTGATTCTCATAATAACAGCAGCAAATCTCTTTGGGTTGTACTCGGCGTTTCTCGCGTGCAAGGCAACGGTTTTAAGATCTAGTCTACAATCCAAGTCCACTGTGGCAACAATATTCTGCAAAGTTGGCACTATACCACTCGCACTGGCGTCGTCTTCTTCTTGCACATCTGGGTTGGCAACATCCTGAGAACTACCAGGCACCTGCGAATCTGCAGAAGGTTCTTGCTTCTTCACTTCTTTTTCCCACACGGATTTTGTAGCGTCGTCAAAGACTAATTTGTTTTGACTTTTGAAATCGTCCAGTCTTTCAGCGCTTTCTTCAGCCATATTTGCTAATGAGTGTATGTGTATGTTTATATAGTGTTTTGGTCTAAGTTGTTCAATGTGAAAGAAACAGATATGTGGCGCAGAGAAACAAAGAAAAAAGTTCAAGGGTGGTTAATGGGAGTTTCCTTGGCAGAGTTTTTCAAATTAACTTTTCTTCTCTTCTTTTGTGAAATGGATGTGGATGTCTGATGCTAGGCAGTTCTTACTTTAGAGATATTGAAACGGAGACTGACAGTAAACAAGGTCTTGAATGGAACTTTTCGATAAAGAGAAAAAAAAAAAAAAAAAAGAAACTACCCAAAACAGTAATCCAAGAAAAAATTGCATAATATCACTTAAAACGGTACATATGCCTAAACAAGGTTACGTGCTGTCATGTGATTTAATTACGTGATTCGAACCTACTCCCTTTTTTTGGCTCACGCGTTTGGAGATTTGATGAGATCTTGCTTTTACATTAGGATGATATGCATTAATGAAAACAGAAATAAAGCAGTAAAGATTACAAGTCTGAGACTCAAAAGGTTTGGCTGAATATCACCACAACACTCGAGGGCTTTTAAAAAAAAGGCGGAAAGGAAAAAAGGAATATGGGCGAGGTTTCAAAAAATGAGTCTTCTCCAACAACGAGCAACCCATCTGTCACGCCATCGATGATCTACCAGCTATCTCAGGAGTACTATCATCACGCTAAAAAAGTGTTTCATATGATCAAAACAGAGGAACAACTCCAACAATATTACACATTGATACAGCAATGTTTGAGGTGCTTGATGTGTTTAAAGACCAAGCCGTTGATGCTGCAAGAAATGACGCTGCAACAGGAGCTTTTGGTCACTTTGCAATTATCGGAAATGTTGATAGAGCACACAGTCGACAATAGAAACGTGGCTGTATTATATTTGGAAAATTTCAAAATTAAGTTGCTGAACCTAAGATATAACGTTGAAGATCTGATGATTGTGGAGTTTACGCTCATATGCGTGCTTCCTTTAAGTGGCCAAAAATCTGAACACGCTTTACAACTGGCCTTGAAAAATTGCAACAGGCTTTTGAAGAAACTGGCCGCCAACATGGCAGAGGAAACGCAAGGAAACGCAGTATTGGAAAAATGGCTGCTGATATTCAAATTTGCTAGGATACAGTTAAGTTTGGCAGTCAGCACTGATAAATCTTTGCCTAGTGTGAAAACCAGTTTGAACACATCCCAGGTTCATATGTTTGTGCGTATGTATCAAGACCTTTTATCGGAAATACCCACGGGCCAATATGCCCTTTTCCGTGATTATTTAACGCTTTCATTGGTTTCATTGAAACTAGAACACAATTACGATGCACACGTTTTGCAAAAAATTCCCTCTTTGGTCACAAAAGACTCACCCTTTTTGAACGCTTGGTGGCAGCTTTTGGATGTTTGCCGAATGATTAAATTAGACGAAAACATTTATGACAAACTGAATGAGTTTGTGGAGCTTTTCAAGACGTACAAAAAAATGCTCAACAGCATGTACAAGTTTGATTTCTTAAGCGATATTTGTTCCTTTTTACAAATAGATTGCTGCATTTTCACCCTGTTCCACTTGAAAAAAATCCTTTTGCTAATGCAAAGTGTTTCGTTTTTGTTGAATCATCACGACCCAACAAACAACCACAGTTTGAGGTTTTTACCAAAATTGCTTGAGTACCCATTGGAGCCATTGGATGACGCTGCTGTTACCACACCAACGATTTTAAAAATGAATTGTGCGTTGGGGAAAAAAATTATTCATTTGACAGAGTATTACCACGCTTGGCAATCAAAGTTTTTGGAAATGAGCAAACCGGTTAAACAGATGACTACTTGCGATGCAATTTCGTCGTACATGGATATACTGGACGAAACCGACATCCACAACAGGATTCATTTGTTTGTAACTTTTATTCAGCGGAGCGATGTTAATAGTGAGTTGAAAATCTTCAGCTCAATCAACCTCTACCTGCTGTTCTGTGCCATCCAAGATTTCGAGGTTCTGCAACCTTTAGAAAACGCTATTGAAAATCACTGCCTGGTGCAAGAGAACAATCTGATACAGTGCTTGTGGACGCTAGTCTGGAACATGACACATTTTAAGCCGTTCATGGACTTGCCTGTGTTGTGTCACGACAACGATTTTAAAAACGCCAAGTTGGCTAAACTGCAAAAATTCTTGCAAGTGAATGTTTTGAGGGAGGCTTACACAGAAGAAGAGAGCAAAAAGTTCAAAATCAAAAAGTCACAGCTAATTTTTGTTTTGTTGGAGTACGTTGCTGGGAAGGTTCTTGTTAATGAAACTGAGAAACAGAATGAGCTGTCCACGTCTTGTTTCAAGCTGGCTACACACTGCAAGAATATTAACAGAGAGCTGTGCTATGTGATTGGGTTGTGGTGTTTCAACAACAGCATCCTCCTGAGCGACCAGAAGCAAGAGTTAAAGATGAAAATGAAGCTGAAGAAGCTTGTCAAAGAACTTGAACCGTCATTGAAAAATTGAGCTCTGCTTCCGCTTAAGCCGTGAGGCACCACCCTATACCGAATCTCCTTTTCAAATGTGTATCAAAACTAAAATTACCAGTGGAAACAACCAAAATAGTCATAGAACGTCATCATTAAGTGTACTTTTTACATATAGAGTGAACTTGCTAAATATAAGATATAAACTTTTCTCTTTCTTTTTTTCCAATTTTTTTTTTCCTTTTTCTTCATCATTTTCAGTCATTTTCAATCATTTCATTTTTGCACATGTCCTCTGTCATCTAGATCAACACTCCCTGCACTTTCAAACAAAGAAACGTGGCCCACAAGCAAACCCAAGGTTTCCAAAACCTGTTGTGGGTCGGTCAAATGTGCCTTGGCCACCGTTTGCTTGTTGGCACTGCCCACAGAGGTTGGGAAGAATCCGTAGTTGCCAAATGGGTTTTTGATGAATTTTTTCGCACTTGGGGACTTTTTGTTTGCAGTTGCAAACCCTGATTCAATCGAGTTCAACTGGTTGAACATATCTTCATCGGTCTTGTCGTCTCCTAGACATAGCACAAAATCCGGCAAATCTTGTTGGGTTAGATCATCCAGTGTTGTTTTGGACTGCAACATGTCGGTTTTTGTTCCGCGCTTTGTAAGAACCAATCTTTTCACGATTTCTCCCTTGTTGACAAACTTTGGTCTCACTTCCAAGTTCATTTTGCCCTCCATGACCTCAATGTCGGTACCGCCGAAATTCTTCATCAATTCCTCTTTCAATTCTTTGGCATTGAATTCACCCAACTCAGGAACGGTACCTCTATAGTGCCACGTCAAAGCCACTTTTTTACGTTCAACAAATGACCCTGGGGTTTTGCTTGTGACATGTTCCATCAAGTCCCCGCAGATTTTTTGCCACGACATGTCGTATTTTTCAGTCAAGTTCACCCATTCCGTCGAGTTGCTGTTTTTGATAAAACAACCATGTTCAGCAGATAATCCGACTTCTGGGACTTTTGTCCCAAACCATTTGTTCAAAAAAGCTTGGTCACGCCCACTAATAATCCAAATATCGTTCTTTGGATCTTTGGCCAAAGCTTGCAATAAACTGTACAGTTTAGCTGTTGGAATGGCTGCAGCAGGGTCTTTCACAATTGGAGTCAAAGTACCGTCGTAATCAAACAAAAACAATCTTCTTTCAGCCTGGTTGTAGATTTTGTACAGGCACGGTCTGTTCAAAGCTGGGGTCATACTAGTTGTACTGGTCAAGAACCCTTCCAATGTGTGCACCAATTCTGAGGTCCAATCCAACATGTTTGGAACTTTTGCAGCTGTTTTCTCAATTTCTTTTGAAACTTGAAAGTACTGTTTTTGTAGAGCATTGTCAATGGTTTTGGCAACCGCTACCGAATCCCATGGGTTGATGATGTAACAGTCTTCTTTATTCAAAGGTGTTCCTGAAAACTCACTTAGAATCAATGGTTTGATTGCTTTACCTGTTTTGTTGACTTCAGATTCGTGTGATTGCACGGTGATGTATTCCAAAGCAGTTAAATTGATTGCATCTCTAATACTGGTGACCATACAAAGATCGGCAACTCTTAGCAAACTCAAATAGATATCTTTTGGAATTCTCATGTGATAGTGTTGTACTGGAGAGAAATCCAAGTTCCCATATTTTGTGTTTATAGAGTTGACCAATTCCATAACTTGTCTTTCCAATTTGTTATCGTTGGAGGAAGAACTTGAGATCAAACCTGTTGGAGTTGAAACTTGGATCATAACAACTTTGTCTCTCCAGTAAGGAAACATTTCCAAGAAAATGTCAAAACTTTGTAATTTTTGTAAAACTCCACGAACAGAGTCCAATCTATCTCTTCCAAAAATGATTTTTTTTCCAGCATAAGCTGTGCGCAAAGTTTCTACTTTCAAATCAATTTCACGGTTAAATGTTTTTGCAATCAATTTTTCCTTGTCGATCCCAATTGGCATGGTTTTGATCAAGATATCTGCCCCATAAGCAGAGACATGATGGTTATTTGTGTCCAAATCTTTTTTAGCGGTACAGTCCAACAATCTTTTGCAACAAGAAACAAAATGTCTTTGGAACGAGTAGTCTTGGAAAAAAACCACGTCTGCCCCCAAAACCCCATCAATCAATTGTTTCCGATATTTCAAACATCTGAAATATTCAAAAGATGGGAAGGTGACATGGTGAAAGTATCCAATGGAAACGTGAGCTTCGACATCTGGTTTGGAAGAGCCTTCTTCATTGGACAAGCCATCTTCATTGGAAGAGTTTTCTTCTTCATCGTTATTTGAAGCTTTCAATCTCATTCTTAACAATTGTGGTAATAACATCAAGTAATAATCATGAATGATAATGATATCACCTGGTTTGTAAATTTTAGCAATTTTCATTGCATAAGCTTCATTAAATTTAACGTAATCAAACCACCAATTTTTTTCAATATTACAAGAATCTTGAATAGGAGATAAAATGTAATGGAAATCTGGCCACAAAACATTTTCTGCATATTGTCTCCATTTCAATTGATCTTTTCTTAATAACCAAACTGGTTCTACACTAATGTTTGGTTGAGAAGGATTGTTGTTTAATTCTTTGGTCAAGTAATCTTTGTTTTCTTGAGTCAAAAATAGTGGGTCATCAGCATTGTTCAACAAGTTGATGTCCCCTGTGGTGCTCAATTTGAAAGCCTCTTCCAACTCTTGTTCTTCTCCATCCACGTCATCGTCGTCATTTAGAGCATTGGTGTTGTGTTTTTCACGATTTGGAGCAATACCAGTAGCATTCCCACTTGCATTTGGTGTTGTTGTTGAAGTTGTTGAAGTTGTTGAAGTTGTTGTTACACTGTGATCATTCCCATTTTTTGTAACAACAGTAACGTTTTTGTTGTGTTCTTCAGGAGAAGCTTTATTAATTGAATCTGGCTCTTCGTAATGAATTTTTTCTTGAGTGTTGATTTCCCCAGTCCATCCAACAATAATTTCATTTACAATGTCTTCTTTTTTGATTTCGTTCCCATCATCTCCAACAACAACTTCATTGATGTATTTCAACGAACTGTACAAAGCAGAGTTACCTGTGACCGGATCAATCTTCCATTGAATAGTTTCCTTTTCTTCTTCTTCTTCAAACGTCAAATTTTCTTCGTTTTCATCTCCCTCGTATTTTTTCTGGTACTTTACATCATTCATTCTTTCCCTCTTTTCATACTCATTTTGTTTCAAGTCTTTGTCCAACTTGCTTGCAATCATCTCAATTTCTTCAGCAACAGTTGGTGCATTGGCATTGGTTTTAAAATGGGGTTTCCCATCTTTAACCTGTGGAATTTGACCATTATTCCCACCATTCTTACCAACATTACCACCACCACCACTTTCATCTCTGTCCGCATAGTACTCATTAATGTCATCAATGTCTCCTCTCGTGTTAACCACAATTCCTCTTTTGTTGATGACCTTGGTGATGTTGTATGGCAATCTGGCCACACAATTGATCACTCTTCCGGAAAATGGAGTTTGTTTGGTTTGAGTCTTTGTTTTTGATTTCAAACCATTTGTATCCTGTGAATTGGATTTTCCAGGATTTTCTGATTTTGTTGATTCCATTGCTTTTAAATCTTGTACTGACTTTTACTTATGAGGAAAAAAAGTCCTTTCTTCTTTGTTGCTCTCTTATACCTTCTTTCTCTTATAATTACGCATACTTTATACATATATCTAATACATTCCAAGATACAAATCAACAAGTAATCATTAGAATATATATTCATTTTAATTAATCAAACCCTTTTGTAGGA
>ERZ794936.831-NODE-831-length-11663-cov-30.431513_pt1 | contig 11663 bp, 6 predicted proteins | sample MGYA00511083_ERZ794936 | MGnify/ENA primary metagenome ERZ794936 (study PRJEB30137, sample SAMN04331409) | food metagenome | isolation source: Y2 must sample point D1 replicate A | place: Australia: South Australia | collected 2014 ... | reverse complement strand
GGTGGTTTTTTCTTTGACCTGTATTCAAAAAAACTGTTTAAATGTGTGTGATGAAGATTTTGGATTTTCATAATCTTACAAATGGATCATGATTCAGGACATCTCGGTCTTTGTGTGCCGAGCATGTGTTTTGTTTGCTTTTTTTTTTTTTTTTTTTTTTTTTTTTTTTTTTTTTTTTTGGGTCTGCTCGGTAGTTTTAATCCACCAAGATGAATAACAATATTCGGAGTTCAAAGGTTTTGGTCACAAGGTGTAAGATTGGCGGTTAATTATAGAAGCTACTTTTGAGTTTCAAAATTCTGATAGCAGGGAATGTTATAAATGACCGGTATTTTCAAATTCCTAATCTTTCAAAACCAGAAGTGTTGAAGCACTTCTTCTTCTTCTTCTTACCAAACATTTCAGCATGGTCATTTGCAGTAAAATACTCCGTTCCACTCTTCTCTATTTCATTGCTGATTACCCGTTTTAACATTATAACATATACTGCACAACAGAGTCGTCATTAAGTATACATGTCCTTGTTGACAAATATCGCGTGATAATTAACCTTTAATTACAAAAGTGTAGACATTGTAGCACAAATATCTTGCTTTCCATTTTTTTTGGGTTTTTTGTTTTACCATCCGTTCTATTCAAGACATACAGGGTACACATATTTGTGTTTTTTTTTATTGTTAGTACGAATCGGTAACGGCTCAATGTAACACGCATAGGGCATGAGCAAGTTTGCAAGTTTACAACCTCATCGATTTATCTCTTTCTGGCAAAAAGTGTTTATTAACTCGTGCATCGACAACGTGATACAAGTGATAGCAGAAAAGAAAGAAAAAACTTTACAGTGAAAAACCAAAGTTTTCTTGTTTGCGCAGCTATAGCTTTTCAAAATTATCTGTGTTTTACGAACATCATGCGTTTGATAATAATTCAAACTGTTTTAACATTTGCAATGAGGTTGCTTCTTGCATCTCGGATGTACTAAAACATTTTGTACCTTTGTCTCTTTGTACCGTTTTCTTTCTTTCTTTGCGTTTTCTATTTACAGTAGTCTGTGGTGTCAAACCAAGAATTATTAGCTTCGTTAATACTTCTTTCGTTCCCCTTCGTTCCCCTTCGTTCCCCTTCGTTCCCTGTTTCTGTGATCCTGGTCCTTTTTACCGCACACACACTTGTCTATTTCATTGTTTTTAGTCAAAAATTATTAGTAATCGCACCCAGTATCGATTCTGAAAATTAAAATAATGTAAATCAAAAAGTTTCCAAAATTAACATTTGTTCCGTGGAACAGAAAATCTAAAAGCAAAAAAATGATAAAACCCCGAAAATCTTAGAAAAAAAAGAAGAAACAAAAAGTAAATCGAAAATATTACCAAGAATCTGTCCCGTGTGAATACACTACTACTACCCTTACTACTACTTCTACTCCTACTACCCTTACTACTAGCATATACACGCACACAAACAATCATCATCGCTGTCGGAACCCCGGGATCCTTAATCTCAATAGCTTGTCGGGTATTATCGCATTTACATAAATACATCATTATCTTTTTTTTCTGCGTAGTTTTACCCACCTACATTCTTAAATGGTATTCATGATTTGAACTTAAAAAAAAAGATATCAATAAAACATGCAGTAAAAAAAGTCTTAGCAAAACAAAAAAAAATCCAAATACTAAGAATACCAAGCAGAATAACATGAAAACATACCGATACCAGAGCACAGAACAACAAAAACATAAAAACATAAGAAAAAAAAAAAAAAGAAATTTTCATTCCAACCTAAACCTAAAATAAGAGGTGAAAGAAAATTAACCGGAGAATAACAATAGACGTTTAAACACAACTCACGACGTAAAAACAAAGCATTCATATAAAAAAGTGCAGATACATTCTTTCTCTCTTTTTCTCTCTTTATAACTACACGCACACAGAAATAATTGTCCTGCATGCATCAAATTCTTATGTTGTTGTTGTTGTTGTTGTTGTTGTTGTTGTAGATGATGATGGTTTAGTTTTGTTTATGATTTAGTCCAGATTCTAATTTAGTCACTTTCTTTAATTTGGCTTATATTTTGACTACAAGATGATGATGGCCATAATAAATATATAAATAAATAAATAAAAAATATACATAAAAAATATAAATAAATAAATAAGAATTGTGTATTCCAAGTTGTTCCGAAATGATGAATTCAGGTAGGCAATTTGAATGTAATTTCATATGCGGATTCTATGAGTCTGTTCAAATTTTCTGTTTTTTTTTTTTCTTTCTGTAGTCTTCCTTTTTGTCTTGCACTTCTTAAATACACGGATATTAGCATATATGCAAAGTCCTCTTCGCCTTTCCATATATTAATCAGCGAAGATGATTTCATTTCGGTCATAGTTAAAGTGGTAGTAGTGGTGGTAGATCGTATGTTACATATATATATATATATATATATATATATAGAGGGTTGATTTAATTACTAATTCTGATCGAGAAACTTGAGTATAAAACATCTAACTTGATAGTCTCAAACGGAAATTCCAAAGTAAACGCTTTATTGGAGTTTTGCTATAAACTATTCAAGTACCATAAAAAACAAAATAATAAGAATAGAATCCCCACGGAAGAAACATTTTTTATCGGATAGACACAAACATTGTTTGGAAAAAAAAATAACCAAAACAAAAACAAAAACAAAAACATACATACATAGATATGTCCACAAGTTATTCCAATACAAGTGGTTCGTCCAACTTGGATGAAAAAGATGAACAGATGATTGCTGCTCAACAAAATGCAGAACAAGTGTTTGAAGATGACCAGGTAATTGATAGAAAAAATAAAAAACTTTCTAATCAATCCGGTTCCTCAGAAGCAGAAGACGACGAAGACGAAGTGGCCTCTTTTACCGGTTCGAATGAAGATTTAGAAGCAAACAAAATTGCTACAGAAAAATACTACGAAACAAATAACAATATAGAAAATGCTCCAGAACAAGAAAATTTGGATGACGACAAGTTGATTGATACTGCTTCTCTTGCAGAATCTGAATCTCACACGGACATGCAAAGAAAGTTGTCTAGAATTCTTACAGAAGTAGATAGCACCATGAAAAACATTTCTTACGAAGACTGTCCACCTATGGGAGGTGGAAGACCATATCCTCCTCCATTGCCAAAAAGAGATCCATGGGAAGTCACTTATGATGGTCCAGACGATCCATTACATCCATTCAATTGGCCAATGAAAAAAAAATTATGGTTGGTCTTTATTTTGGCATGGAATTGTATGGCAGTCACCATGGGGTCTTCTGCTTTTGCTTCTGCCGTGACCCAAATCTGTGAAGATTATGATGTCATCACTGTTGTTGCCGTTTTGGGGGTTACTTTATATGTGTTGGGTTTTGCAATTTCTCCAATTGCTTATGCTCCGTTGTCGGAATTGTACGGAAGACAAATTGTTTTGATTATTTCGTCATTTGGATTTGTTCTTTTCCAATTTGCTGTTGCCACTGGGGAAAATTTACAAACAATTTTGATTTGTAGATTTTTCGGAGGTGCTATTGGGGCTGCTCCATTGGCCGTTATTCCTGCTGCAATGAGTGACATGTTCAACAACAAACAAAGAGGTACTGTTGTTTCTCTTTTCGCTTTGACAGTTTTCATGGGTCCAATTTTAACTCCAGTTTTTACTTCATACATCACAGAATATACCACTTGGAGATGGATTGAATATGTTATTGGGATTTTTGCTGGTATGTCTTTTGTTCTTGTTGCAATTTTTTACGAAGAAACTCATCATCCAATTATTTTGTGTAGAAAGGCAAAAATGATGAGAGAAAAATCAGGGAATTGGGGGATCTACGCTGCCCACGAAAACAATTCCTTGTCCATCAAAGACATTGTTACAAAAACCATTTCTAGACCTTTAAGAATGTTACGCTCAGAACCAATTCTAGCTTTATTGACCATTTACAACTCTTTTGTTTACGGGATCTTATATTTGCTATTGGAAGCTTACCCAATTGTCTTTTTGGAGGGTTACCATTTCTACAAAAATGCAGAATTACCATATATCGGGTTGATCATTGGAATGGGTGTGTTTGCATTGACCATGGTTTTCTATTTTGAGCCAAAATACGTCGAAGCTGTTGTTGCAAACGGAGGGAAACCATGTCCAGAAGAAAGATTGAAACCAATGATGATTTCTGCATTTATTTTCCCAATCGGGATTCTTTGGTTTTGTTGGACCGGTAATTACCCACACAAAATCCACTTTATGGTTCCAACTGTTGGTGGGAGTTTCATTGGTTTCGGTTTGATTGGGATCTTTTTGACCTCGTTCAATTACATTATCGATGCTTACTTGTTTTTGGCAGCTTCTGCCATTGCCGGTAACACTTTTTTGAGATCAGCCTTTGGGGCAGCTTTCCCATTGTTTGCTGGTTATATGTTCAAAGGTATGGGTACCGGTTACGCAGGTTTGCTATTGGGGCTATTTGCCGCAGCATTGATTCCAGTTCCTTTCCTATTTTACAAATATGGTGTTCAACTAAGAACAAAATCCAAATTTGCATATGTTCTTTGAGGTTAACATCTCTTTGAATTCAAAATTTTAAAGCATCAACCGAAAAAAAAGAAAAACACACTCACATATAGATTAAGAAAACAACCAATCACTTTCTAGCATCATCCAAGATAACTTTCTAGGAATATCATCTAAGATGGAAGGTGCTTTAGATAGGTGCGCATTTTTGCAAAAAACTATAAGTAATATATAAAAGTTAGAAATAATTTATTCATACCCTTAAAGTTGACATCGATCTGTGTTCTTACCAGATAAAACAATGTATAGCACCGAATAATGCTGCAAAACCACTAATGCTGATTTTTTTTTTTTTTTTTTTTTTCTTGATGTGACTAGAAGCTTGCAGGCACTTGCTGTGTACTATCCATGCTGCCGAACAACTGGTGGTGTGGATCATATATCGACTTTGGATGAACAAATTACAATTGGTACGCCCTTTTCTCACGTGACGCACCTTGCATTTTCAAGTTCATCAAAGGCAAACTTATTTAACCAAGAAACAAGGAAAAAAAAAGTTGCTCAACAGGCCCAATCCTTCCGGCAGACCGGACAAACGGTGGAAACTTTGATGCAATTTTGAAAAGAGTGTGGGGAAAAAGATGAGCGGAACGATATAAAAAGAGGGAGATTACAAACACGTCAAGATAAAAACTCCTTTGAGTGAGAATTATCAATAAAGCAAGTCGACTTTTTAACGGACACATATATTACAACAATTATTCTTGCAGCACAGTTCAAAGTAACCGACCAAAATACGCCCAACAAATAATAAGCTATGCCAGTAAAAGACATCATACCGCTAATTGCCAGCATTGATATAGGCACGACCTCGTCGCGGGTTATTTTTTTCAACAAATTAAGCCAAGAAATTGCAAAATACCAGATCGAATATTCTACAACTGCCTCGAGCTCGCAAAGTCCAAAATCCGGAGAAGCCTCAAATCAGCAGGTCAACAATGTTTCAAGTATGAATGAAAAAATCAATGCTGTAGAAGAGCAGATTTTTTCGCAAGAAGGTATCTCAATCAAACCAAACGCACATTTGTGCATCGAAAAGGGGGATTGCGTTCCAACCTTGACGTTCCCACACCAGGGTTGGTGCGAGTGCAACCCAATCAACATTTTGAGCCACATTGTCAAGTGCTTCATCGAATGCTGTAAATCATTGGACTTGATCAACAAATCGCGTCTTTCCAAAAATCTGAAAGCGTATCAAGTGTCGTCGATAGGCATTGCCAACATGAGGGAAACCACTATTGTCTGGAGCAAAAAAACCGGATTTCCTGTGTATAAACATGGGATTGTGTGGAACGACACAAGAAACCTTAATTTGATTAATGGCTTGAAAAAAATGGTGTCACTAGAGTTTCAAAAAAAATTCACTGAAAAAACAGGGTTGCCTCTTTTTTCTACATATTTTTCTTGCTCAAAGCTTCGGTGGCTTTTGAACAACGACACTAAAACATTGGATTGCTACAACTCTAATGATTTGATGTTTGGAACGGTTGACAGTTGGATCATTTATAATTTCACCAAACAGAAAAACCACGTCACAGATGTCACCAATGCTTCGAGAACAGGGTTCATGGATTTGCAAACATTTCAATATGATCCTGAATTGCTAAACTTTTGGGGTATTGATAAAGAAAAAATAATTTTACCACAGATTAAGTCTTCCTCTGAACACTACGGTGATTTCCACATACACAATTCTAAAGAGATATCTTCATTTGATATGAAAATCTTGAAAAAATACATTTTGGGGAAACCGATCCAAGGCTGCTTGGGAGACCAAAGTGCTTCTTTATGTGGTAATCTATGTTTTAAACCAGGTGCTGCAAAATGCACATTTGGAACCGGATCCTTTCTTTTGTTTAATACAGGCGTCAAAAAATTAACCTCCCAGCACGGGTTGTTGAGCACTGTAGGGTATTGGTTTCCAAACTTGAAAGAAAACAAAGAGCACTCGGAACCTCATTTTGCCTTGGAAGGTTCCATTGCTGTTGCAGGTTCGTGCGTTCAATGGCTAAGAGACAACTTGAGATTGATACCAAAATCAGAAGATATTGGGCCCTTGGCATCCCAAGTGTCTAATTCTGGAGGAGTAGTTTTCATTCCTGCCTTTAGCGGGTTGTTTGCACCAATCTGGGACAGCGACAGTAGAGGAACCATTTTTGGGTTGACTCAGTACACAAATGCAGCACATATTGCCAGAGCTGCTTTGGAAGGTATATGTTATCAAGTGCGGGCTATTTTGAAAGCAATGACAAAAGACGCCAAACTGGAAGCTCAAAAAAATCCCGAGTTTAACAAAGATATCAGGCAGATGAGCTATGAAAGTGCAAAATTTTCATCGTTGACCGTTGATGGGGGAATGAGCAAAAGCGATGAGTTTTTGCAAATTCAAGCAGATATATTAGGGCCATGCACCAAAGTGAAAAGATCAACCACTTCGGAATGTACAGCTTTTGGCGCCGCAGTTGCCGCTAACTTTGCATGCGAAAATAAAGATGAGAGGGTTTTGTGGCAAGATTTGAAAGATGTGAAAAAATGGGTTGTCAACCATGGAGAAGCCCACATAACAACAGAGGACTACTACATGGATGATGACCTGGACGATCCGTTTGTCAAAGTGGAAAACGAGCAAACGGCAATTTTCAAAAGTAAAACATCCACCAGTGAGAGAAGAAGTGGGTGGAAAAGATGGGAATCAGCTATAAGCAAGTCCACTGGTTGGTTGTCAGAGTCCAGATACCAAGTTGGCGCTGACGGTAACGAAATCCACGATGATACCTATGAAGACGAATTGTAACTGGGACGTTAGAGGAAACAATTGGTGACCTACTTATTTGCCTAGACACAAAATTTGTGTCGTATCATATTTCTTCGTATTATATATTCTGAATTTTTTTTATTTATAGTTGATGTTTTCTGTGACATTTTTGTACATCCTTACATCTTTTGAAAAACACGATTGCGAGCCATTATTTAAAAAAGTTTTTTTCATAAAAATATCATATGACTTTTATAAAAGCAGGACTGTCGTTTTTCCTAATGCGGAAAACAACGTGAAACACTAATACATCTTGTAAAAATCAAAGAAACAGAGGAAAAAAAAAGAAATGACAAAAAAAAAAAAAAACTGCGAAAAGATTTTGCAGCACGATGATTCTGTTCTTCTTTCCATATAAAAGTCATCATTACTTTTTAGACCATACATGCTGAACATAGAAATCATCTTTATATATCATATAATTTTAATCATAAAAAAGCAGAAAAAAAAAACCAACTCTACTAATTTATTCATAATGGCTCCAGGTAAAAAAGTTGCTCCAGCTCCACTAGCTGTCAGAGGTAAAAAAGAAACCAAAAAATCCAACCCATTGACCAAATCTACCCCAAGAAACTTTGGTATTGGTCAAAGCGTCCAACCAAAAAGAAACTTGTCCAGATACGTCAAATGGCCAGAATACGTTAGAGTCCAAAGACAAAAAAAAATCTTGTCTTTGAGATTGAAAGTTCCTCCAGCTATTGCTCAATTCCAACACACTTTGGACAGAAACACTGCTGCTGAAACTTTGAAATTGTTCAACAAATACAGACCAGAAACTGCTGCTGAAAAGAAAGAAAGATTGACCAAAGAAGCCGCTGCTATTGCTGAAGGTAAAACCAGACAAGAAGCTTCTCCAAAACCATACGTTGTCAAATATGGTTTGAACCACGTTGTTTCTTTGATTGAAAACAAAAAAGCTAAATTGGTTTTGATTGCTAACGATGTCGACCCAGTTGAATTGGTTGTTTTCTTGCCAGCTTTGTGTAAAAAAATGGGTATTCCATACGCTGTTATCAAAGGTAAAGCTAGATTGGGTACATTGGTTAACCAAAAAACTTCTGCCGTTGCTGCTTTGACCGAAGTCAGAGAAGAAGACGAAGCTGCTTTGTCTAAATTGGTTTCTACCATCAACTCCAACTTTATCGAAAAATACGATGAAAACAAAAAACACTGGGGTGGTGGTTTGGTTGGTCAAAAAGCTGAACAAAAAAGAGCTAAAAAAGTCCAAAAAGCTGCTTCCGTTGGTGTTGTCATTGACGCTTAAACATTTTAATATTTTTTGAACATTTTCCTTTCCAAAAATTTTATCATTTGTTTTTGCATTAATTAGCATCCCCACCATAACTAACTTTTCTACTTTTTTTTTTGTTGTTGGTTGAATTGTATGAGGTATAATTCAAAATTGTTGCTGCTCATGAAATTATTATTGTTGGGTTTAAATGAGTTTCTTTAATCCTAAAGGAATTCATCGCTTGGGTTGAAAAGGAAGAATGAATAACTGAGATGTGTTTTGTGTAAATATGTTGAAGGTTGATATGGTTTTTCATGGCGAAATCTGTTATAGGAAGTTTTATATTGATTTTCCTTCTGTTGAAGCAGATTTTGTTGAATAACTACTATAGTATCAATTTACAGTATTGACGTTGCATGTTGTTGAAGATGTTATCATTTGTTGATCTTTTTAATTATTCCAAGAATTTTTTTTTTATATGTATTCGCAATATATTTAGGAACTTTAAACTATGATTTGATCACAAGGGAATAGACGTGTACATTATTTAGGTTTAACAATTGATTTGTTATGAAATGAATACAAATTAGAAAAAAAAAAAAAAATATGAAAATTAATTGAAGGTGTCATTATTAAGAATATGACATCAAGATGGCTCTTTGCACTTTGCCAGTGTGCATCTTACTTGTTGTTTACGTTTTTTATTTCTCTTGCATTTTGTAAACTACACTTGCTGTATGACCTGCTACTTTGACAGTTTGTAGAAAACTAAGTTTAGTTTCCAAATTATCAATTTGGCAGCCTTTCTGTAATGCTATGTGATATAAAACCTTCTCTGATTGTAGTTTTGAAAAGAAATAAAGAAAAATCTGAAGCACAAATTATCAATGCTCACGTGAAAAGTATATATATGTTTTATTTTCAATATTTTGGTACAACCAAGTTAACAAACCCAAACTGTCAAAGTAGATGTTGAATAATAAACAAAAAGTTCAAGATTAAGAACAATCTAATAAGATCATTGATTTGTTCAATTTCTATCAATTATCATACCTATATATAATTAAATAACTTTTTTTTTTTTTTCTTTTCCTAATTATAACATAATTTTTCTTTTTCTTTTCACGCTGAGAGCTACACAGCTTCTACTCCACTGTTCAATTGGTTGGTGATGGGTTGTTCCTCGTCTATCAAAAGCAAATCACTTTTGTATAGTTTGCACCATTTTTGCACAATCAAACCGTCATCCAAAACGTCGATTTCAGGGAAAAGAATGTATCCACAGATTTTCGGGGACATAATGAATTTGCCAACCCAATATAGAAAACACAACCCGATGATAACCAATGATGACACGTAGTATGCGGGGAATCCCTGCAAGGAGTTTGTTGGAGCCGAGTCGGTTGAAAAAATTGGCGAGAGCAACAAGTACAAGGACAACACGACGAGCAGGACGTTGCCCACAAGTGAGGATTTGATTTCTGGGATCCGTGTCGGGTTTTTTCTTTTGTACACGTACAACGCAATGGTCACTAAAAGCAGGATCAGCTGGTTCGAGTAACCTTCCATGGAGACCAAGTAGTTGTATGCGTTGCTGTCACCAGCGGTCAAAACCAACCAAAACGCGCTAATGGTGGCGGCCAATAGTGTGGAGCACAGTGGTGCATTTGTAGGCCAGTTTTTCACAAAAATGTTGGAAAAAGGCAAGTATGCGTGTCTGAAAATTTCCTGGTTCATTCTGCCGATCCCAAAAACCACGACAAACATGTTGGACAAAGAGGAGATGGCGATGGTAAATGTGATGAATTTCCCACCGATAACGTCTCCATAAACTTTTTTAAAAAAAATTGCACCCAACAATGACCCTGATTTTGCAATTTCTTGAAAGCTTAAAACTTTGACATACGCAGCAACCATCAAACTATAGCAAAGAAAGGAAATAAGCAAAGAAACGGTGCCTGCGATTTTCAATGTTCTTGTTGGGTTGATGATTTCTGAAGTGACGTTGTGAACACTGCTCCACCCGGCAAAACAAAAGAAAGCCTGGATGAATGCAGCAGTGATGGTGGACGCGGTCACCATGTGGGAACCCTCTGGGAACTGAGTCAACGGTGGAAGTTGCAAATCGCGGGACAATTGCAAAACGGATGGGAAAAACAAAACAAGGATTGAAGTGATGCACAAGATGGCAATAATAACCAATTTCAATCCTCCCAACAAATTTTGAATGTAGATCCCGTGTTTCACAGACAGTCCGTGAACAAGGGCCACTACAAACACAGCAATGCACCCGACATAATTGGCCAAGTAATCGTTTTGGATGTTGAAGATGGCCAAAAAATATTGACCAAAGACAATTGATGTGGTGATGACAAATCCGGTGAAAACGGTGTAGGTACCGAACACGACACTTGTCATGAATCTTGGTTTGTCAAACGCTTTTTCAAGAAAATTTTTCGTTCCACCGCTTTTCGGTATCAATGACCCAAATTCCAAATAAAGAAACAATCCGCAAACAGCCAAAACGGCAGCCAAAAACCAAACGGTGAAATATATCAGCAAGTTCCCACCACTGTTTACATACACTGCACTCGAGGCAAAAATCCCGGACCCAATGATTCGCGACACAAACAACACCACCGTGCTAAACACACCCAAATGTCTTCCTTGAGGCACCTCCACAACGTGTTCTAAATCACTAATCGAACTGAACGACCCGTACCGCACACTGGTGGTTTCGCTGTCGTTTTCGCCGTGCATGACGTATGTGGATTTTTTCCCCTCACCAAGGGTCGAGGCAATGGTGCTGGTGTCTTTGTAGGATAGTGATGCCGATGACCCATTATTGTTTTTTGTTGGTAATAATTGTTGTAACTGGAATTTCCCCCAATTGCTGTCAGACATTTTTTTTTTTTTTGTAGCTTGGTTTGATATATAATTTTTTACCTTTTTAGTTTTTGTCTTACAAAGTGATTGGTGTAATGAGAAGATATATCAGGAAGGTTGCTTTTTATATCAAA
>ERZ794936.829-NODE-829-length-11720-cov-31.425547_pt1 | contig 11720 bp, 6 predicted proteins | sample MGYA00511083_ERZ794936 | MGnify/ENA primary metagenome ERZ794936 (study PRJEB30137, sample SAMN04331409) | food metagenome | isolation source: Y2 must sample point D1 replicate A | place: Australia: South Australia | collected 2014 ... | reverse complement strand
TGTGTGTGTGTATGAATGCATTAGTAACGTACTGAGTTAGAATCAGTCTTTAGGTTGAATATATAAAAGATCAAAACTTCCAAGGAAAATTAGAGCAAACCATCACAAAAGAAATAGACAAACCACGTTATGATTTTGGATAATATTGAGACAAAGGGCCTGAGTAGTGCTTCTGCCATTGAAAAAGACAATTTGGAAAATGAGCCATGTGACTGCTCTCAGCTCGATAGTGATTTTGAAACTAAAAATTTGTGTTGTACATATTCAAAGCAGAAAACCCAACTTTCCCAAGAGAACAAGCTTATTTTGAACCAGTTGATCGAACAGCTCTCCAACAAATTAAAACAGTCCTGTTTAGAATATGCCGACTTGCTCTTGGAAGATTTGATGTATCCGGAAGGTGTCGAGAAATCCATGCTATTTTTGAGCACCAACAACTCTGAGTCTTTGCATGAAAATTACGCTAGTTTGATATCTAACCTTGGAAACACAACCACACTTGAAGTGCTTCATATCAAGAAGCTTCTTCAAAAAAAAGTTTTTGAGAACCGCTCTGCTGAACTGAAACAAATGGAAAAAATACACGTTTGTTTTGTTGTTTTGTTGAGAAACTTGAGCGCATACTTGGAGATTCCAAATGCATTTCATTTTTTCAAAGAGTTGTTAAAAAAAAACATGACCAATTTTGAAAAACTTTTCAAACTTTTTAAAAAATACAAACAGATTATAACCATTTTGATGGATTGTGCCTTCACTCATGATCCCCGCTCATATGATCTTGATAATGAAAAGCAAAAAAACAATAGCGAAAAAATTGAAGATCACGACATTTTCCAAATAAAAGAGCAGGATTTGCAGTTGATCCAAGATTTCTCTATGGAAAACTTGAAATGGTTAGAAATCATGTTGCATAACTCGAAAGCTTACAAAGAATACCTACAGGAAAACTCTCAAATGAGTAAAAAAATCAAATACGACGACGTCGAGTTTAAATCATTCTTGAAGCAAAGAAAAAGTGTTCTTAAAATATCTTTCAGAAGTTTATAAGTATACGTAAATTAATGCTTAAAAGTTCGAAGCTAGTCTTCCCTTTTGAGTCATTTACCACAAGAACAAACTGAAACTTTCTCTTTAGGTAGTTCATCAAGCGGTCTTGTAATATCAATAGCTTCAAACGGCTAGAGTCACGTGCGTGTTTACCACTGCAATTTTTTTTTGCCCTTTTTGTGTTTCCTCTGTAATTAGAGTTCCTAAAATGGATCATAATGTAAACATTGAATTTTTTCTAAGCATTTTTTCTTCTTCATCTTCTCTTGAAGTGTCTTGTTCGATGATGAACCCCAAAGAAGGTTAGTGAGTTAGTATTCCAGGTATACATTCTGCAACTGTTCATGCAATGTCCTCAAGATACTTCTATCCTATTTTTTTTTTTGTCCACATTAGAGGGGTTTAGGGGTTTTTAGAACTTCAACCCCTTTTACCAAAAATTGATGTTTGTTTTTTCAATTATCACTCTTTTTCATTGATCTTCTTTCACATTGAATGTTCTTGTTATTTAGAGAATACAAATTTAAACAAAAAAAATAAACTCCAAACAAATTTAAAAAAAAGCAAAAAAACGGACCTCTAACCATTGTTCAATAAGCAGACACAAAATGTCCAATGGTCTAGTGTTTTCTCCAAATCGGCCGTACAAAAAATCTAAAGGAAATGACGAGAATTTAGGAACTCCAAGCAAACTGCTCCGTAAGGCCAGTTTTAGTGGAAAAGGTGCAGACAAGCAGCCAAGCAGAAGTTCTGGAGCAGCTCTTTCAAACAGCCATGTTCCAAACATTTTGGGAAACACCCCAGCTTCCAAATTGAATTCCCTGTCCGGTTCCTACTGTCCTCAAAAAGTTTTTAAAAAAAGTAGCTCGATATCGATGCCTTCCAAACAGCCATGCCTGAAAAGACAAGCCTCGATGTCTTCGTTGTCCATATCAAAGCCAAGTTTGAAAAAAGCAAACTCTCTTGCTATGTTAAATAAAACATTGTCCAAAATTGGTGATAACAATAATGGGAGTATGAAAGCTTTACATGCTGAAGAGAGGTTGCACAATAGTGCTCTTACTCATGGCAGTTATCCGTGTGGCAACACTTCAAATTCTTCAAAGACAAATGGTATAAGAAAGTTCAATAGACCTGCAATGAGAAATGCTAACCCAGCATTACAAAAAACTAGATCTTTTGATATATCGAGTACCTTTTTTGGCAAATCGTCGTTTGACAGTAAATCCTCTGTTTCAACCAACAACAACACTAAACAGGTTGATAATGCAACAAATTTATTTTCTTTGAACAGTAATGGACAAAAAGATGGCTTCGGTTCATCTGGCTTGATGACACAGTTGCCTGATAGATTTATTCCAGCGTCTACCAACGATAAAGCCAACTCCACTCTAGCATCCGTTCTGGCCTCGACAAAATTAAGCAACAAAAGTGTTGCACAAAATATCACCGAAGCTTTGAACCCACACACAAATGCACAAAACTATACTGATGACTCTGAAGAAGACATCAATCAAACGGCTTCATCGATTATAGACTCCCCGCCTCCTCCAGCAAATGCGTCTCCGGAAACACATTTGAAATCTATCAACAAAAAGTTTTTCCAAAAAACCGTTGCTCAAGCGTGTGGAATAGATGCCAATCAAAGAATTTTGCAGTACCTTCCAAAAGCACCGCTTCCTTCTTTGAAAAGATCTCAGTCCTACTCTTTAGAAAACAGCAGAAGTAGGTATACTTACGAGTACTACTCTGGGGTGCGCATCGATGAATTTAGTACAAACAGTAGGAGCTCTTCTCCAAGTTTACCAACCGATTTTATGTCTGATCGCACAAAACCAAACTATCAAATTCGGAAAGTCAATCAGTCACCAGAAAGAATATTAGATTGCCCCGAATTTTTTGACGACTTTTACTTGAATTTGATTGCATGGAACAAAAGAAATGTTTTGGCTATTGCTTTGAATCAAGCAGTGTATCTATGGAACGGAGATTCCGGTGATGTTTTGCAGTTGCTTGATTACAGCGAGCAACCATTGATGAAAATAACTTCTGTTATGTGGTCTGATGACAATTTCCATATCTCTGTTGGTTTTGAACAAGGGTTTATGGAAGTTTGGGATACTGAAACCATGAAAAAAATCAGAAAAATGCATGGTTTGGAAAAAAGTCGTATTGGTGTTCAGTCTTGGTTATGCAATTTGATTGCCAGCGGGAACAAAGATGGAATGATCAAAATAAACGACGTGCGGGTGAAAAATCATGTCATACAGTCGTGGGACGATCATCACCACGGTTTAGAAGTTTGTGGACTTGCTTATAGGTCGGATGGGCTACAATTGGCCTCAGGAGGTAATGACAACTCGATGATAGTTTGGGACACGAGAATGTCCCAACCTCAGTTTGTGAAAAGACAACACCAAGCTGCAGTGAAAGCGTTGAGCTGGAATCCTGACATTTCGACTTTATTAGCTTCAGGTGGTGGATCAAACGATCAGAAAATACATTTCTGGAATACAAACTCAGGAATAAGAGTGAATACAATTGACACGGGCACACAGATTTCCTCTTTGCATTGGGGACAGTCTACAAATAACAAAAGGGAAATAGTCGCCACAGGTGGGGAACCGAAAAACGCCATTTCCGTTTATAATTACGAAAACAGACTTAAAGTTGCGGAAATCATCAATGCACACGAGTCAAAGATTATAAGTTCTCAACTATCGCCAGACGAAACGACATTGTGTACCATTGGCGGAGATGAAAATTTGAAATTTTTCAAAGTGTTTGATTCCAAAAAACCAAAATACACTGGCATCAGAGCCCAAGACGATTTTATTGACGATGATCATCTAGACGGAGTGGAAAATGATGGTAAACTGAAATCTCCCCACAAAAATATTACCATTAGGTGAATAAGTAATTTCTAACGTCAAAACGGTATTACAAATGATCCGATGTCGATAAAAAAAACAAACACAAACACAAACACAAACCACAAATTAGCATATAATAGGGAAAAAACGTTAGCATATATAGACAAAATGAAAAGTTTTCATTTAACTTTTTCAAAAGAGTTATTTTTTTTTCAAAAAATCTCAAAAATACAGCTTTAAACTTGTAATCAATTCTCTTACATTTATAAACTTTCATAAATGTCCTCATTTATGATTTTTATAAAATAATAAAGAATGAATTTTAAAAAATATCATAAAAAAAAAAAAAAAAAAAAAAAAAAAAAAAAAAAAAAAAAAATTTTAAAAAAAAAAAAAAAAAAAAAAAAAAAAAAAAAAAAAAAGGAAACGTATAGATGTAGCAGATACACCAGCCTGTAAAAATGCGATAGCCAGGGATACTTACTATAGTTTCCCTAAACAGATTGAAAAGTTGAAACTTCGCGGCCAACCTATTGATGTTTGGTAACTGCCCATTGAGTCAACAACAAACCTTTCCCAAATCTTCAACAAAGCAAAGCCATTCCAACAATTCTCTCCGTTTAATTGTTTAGATCTCCAAAAAATTGAAAAAAAAAAGAAAGACACCAATGAAAAGGGAAAGAACAACAAAGAGCAGGCAAAATCATAAGAAAAAATATCATACAGTTGGACTCATACCCTTACAAAAAAAAACCTCACAAAAGAAGAAGAAACAGATCACGAGCGACCTATTTGTTGTTCCCAGCAAAATCATTCATAAGTCGAGACACAAACCAAAACACTTTTCAAATCTTGCCACCCAATGTTCCAATCCCTTTCTTCAGTTTCTCTCCTTTTTTTGTTGTAACATAGAAGTCTGCAATGACTTTTTTTCCTTTTTGGTATCGAAACACCAAAGAGAAGAAAAGCCACCACGGACAAAATTCCAGTTGTTACACTGAAAAGAACAGATACTACACTTGATCTTAGCCAAAAGGCAAAGAGATTCTTGGGTTTTTTTATGTTTTTCTCTTTAATTACAACCCCAAAAAAAAACAATTTTAACAGTAATATAGAGGGAAATCAAATAATCGAGGATGGCAAAAATGTCACAGCAGTTGTGTTTTTTATATACTCCAAAATATTTGGCTCATGAAAAAAAAAAAAAAAAGCTTGAAAAAAAAACAAACAAACACCAGATATGGAAAGTTAGAAAAAAAAAAAAGAAACGTGCACAATACGCGGTGTATGGGTTAAGTATTAAAACGTTTAGTTGGCTAACCCCACTGTAGTCATCGCAAGTGCCAATGGTTACCAACTGTTTAATATAATTCATCCTGCTTTTAGCAAAGGGAACTGTCCTGTTGGTTTAAAAAGCAAAAGCATGACAATTCGCATTCTCAGCTTGGCATTGTGATATTTCTAAAATTATAACTTTTAGGAGGTGCAGTTTTTCGGCCGAAATGTTTTATTTTTATTTTTATTTTTATTTTTTCAGAGACAATAAGCTTGTGATGGCAAATGCACAAGTGTCGCCATTTTTCAAGCACTTACGACATTACGTAAAATACATATTACATTTGTTAATTGAACAGTTCAGTTTTGTTCTGGGCTTTTTCCATCTTCAAGATAGCGTATTTGTATTCCGCGGAATAAATTTGAAAATGACTTGCTTTTGAATGCTCAAACTGGATAATCACTTTTTTAAATTTTTTCTATCATAAGTGATCTACGTTGCTTGATCCTAGAAAAAGATGAGACTATTTTTTGTTTTTGCATTCGTCTCTTTTATTTGAAGCATCTTTATGTTTTAACTTGACTGTAACCTGCATCTCCTGGTGAGTGATCCATCGATTTGAACTGCAGACCGCTTGTAGCCACTTGTTATGCAATTTAGTCAACAATCTTCAATTCCAGCCCGTACAAAACATATTCAAAAAAAAAAAATAAGCACTAATATTCTGAATCAACAGTATAATTTCATCACTGCGGTTGCATTAGTGTTATGTTTTCCAATAAGCAAGTTTAACAATAACGATTAATAGGTAAAAAAAACCCGTAATTGTCGGAATACGGCAGTTATCACAAGAGTCTACCTGTGATACTATATTTGCAAAATGAACAGCCCTACCTGGTTTTAACACGGATCCTATGTACAATTTTTTTTTTTTCTTTTTTGATGGTGGCTTATAAATCTCATGTATTGTTTTGCAAATTTACGATGCCGTTTACGAAATTACAGACGGGAGAGTACTGGATACTACAATATTTTTCATTTACTTCTTCAACAGAAAAAAACACTCATCTGAAGTGTTTTTTTTTATTGGCCTAAAAGTATTAATAAGCGTAAACGAGCAAATTAATATTCAATTATGTTTCGAAGTCAAACAAGTACTAACCAGAAAGATAATTTGTACCAAACAAATATATGACGATTAATAACCCTTGTACTTTTTTAGTTTCATAATTTATTTCAATTAGATAAATAACGCAGATCATGGCTGCTTAAGGCCAAAAAAACAAAACAAATGAATACGAAAAATAAAAATAAAAAAAATAAAATAAAAATGATCTGCTAAGAATTATTGTTCACAAAACCAACAATGAAAAGACTGTGAATGCGCACATCTTGCTATTGATCACCACTCAGAATGGTCATATTAACAGATAATCTTACGTAAACCAAAAGAATATTTTTCAATTTTTTTTTTTTTTTTTTTATTTGTTTAGAATTATAGGGATTTAACACATTGAACATAAAACCCTACGAAAAAGCTTTGAGTTAATAATGTTCACTATCATAACACGTACTTTTTTTTTTTCTCTCTTTTTTTTTCCTCGAGCAAGAATGGTGCATGTTGCTGGTTGGAAAAGTACTCAGATTAATTGACAACAGCAAGTCCTTTGTTTGGTGGCTATATGGCACAGCTCGGGTACGCAGATGTTTTGGTTTGCCTCATATCAAGAAAATTTTTTTGAGGCATTGCCTATTTTTGAGGTTGCAAATCCATCAATTTTTTCAATCTTCTCTTTGTTTTTTTAATTTTTCATTTTTTTTTTTTTTTTTTTTTTTTTTTTTTTTTTTTTTTTTCGTTTTTTTTTTTTTCAAGCTGCACGCTAAACCTGTCGTATGCTGTCGAGAGATATTCAAATATTCAGCTTTCGTTTTGCAATTGTAAGAAGTAAGAAAAAATTAAGAACATTTAATATCCGAAACATTTGAACGTGAGATGCTATTGCAGAATTGTTTTCCATGGGTAAAGTCTGACATCCCAGATCTCACTTTCAGTTTCAATGGATCAGGATACAATAGAGCTTTCCAAATGCGTTGTTTTTGTTCAGTACAAATTATTTCCTTTTTCTTTGTTTTGGTCTTATCATCTGGCAAATGCCTTTGTTTTTCATTCGTGAATTGGGTATTCCAGCAAAAAACAAAACAAGAACTAGGCGTTTAGAGCAAAATGTGTATTACGAAAATTGCATAGCTATAAACACGCACAATGTTTTTTGTACTTTATGAAAACTTGAAAACTGGAAAACAGCCAAATCTGCAGATCAATCATCTTGTAAAATGAGTAATTGAAACGAATTACTGGTATAAATTTTTTTTTTTCTTGGGCATGCAAGAGCAAATTTAAGCTTTCGTAGGTATTATTCATCAGCTTTTGATGCATTCGTTAGTAGTATTTGTTACGATCAATCACAAACGATATATAACTAGTTCTCTGGAATACTCAAGGTAACAAAAAATACACAGTCAAAGTTGTCAACAATTGTTAAATGCTCTTTCAAAAAGTTACATGATTTAGAAAATGTCAGTAACTAAAATCTGATTGACCAATAGATACATCACAGAAAAAAAAAACACACAAAGTTTCAAGACTAAAAGTAACTTGCCAAGTGTTAAAAAGCATAGTTGAGCTTGCGCGTTCACGGTTTCAAGGATATGGAAAATTGTGACAGGATTGAACGAAAAGACCTTTATTACAAACATAAGAAACAGACTAACAATTCTCATGGTTCGGATGGTACCGATGCAAAACTTTTTAGTCATCAGCTTAGTGGGGAAGCGTTTGAATCGTATGGCACCAACAAATCTTCTCTCAACGTTTCCAATAGTCCTTTACCAACTTTGATGAACTCCGAATGTCCAAGCACTGAAAACCAACCATATTCACAACCACACAATACAAACAATTTTCCATCTTATAGCCTGCCACCACTGCCCAATTATCGACAGTCTCATAGTGTCCCTGCTCCATTTATTCCAAGTCACAAACACCATTGGCAGTTTTATAATTCCTCTCGAGGTAGATCCTTGGGCGGTGGTGCGCAAGTTTTTGGAACTAACAACTCTGAACAATACACCGTTCCACTAAAATATTACAATTCTTCCAGTTTTTCTGCTCATAATGGCCCATCAAGATCAAATAATGCTTTGGAACAACGTCAAGTATCATTGCCCCCAATTACCACAATTTTTCGAGATATTCAAATGAATGAAACAAGACGCACACAGTGCTCGTCTAGCTCAAGCTCAGCTTCAGATCTTCCATTATACAGCCCACACACTCTTGACTCAAACGAGTCTTTTATGTCAGTTGGCAAAAATGACTGTCATGACTCGTTTGCAAAAACCATTGGAGATAAAAAACCAGACCCCATTGACAACTTTGCTCAAAAATATAAACAAGAAACTGTTAGAACTGAGCATGAACAATTTGGTCTGAAGAATAAGAAATTTAGCTGTACAATAGAAAAAAAGTTTGATTTTGACGAAACAAATGCCCCAAAAGTTACTAACTCTCAAAGCCTTGAAAACAAGGATTTGCAAAGCAAAAAAAATGAACAAAACAAGCTGAAGAAGTTAAAACAAGGAAGACCAATAACTTTAGATATTAGTGTCAACCTATTGTATTATGAGTCTCTTACTGATTATCTGACGTTTTTGATACAAAAAAGCCCGCATCACACTTTTCATTCAAAAAAACAACATGATAGAAGCAAAGAAGACCAAAATCATCTTGTCAATCACCAAAAAAATAATAAAGATGATGCTTTAGTTGAAGAAACAAAAAAGAATTTTCTAGGGAAAGACTTTTTTGGGGATGACATTAAGCCAATAAGCATTTCCGTTGATTCCTCTGTCATACAGTTTGACACACAATTCAAGTCAAAAAGCGTGCTCATAAATAAGCAGCACTATTTAAATATACCAAAAATGGACGCTTCTATATCTGGCCATTCAATTAATTCACATGTAAAAGTCAAACCGATTAGAAAGCCGCTTTTGATATTAGTGCAAAACCAGTCAGATTTAGTGCTGTCACATATAAAAGCGGTTTTAGATCTTGAGCCTTTGGACGGAATATGTTTAGTTAAAAATTACGCGCGTTCAACTTTACCAAACCAAAATGACTTTAATAGTGTAACTGATGAATATCACAAGGTCTTTAGCCAAGGTGATAAACAGCAAGCAAACCAAAATAGTTTTTCAAATTCAAACGATGCTCCTCAGCCAACCACAACAAACCATAACAAAGGGTCTGATTATTACATCAATTTTGATTACATTCCATTGGCCAACGAAGAAGTAATAAACGTTGAGTTTTTCAAAAAATATCTCTGTTACCCCAAATATAGGACAAACTTGAAACTAGTACTTATCAAAAAAACTCCAAATTTTCCTGATACGTTGAGAGTGTATCTCAAAAATAACATCACAATTGCAAGGACTTCAAACAGCTTAGAAATAGAAAAACAATTGGCAAGTTCTGGAATGGGTGCTGCCAAGCAGACCAAGAATGACGTTTTGTGTAAAGATGAAAAAATAAAAGAGTCTGTAAAAGAGCATCGTCAATCATATACATTGGAGGAATTCAAAAAAGACAAATCGTATAAGCTCATATCTGCAATGTCAAAACATAATAAAAAAGGAGTGTATGTGTTGAAAGTGTGGAAAATAGACAAATATATTATTGAAAGCTGACAGACATACCACAAAATTGCCCTAATTTTATAGACTTATAGACTTTTATAAACCGCCTTCCAGTTTAAACTGAATACCTTTATGTTCTTCACTTGTTCGTTTTTGCATGTTATTTCTAATTTTTGATTAATGAAACCACTTTGAGCCGTACACGGTGATAATCCGAGTTGTATTTAGAGTATTCAATTAGTGTTGATACTTTCCGAAAACAAAAGGAATTTGGTAAAAAAAAAACAAAAAAAAAAAAAAAAGGGGGGGGGGGGGGGGGGGGAAAGAGGGAAAGAAAAGGAAGCACGAACCTGGAGTTGGTATCAACTTTAATATACTCGTAACATACACTTTAGAGTTTGTATTAGTGAAAAGCTTGTTAAACAAAGATAACAAAGGCAAAAGCACATTGACTAAATTGAGATCAAAAGAAAAATATAGTTGTTGATCAAGCTCTAAAACCAGTATATCAAGCATGACCACCGTACACAACCCAATTTCTCAAAGCACGGGAGACGTGACTTATACAGCACAGAATCCGTTGGAAATTGAGCAAAAACTTGCCATTCAGTCTATTTGCCGATTTTTGAAATCCAAAACCTCTTATGATGTTTTACCCGTTTCATATAGAATGATTGTTTTAGACACACAATTACAGATTAAAAAAGCGTTGAACATTTTGTTACAAAACAACATTGTTTCCGCCCCATTGTGGGATTCTCAAAATTCCAAATTTGCGGGATTGTTGACTTCAAACGATTTTATAAACGTTATTCAATACTATTTCAGTAATCCAGATACAAATTTCGATTTGATTGATAAACTGAAAATCACTGGACTTTCAGCGTTGGAGCAGCACTTGGGAGTTCCTTCTGCGTTGGACGATGTTTCAATCCATCCATTTCAATCCTTATACGAAGCATGCTGCAAAATGATCGAAAGTCGGTCCAGAAGAATTTCGTTAATTGACAAAGACGAGGAAACCGATAGACAAATTGTTGTTAGTGTTTTGACTCAGTACAGAATTTTGAAGTTTGTTTCTTTGAATTGCAGAGAAACAAGATTTTTGAAAAGACGGATTAACGAAATCAATATTGTTGCCACAGACTTGCTACATTGTTACATGTCTACCCCGGTGATCGATGTCATTCAGATTTTATCGTCCAAGTCCATTTCTTCTGTTCCTATTTTAGACGAAAACACAGGAGAGCTAATCAATGTTTACGAAGCAGTGGATGTTTTGGGACTAATAAAAGGCGGAATATACAACGATCTAAGTCTTTCTGTGGGCGAGGCGTTGTTGAGAAGAGGCGATGATTTCGAAGGTGTCTACACATGTCAAGATACGGACAAATTGGCAACTTTATTGGACACCATCAGAACCTCCAGAGTCCACAGGTTTTTTGTTGTGGATAGCAAAGGTTTTTTGAAAGGAATCATCACACTAAGTGATATTTTGAAATACATTTTGTTTGGAGAAGAATAAGAGTTTGTAAACGTTATGTACTGAACTCCTTTTACTTGAAAAAAAAAAACAACTACAAAAGACATGATTTATAAGGAATCCTTTTCTCTGTTTTTTGGGAACTTGATTCGTTTATTTTAAAATCTACGAAGATTAGGTTGATATCAGATTTAGTTTGATAAGACATCAATCAACAAATATCACTCATAATAATCAGGCAGCAAGATCCTTCGGAATTTTCTTGCTATTTTTATTTTTTATTTTTTTTTTTTTTTTTTTTTTTTTTTTTTTTTTTAAAATTTTTTTTTTGGGATTTTTT
>ERZ794936.827-NODE-827-length-11749-cov-6.324183_pt1 | contig 11749 bp, 7 predicted proteins | sample MGYA00511083_ERZ794936 | MGnify/ENA primary metagenome ERZ794936 (study PRJEB30137, sample SAMN04331409) | food metagenome | isolation source: Y2 must sample point D1 replicate A | place: Australia: South Australia | collected 2014 ... | reverse complement strand
TCGGGCGTACATCCGGGCGTGGGGCAGACTTGTCTATACTCACTCAAGTCAATAGCGCCATATGCGGATGTTGATTAATTTTTGTTGTATAACGTTACATTCGTAAGCATTGTTAGAGCCGACGTGCAATTACAGACCAATATGAAATTGTCGCTACAGGCAGAAGCCAACATTCGCCCACAAACTCGCCGAGAATATCTACCGGCGCGCGGACCACGCCACGCCCAGACCCTCATCTGCACCCCATCTTGTCACCGGACGGCACCAAACAGGTCTGGCCGGCATAGACCGTTTCGGTAGAAATCCGTGGAAAGTTTGTCCTTTTGCTAGATCGCTCTATTGTTTGCCAGATGTTTTAGAACTCATCAATCTGAAATATCAATAATCTGGGAACAGAATATTTGCATTCCGGAACCCCGTCAAGAATGCGAGTCACCCTGCGTTCGTAGCGTTTGGGGCTAGTGCGCTGCGTTTATCTTTGCTGCCGCAGCACCTCCCACGGGTTTCATGGCGCACTTTCCAATTTACTTGCTTCGTGATTATATAATCGCGCTTACATATAACGACGGATTACGCACAGTGCCCCAGCTTTGCTCAAAAGTGTCTCAGGCTCTGGCATCGGCAAAAGTATTCTATTTTTTTTTCTTGATTCCACATAAGTACTGGCTACTTCATCGTTACAAAATTTATACCATCGATAGACAGGCGCCTGATCATCCGTTTCCTGCGCAGATAGCCCCGGTGCAAAATACATTTGAAATTCTCCCATCTCATTTTGTGGTGGACATATAGTGAACACTTTTTACTCGACATCACTTCTCACGGAATATTGCGAGAATCAGCAACGCCAAACCCGAGATCTTTATTTTTACACCGACTCAAGTCGTTCCAAATTTGCTCTCAAAGAACAATTTTGAACAAACTGTTTTCACAGCACAATCACCAACCTTTCCATCCCTTATCATTGTCGTATTGTCAGTCAGTTCTTCGCAGCTTAGAGCCATACAGAGATGTTCGATAATTTGAAGGCGTTTATCAGACAAGGAAGACAAGCCAACGACATTAAACAAAAGCCTGCCAAGGACAGCATGTTGCCGACATACAACGAATATACAACCCAGAAGGGCCCACAACAGAGTATGAATGCTCGTGAGTTGAAGGAGCAGGTTCTTACAAATCCAGATAACGACGTTCGTGTTTTAGGATCAGATCTCGAAACGCATGCTGATTTGACTCTGATGGAAAACAACAAGCAAGCAGCTCAGAATCTCGCCTCCAATGCAAAATACGACGCCGTGGCTAATCGCATCATAGAGGAAGAAAAACGCGAGAGAACGGCAGCCAACAGAAACCCCAAATTGGACAACTACGAGTTTTTGGAGAAGTTGGGTGAAGGTGCTTTTTCTATAGTCTACAAAGCGCGTCACAAAAGGAATGGCCATGAGGTTGCTATCAAAGTGCTTCGCAAGTACCAGATGGACTCGGCTCAGAAACAAGCCGTGTTGAAGGAGGTGATAATTATGAGACAGCTTGATCACCCAAATGTGGTGAAGTTCATCGAGTTCATTGAGACAGAGTCTTATTTCCACATTGTGCAAGAGTTGATTGTGGGCGGCGAAGTCTTCGCGGCAATTGTCAAGTACACGTATCTCAGTGAGGATTTATCTCGTCACATAATTTATCAGGTCGCCAAGGCCATACGGTACTTGCACGAGGAGGTGGGAATTGTGCACCGAGACATCAAGCCCGAGAATTTGTTGTTCCAGCCGATTTCGTTTAACCCCTCGCTTAACCCGATCTCCAAGCTTCGCCGTTCGGATGATCCAAAAACGAAGAAAGATGAAGGTGAGTTCACTCCAGGTGTGGGCGGCGGAGGTGTTGGTGTGGTTAAGATAGCCGATTTTGGCTTGTCGAAACAAATTTGGGAGCATAATACCAAGACCCCTTGCGGGACTGTTGGCTACACCGCGCCCGAAATTGTTCGTGATGAGAGATACTCTAAGGAGGTTGACATGTGGGCCATCGGCTGCGTTCTTTACACTTTGTTGTGTGGGTTCCCGCCATTCTACGATGAGCGTATTGAATCGCTTACAGAGAAAGTGGCTCGTGGCGAGTTCACATTTTTGACACCCTGGTGGGACGAGATCAGCGACGAGGCGAAGTACTGCGTATCGCGCCTTTTGACGGTCGATCCAAAGAAAAGATACACTATAGACGATTTCTTCGAGGACCCCTGGATGAAGAAGATTCAAGACCAGTACACAAATCCTCAGCGCTACCCCAAACAAGCCTTCAGAAACCCCACCAAGGAGCAGTTTTCAAGATACCAAAATACCGACTTGTACTCGCCTGCTGCTCTGGCTCTTCGTGAGGCTTTCGACATCTCAGCTGCTGTTCACAGGCAAGGTGAGGAGGCGGCTTTGAAGAAGCATCCTCTCAACGATTGCTCACAAGTGCTTGAAGAGGACGAAGAGGTCGACGACTTTGCGCCTCCAGGAAAGATTCCGAGGGATATGAACAATCAGGATTTGTTCTCATTGGATTTGGGCGGAGCGTCCATTCTCGGTCGCAGAAAGCAGAAACCAGTGGTTGCTTAGTGAGCTCGATCCATCCGGATAATGTGGACGGAGTTTTTGACAACGACAGCTCAACATAAGAGCCTACCATTACACTGCGTGAGAAGCTTTTTCAACGTGGATCTTGTAGAGTGTATTTTAGAATTTCAGAGAAAAATATAGATTATATAACGACTGAACGACAAGTTTGACTGAGTTCCCGAAACCCGACACATGCAAGGCCATTCACTATATGGTCAAGCGCGTGCCCCAAACCGATTAGATAACGGGCTCATCACGTGATCAGATACATGTTCAAGAGATTTGATCAAGCCTCTTAGACTCTCGTCAACGTGGCCTGCCCGTTTGCTTATCCCAATGACACCGAACTCTGAGACACTCAGTTCTAGTGGATCAGTTGGTTGTACCCCTTTACCTGCATATTTGGTTGAGTTTGACTTAGACACCATTCTCGAGTATGCACAGGCCATCTCGAATGCCGGTGTGTCAAATAAAGCAAATACTTCGAAAGGAAGCAGGACTAATGAGTTACCATCAACTCCAGATGCCTTCACAGTCGTGCAACGAAATTGGGTGGCAAGTATGAATTCCCCGATACTTCTTGACTCCGACCACATCTCGCAGTATTTGGGTGGCGGTAACCTTCTCGAAAATGACAACCATTATAAGATTCTGATCGATGTATTTGACTTTAAGATTGCAAAGCCTGGCGAGCCACTAATAATACTCCATAAGAGACAGAGGGGAAATATAAAGAAAGGAGCCTTATTTACCATGCAAGTTGTGGATCAGGCAACAGAGGCAGAAATCTCCGCAGAGATCTATTTCATTGTGTCACGATTGAAGAAATGTAAGCCTCACTTTCTGGTATCGGGATTGAACTTCGAGATCGATCTTTTTCCTGCTACGAACTCTGTCGCCATTAAAATTTCATACAAGCTCGAGTTGCTCACGCTGTTCTACAGATATTTCTCCTCTGACATTGTTGTTGCTCTAGACAATATTGTGAGGCCTAAAATGGAAATCACACCTTCCAATAATGACAAATATGCCTCGAGCTTCGAGGGGCAAGACAAAGACAGCCATTTGTTCTATAAAGTCATCACTGGTAGCACAAGCCGGATGCCATCAATATCGCAGTCATTCGAGCACCCAAGCTTACGCACTCACCTTTTACCATTCCAGCGAAAGAGCGTACACTGGTTGCTATCCCGGGAAAATGTTGAATACGATCAAGATTCACGCAAGTGCATAGTGGTATCGACAATAAGTTCCGAAATGCACCAAGCATTGGTATCGTACCCTCATATAGATTGTGAGTGGCTATACCAACAAATCGATAGAGTGTTTGCAAAATTATGTTTTGGCTGGCGGCGGATTCGCTACTTTGGTGAAGTCTGTTGGTACAACAACTACACAGGAAATCTAATGTTGGCCTCTCACGCGGTGCAATTTCTTCGATCGTATTATGAGAAAAGCATCTCCGAGCACTTGCCTGGATGCGGGCTTTTGTCAGAGGAAATGGGACTCGGCAAAACTGTCGAGGTCACCACTTTAATTCGTCTCCACCCTCGTCCTTCAACAGATCTTGAGTCGTGCGTATCCTTACAATTCAAGGAAGGAGGCGATTTCAGGATGGTTAAAAAAGCAAAGACTACTTTGATCGCGGCTCCAGACTCGATCATTCGCCAGTGGTATTCTGAGATTTGTCAAATATGCCCGTCGCTTCTGGTCACCATATACAAAGGACTAGGGAAATACCCAGAACTCAACAACATCCCTCAATACATTGCCGAGTTTTTGCAAAGCTACGATGTCGTTCTCTTGAATTACGCTACGCTATCGAAGGAAACTGACTATGCAAATTACTCATCGAGGCACAAACCCACACGGGGTGGCAAGAAAAGAAGTATTGTAGAGTCCGAAGAAGATTCCGGTGGTAAAAACGCTCTGCAACCACTTGCTAGTGCTGCAACTTCTGAAGTTGACACGTACAAAGCCGAATTTCGTCTTCCTGAGTTCAACAATCAACAGAATGTCGCGTTGAGTCAACGAAAATACGAGAGAAAAGTGATGACTGACCTTGCAGAAAAAATTGCGAGGAGAGATCTCAAGACAATCTCACACACTCAATACTATGAATCACCACTTATGTCGTGCCAATGGTGGCGAGTCGTGTTAGACGAAGTGCAGATGGTTTCCTCAGGTTCCACAAAAGCATTTGCTACTGCGGCAATTTTACCCAGATTTCATTCTTGGGGTGTTTCTGGTACGCCCAGCACACTGCCCGCGGTTTTGCAATTTCTCAGATTCCTGCCCTTCAATTACGACAACCAAAAGTACTGCTGGAAACTTCTCACTGCTTCTGAAAATACCAATGAGGATTTTGTGCGGCTCTGGCTGTCTCTCGCTATTCGCCACACTAAGAGCATGGTATTCAGCGATATTCAGTTGCCGCCTCAACAGAGAGTGCTACTTACAGTTCCTTTTACAGAAGTGGAACAGGACAAGTATGAGGAAGTGATGGAGTCCACTCTTGCTTACATTGGTATAAATGACGTCAAGACGGTCACCAAAAACCACCTGTCAATTGAAAGCTCGAAATATTCTCATTTACGAACCTCGCTATTCAGGCTTCGGCAACTTTGTGGAAATCTCCAAGTGGGGAAATTGCCCAAAACACACACTTTGAGAGGACGAAATAAAACAAAGCTCATGATCAATGGTACCAGAGAGCTCAAGACTTTGAGCAACGTCTTGCACGATATGATAGAAAGCGTGGATGATGAAATTTTAGAGTGCGAGAAGCTTTTGATTAACCAAGTGCTCGAGATCTGCTCTACTCTCGAATACGTCTTATACCCTGAAAAAGTGATTGAAGTGATAGAAATTCTACTCGAGGGGATTAAAAATTTCATGTCCGAGGCCTCAAAAAAGACGGACGCGGATAAACTCAAATATAAGGTGTTGAGAGCTCAGATGAAAGAGAATCATAAACATGAGCAATTGATGTTGGAAAGCTCAGATGAAGATGACATGGGCGCGAGTGCAAGAGTCGGAAACCGTCAGGTAATCATGAACGACGATGAGGCTTGGGAATCCCTGCCAGATCTACAGAAGCTAAAGGACCGAATTGCGACTCTGCATGTTAAGCATCGTTCTTGGCAGATGATTCAACACAAATGTTATTTCCTACTCGCCTCGGCTCACTTCCAGCTCTACGATCCCGAGTATCAGGACAAGATTGCGACACTTAGGGTCCCATTTGAAGCGATTCATCATTTGACTGAAGTGATTACTAATTGTGGTCTTTCAAAGTGGTATATCAACACTCCAACGAGAATTGCTGATCGGCATAATGCATCCGACCAAAGAGTTAGTGGTATCGATTCAATTGGACAAAACAAGCTTTTCGAAAAAAAATATTACGAGCTTGCAGAGGAATGCCGCAGAAGCATTCTTAATCACTCGATGCGTGATGTTGACAGTGTCACTACCAAACGTATTAGGTCAAAAGGTCTTCTTTCTCCTGAAAATTGGATCAACAATGGGCAAAAGTTGTTTCCCAAAAGTACAAAGAAGTTATTCAATGTAATTCCACGCATTGAAGGAAATTTTGAAGCTTTGATCAGTGATATAAGACACAGACACATAATTGATCAGTTCCGGATGGTGGTGACACAACTAAACGGGCAAGCCGATGTGATTAACACGTTTGTTAAAGAATTGTTGATTGTGCTCACAAATCCGTTGAATAACACCGAGAAAGACGCGGACGGAGAGGAATTTGAGCAATCTGTGCAAGATCAAGAGCAGGCTTCATGCTTGATGCTCGTGATTTCTCAGAGTTTGATAGACCGATCGAACGCAGTTTCAGAGTCTAAGACACAAATCACAGAGGTTGAAAGACAGCAAGAAAACGAACTTAGGCAAGAAGCTCAGAGGGTGAATGATAGGAAATACCTCAAAGAATTACAAACAGCGAGGCTTAGTGCGAGGCCCAATTTGAAGATCACTATGGAAGAATGCATCGAAGACGCTCGGCTCTTGGATATAGAGGCCAAAAATAGCTCTCGTCCCGCTGATCGGAGTTTGTCAACTGAACTATACAAGATTTTACGGACCATTTTCGAAAACGAGAAGACCGGTCAAAACTTGTTGAAGAAAGAACTTAACGCGAGTTTCAACGCGGTGTTCAATTCAAGGGTTGAATATTTCCGCCAATTGCAGCAAATTTCTGACTCGGTGAAAAATGATGCATTTGACTTTGACCGAGAAAAGGTCGATGCAGACGCTTTGAATTTGATATTTCAAGGCCTTTACCATAATTTGGCTGCAGCTCAAAACAAGCTCGCGAAGAGCACCACGCGAGCTCGATATTTGTCGACGCTTGTACCGAGCCATACTTCAGAGGGTGCAGGTGAAAGCCGTGACGAGCCAATCTGTATTATATGCCAATCGTCAATCACGGTGGGCTCTTTGACATTCTGTGGTCATAGGTTCTGCAAAGAATGTCTTGAAGAGTGGCTCAAAAGATCGCCCTATTGTCCAGTTTGTAAGGCACACATCAACAGTCACACTGTGTATGGCTTTACCCAGTACAAAGCTGAATTGAAGGCGCAAAGTCTTGATAGGTTTCATGATATTTCCCACGAGGACTCCGGGGAAAAACGCTCAATTCACAGTATTTACAAACAGCTCGATGACGAGACCTTGACCAAAGTTCAAGGGATCAGTCTAGCCAATAGCTATGGCTCCAAAGTGGATCTTATCGTGAAGCAAATACTCTTCTTGCGCGGGCAGGATGCTAGGGTTCAGATCGTCATTTTCAGTCAATGGCAAGATTTGTTGGTAATTCTTGCATTTGCATTTGAAAAACTGGGCATCACGTATGTCTCCGCTAAGGGATCGCATGTCACTGCCAATAGTAAAAGAAATTCTGACCCTGTGGAAGAGTTCAAAAATCAGACTAATATCAAAACATGTTTTTTGCTCAACGCCCAGGCGCAATCGAGTGGCTTGACCTTAACAAATGCTACGCACATCTTTCTATGTGAGCCGATGATAAACACGTCCACAGAGCTACAGGCAATCTCGCGGATACATCGAATTGGTCAGAAAAGAGAGACAAGTGTATGGATGTTCGCTATAGAGAATTCTGTGGAGGAGAATATTGTTGCACTTGGTTCAGAGCGAAGACTTGATTATTACAAAGCTAATGCCAAAGATAGCGGCGGTGCCAAAGTACCCAAGCAAGAAATCGCCAACGATACGGAGCTCCAGGAAAATGAGCTAAGGGCTGCAGAGTCGTTTGCGTTGACAATGGGAAATTCATCCGGGAAAAAGGTGACTGAGAACACAGAGTATGTCGGCGACGAGGATCTTTACAAAGTCTACTTTGGAATGGACACATAAAGAGAATTGAACACTAGATAGAAATAATTGAATGTTATCAGACACACAAAAATGCGTTTTCATCGTAACCTTGATAAACCTTGCCTTCGTCAGACAAGTACTGGCATGTGGCACGCACGTGATTCTCCGGAATGTTCAAAGTATCGCTGATCCACTTCACAGGCACACCTTCAAGCATAGAGCCCGAGTTGGCGGTGATCACAGCCATGATTCTGTCCTGGTCATTCAAACCCGCGGAAGCGCTGCCCTCATTGGTGTTTCCCACAAATAACCCTGACGAGCTCTCTTGCTTCGGCGCATTGAGCAAGCCTTCGGCCTCCAAGTGTGTGTGGATTGTGTAGAGCATATGGTAGATGAGCTCATTGTGATCGATGATTTCACGGATGTGTGCATGCTGAATGGCCTTCTTTTGGTTGAACTCTTTCAATGCACCCGTTACGTATACATACTTGCTTTCCATTGCCAGGTAAAGTTCTGCCTCCTCGTTTGCCGTGGTCAATTTGTCGTCCACCCATTTCTTGACATCCACTGATCCAGTGCCGTCCTCGATGGTGACAACGACCGCACTTGTCTGGTTCTCAACCTTACGCACAACTCCCACAAAAGATACCATGTTAAGCGAAACCTTGTTGATGGTGAACTCGCCATCTGGCACTGGCTGCGTGGCGTCGTTAATCTGCTTTATCGTCACGGGACTCAAGGTGTTTCTGGTTTGCTGCGTGCGCTGAGAGCTCTCACCGGCGCCCATGTCTGTGTAGCCACTATCCGCATTGAATCCCCCGTCGCCGTAGTTTCCGTAGTTGCCGTAGTCCATTGTATGTTTGAATGATAGGTTTGTCGTTGGAGTCACGTCTAGTCGTCTTCGGCTGCGGGCCATCAGAGCGCGTCACGCACGTGACCCACCATGTACTGTACTGTTCTGTCCTGAGACGCGGCTCAGTATGAAGGCGTAAGTAGCTCTTATTTCGAATCCCCCATCCTTGCTCGATACCTATATTTATTTTACACTAGGACAAGTTTCGAGAAATCCAAAATACTAGAGTTTTTGAAATGTTTAATTTTTTTTTTTTTGCAAGCCAAGGCGGGCTCACTTTATGTACACTAATTAAGTAAACGTCGCGTAAAGTCGCCTAGAGTGTTGCCTTAAAAGGCATACTTTGAGCTTGATCTGATTTTCTTACCAAACGTGTAGAACAAAATGGGCACAGGAATCATTGCAGCAGAAAAACATCCCAATAACGTTGCCGCCCACTTGATTTGCATGCCCTCAAACATTTGACGAGCGAAAAGTGGGAATGCAGCTCCGAACGAAGATCTCAAGAAAGTGTTTCCGGCTAATGCGGATGCTGCGAAAAACAAATAACAATCGATAATGTAATTCAAAGAGGGCAAGAAAAGAAGAATGAGACCCATGCCAATAGGAGCAGCGCCAATGGTAGGAACTATCCAGTGCACTTTTTGAGGGTAGCTGCCAGACCACCCAAGCCAGAACAACCCGATAGTGAAAACAATCGAGCCAACCATCATCGGAGGTAATCTTTCTTCGGGAATCGGCTTTCCGCCATTCGCTTCTAGTTTTCTAACAAATCTTTTTTCCATCAAAATACCGATAGTGCCTCCAATGAACACGCCAGTAAGCATGGAAAGATAAGGCAATTCGGCCACGCCCATGCTGAATCTGTACTCACCTTCAAAGATCAAGGGAACAGCAGTCAAGAATAAGTACAAGAGGCCGTAGATAAAAGCGTTGTAAAGTGAGATCAAAAACAAGATTGGTTCCGTGAATAACATCTTGAGCGGCCTGGTGATGTTCTTTTCTGCGATTTCCTTGAGGGACAACGAAATCTCTTCGTGGGGAGCGCTAATGCCCCAGTTACCTGTTCTTCTTCGCAATATTTCTGCTTTTCTCACCAAAATGATACCATGATGAGTCTCCTGAAGAATAAACACAACACAGATTGTGGCAAAAGCCCCAATAAGACCTGTCAAATACGATGTCCATCTCCAGCCCATATTTGGGTTTTTGACGGTGAAGCCACCGATGATCGGGGCAAGCATGGGGCCACCAAACAACATCATAGCAAAGATCGACATGGCCTTACCGCGAGCTCTCGCAGAAAAGATATCGGACATAGATGCGGGCGCAACTACTAAGGGGGCAGCACCGATGAAGCCTGCGAAAAATCTGCAGAGCATGACTGTCTGGATATCCTTTGCAGTAGCTGTAGCAAAAGAGAAGCACATGTAACCAAAAAGCGAGGGCACGAGAACAACTTTTCTACCGTATAACTCCGAAAGCGGGCCCCAGATAATGGGTCCCGATGCAAATCCGAAAACGAATAGTGACGTCCCTAGCGTGGCAACGACAGATCCGATGTGAAATTCCGCCATTATTTCAATGGCGCCAAGCGAAAACATGGCTGAGCCCATGGAGACCGACAATGCACTTAATCCAACGCAGAAACAGGAAAGAAGCTTTGATTTGAGTGTCCAATTGTGTGGAAAGATGGGATCGTCGGGACCATCGTAAGCGACAAGATAAGGTTCTCTATCGGGAAGCGTAGGAGGGTATGGCTTGTTCCCGCCCATTTTGGGCATTGGCTCCTTGGAATGTGCAGCCTCTTCGTAAAGCTCATTAACGTTGGAAAGTCTGCGACTCACAGTTCTGGAAACTGACTCTGCCGTGAGCGACTGGCGTTCTAGGTCATCAACCACGTTTTCTTGTGTCTCGCCGTTGAAACTCTGCACGGCGTACTCGTTGCCTTCGTTGGATCTTGATTCAGGTTCGCTTTTCAAATTGCGCTCGGAAAAATTCGAGCCGAAGTCTGACGATGACTCCATTTTGCACGTGTCAAACGATGTGTTCTGTATGATGAGGGTTCAGTGGATGATCCTGGTTGGTATTTGGGTTGCCCAAGAAGTGTTTGGATATAAAAAAAAATTCCGGGTTTTTTCGGGGAGAACCAGGCGGACCCTTCCTCCAGGAAGAGAATCTTACATATTTATAACGTCTGCCCATCGGTGATAATACCAAAACGGAATTGCGGATGCGCGCATGCAGCATGCATAAGCAAGTCATTGTGATGAGGCAAGTCAAACAAAAGCCCAGGCGTTCTATGTGTTCCCAGTCATGTCATAGAACTTTCGAAAAGGACCAACAATACGTCTGTCTATGTCTCTCTATCAAAGATCTTGTCATTTTGGAAAACAAGCTATATACGGAAGACTCTCGTGTTTTGTTTCGAGCTGAGCGGGCCGTGTGCGTGCCTGGCCTTCTTGTGTCTCGGCCCGGGAGCACGCATGCGCTCCGTCACATAAGAACATCGGAAGACAAATATGAGCCAGAAGAGGTACGATGAAACAATCGTCGCGGGCAGGGTTCTATTTGCTGGGTAATTGCTCACGAAATCAGCAATTACTAAAATCGATTTTGCTTCTTCCTAAGAATTCTGCATAATTTTAAGATCAACCCGAGCGATCCCAGAAGGCTCCAGCAGCTGACTAACTGACTGAGTGCGACCGGCTGCTGCACGTTTTTCGAATTTGCCGAGGCAGGGTGTCTGTCTGAAAATGAGCAAAATTGTGCTAAGTGATCTCATTCTTTTGCAGAGTATTTTCAAACATATCAATTCTCTGAAAGAAGAAATTTGATTATTCAATTTTGCGTCTATCAGGAACTCTTTGCCACGGCTGACACGTACTGAGCGCTCGGCACAAGGGTAGTCACCGAGATGCTGATATGCAGGTGCGTCAAGCTT
>ERZ794936.826-NODE-826-length-11766-cov-58.316540_pt1 | contig 11766 bp, 4 predicted proteins | sample MGYA00511083_ERZ794936 | MGnify/ENA primary metagenome ERZ794936 (study PRJEB30137, sample SAMN04331409) | food metagenome | isolation source: Y2 must sample point D1 replicate A | place: Australia: South Australia | collected 2014 ... | reverse complement strand
AGAAACAAGCTGCAGAACAAGTAATGTTGCAGGAAGTGCAAAAGAGGGCGAGAAAAGCTGATAATGTTTATATTGTCAACTTTCTCACTGAGGTTTTCATCCTTACAAAAACACTCTTCTAGCGGTTTTAATCACGTTACCGTTTATTTCGGCTGCTCACTCTTATCTGGTCCGAGGAAATGATTACCAAACAAGGATGGAAATTTTGTACTTTTGTTCGTTTGCCCGCCCTTTACCCTCAAGGCTGTAAGATGGTTAGCCAAGAAATGCGTTGTATTGTCTTCTAGATGAACAAAAGAATTAAAGTGCATAACTATTACATATTTACCCGCTAATAATCAAATATTTACATGGTTTTGCCGAAATGCTTGAATGATATTTCACATGGTGGATGCCATCTGTTTCCTACTAGTAGCCAAAACTCTCGCTGTGTAAATAGCACTCTTCGACATTTTTGTTAGAAAAAACCTTGGCCTGTAAACCTGCCACAGAATTTCCGACGGTATACCTTAGGCTGTCAGAACCTGAACAAATGAAGCAGTTCCTGAACCCAATTTGGTAATCATTAATGACCTGATTCAAATCAGGTTTGGAAGGAATAATGGTGATGAGACCTTTATATTCGTTATTGGATTTGTCGAAAGTTGAATTTGACTCAGTATCATCCTGGCCGAATTCGGTATCTTTTTCTCTTTTAGCTAAATCAGATTGGTCACTGGCGGTGTCTGCTGTTTGAGGGAAAGTTTTAATAATACCAGGGACGGTACTGTCCGAGCAGACGTAAATTCTAACCACAATTGTCCCATCTAAAAATAACTGGCGCAAATTATTTGAGAGGGTACATATTTCATCTCTAATCCATGATATATCCTCCCTATGTCTTACCACCCAGTCCAATGTAATAACTTCTAAGTTTGTCTTATGGAGTATGGGGCCATATTTTTGCAGGAAAGGTAAGCATGTAGATATACCTGAACCAGAGCAAATCAAGTAGACATTGGTAAAACTTCTAATATCTCTCTCGATTCCACCATAAGGCCCATCAATAAGAATTTTCTTCATGTCGTCATTACTTTCGTATAGCCTTTTAGAAAACCCTTTCTGGGCTCTAATCAGCATTTTTATTCCTCCGGGATACTTTGCACTCGGAAAGATAGAAAATGGATGGTTGGAAATGATGTCCTTATCAATAGTTCTCACGAATATGTGTTGACCTGGGGAATAGGCCATATCCACATCTTTGACGATCAATTCTACGCATCCTTCGCCGACTATGCTGACATTTGCAATGGTCGAGGCCATGAAACTTCTACCAGGTCTTAAATAACCCTTCACAGCTAGTCTGTAAAACAGTTGTGCAAACCAAACCACAATTGTAGCAACCAGATACATATGGGAATTCAATTCGGGATATACATGATAGAACAAACTAATGTAAAATCCAACAGCTAAAATCCAATGAAGTTGCAAAAAAATCTCATAAAAATGTCTTCTAGCAATAGGCAGCGAAGATAACCATAGCAAATTCAAAAATAAGATGGGTGGGACGCCACTCCTCCACATGTCGGATGCCTTCCACCGTTGATGCATTCTTTCATATCCTCCCTCATGTCGTGCTTGACGTAGGAAGGGAATGACATGAACCCAGCTAAAGAATAAACAAAGAATGGATGCCCATTGGTGGTATATGTTGATTTTTTCATACGAAAGACCAACCAACCAACCTATAACGTTGATCTTCCCGGAAAGTGAGAATACAAACGAAACCAAAGATATTGCCATTATGCCTGCACGAACAGACAAAGGCGGCGAACCAAATCCTGCACAAGGTCTGTAGAATGGATGAGGAACAAAGCAGTATAGAAGTGTGTATAAAGTGGTAGCCATTACTACTAAAAAAGTACCCACAGATGTCGGAATACCTAAATAAGAAAATATCAACGTGGGAAATTTCCTGTAGCAAATGTACCTGTTGAATGCGACAAGTTTCGTCATTATTCGAGCAAGGAATACAGAAGGGGTAGTCGGCGAGTTCTTCTTTTCTGGAAGAAATTCCTCACTGGAATCATAATACATAAATGCCAGCTTTTTTATCAAAGACAAAAAAATTATCACAGCGACAAAGTAAGTGACGAATTTTCCGTATTGTTTTTGGTACACCCATGGTGTCACTGCCTGCGATTCTTTTTTTAACCTGGCGTATAGTTCGGAGTGGATGTCAGCAATACAATGGATACCATTGCTTAAAACCAAATCTCTTTCTTCAATCATTTTATTATTTATCGATGTATATAAATAAACTTTGAAATAAAAATTTGAAATATCCCTTTACTTTCAATAAAAAACTTTTAGTATTGGTAATAAAGGCATGGTTTATATGATCTTGAGAACAAACGAGTGCATAATGAAGAAGTACTTCAGAGATCTTAAGAAGTGAATTTGCGCAAATGCTCACGTATTAATGCGCAGTTATACATCCTGCTTAACTAAGAAATATGCGCGGTATATCCAGATGCGAGCACTATAATTTGACACTTTTCCAAATATAATAAGCTTGGCAAACGGGCATTTCGGCTGCATTACTTGAAACGTATATCGACTTTTTCAATTTGCGCAGACGAGGATTTTCAACCGCATTTTCTGAAAATAGTGAGCACATAGTATGACAGAAGGAGGTTATTTCAAACATGTCTTGTTTAATGGCGGTCACTTATGTGTGGAAAAAATATCCTCCTTGTTCATTGGCCATCCAAATACAGGCGTATGCTCTTGTAATAACATACTGTAGTTGTCTAATAAACTTGAGGGATCTTCTATTGGCCAGAGATGTTCAGTAAGTCGTGGCGTATAGATCCCCTTTGCAGTTTAAGATACTTTCGTATTATCTGTTATCTTCATTTTGTGTCTAAAACCATTAATAAATGACCAGGAAATGCGCTACTGTCACTATAGGTATTTCAGGATGTCATTGGCTGTATCCAGATAAATTCAGAGAATATCAATCACTCCCTATGTTGGCGTTCTTGTAAAGTAAGAGTCACAAAATAGGATGCTATCAAAATAAAAACTTCAAAAGATGATGCATGGATGTACAGACATAGTCAGAAACCATAATGTAGTTTTATTATAGTTCAATTGGTCAAACACTGCTGCGGCTGTCATTGCGCTGGTGGCATGATGAAACTTTTGTTATGAACAACTCTCCAGGTCCTTATTGTCTCTGTATTTGGCACTGAGAGCGCGTCCACTTAAGGTAAGACACTGGAGCAAAAGAGTATAGTATTCTATAGAACAAATAAATGGGTGATGGGCTGATGTTACTTATAGAAAACTCAATTTCGTTATTATATCGATAATTACCATGGGAATATATGGGCAGTCTCAGGCATTTTTGGCCGGGGAGTATTCCTCGAGGCATCCCTCCGCTATCCTGTGATTGTGGAAGAGCGTTTTTCAAAGACATATATTGAAGTCTACATAGCATTAAGTGAGCAGCGTTAATCGTTTGCAATGTTCTCAAATACATGTCATTATTATTTGTAGTGGCATCTTTGGTTGTAAATATCCCAGCGTTGTGCAGGAATATTCAAACGACATCTTGCCGAAGTTGTGTTGGGCAACTCAAAATAACTATAGTTACTTTAATATATTTTAGCAGGTTAACTTCAACATCTGCAAAGTAGCATAAACTATCACGTTGAAGATAGCATAGATAAGAAGTTCATACTTTCGTCGTTACTGTTCAAGAGACAATTGATTAGTATTGCACCTAAATATGTGGTACGGTAAGACCTGGGGTGTTAGTGAATGCATAACCGTCAGTCCATCTGCAAATAGCAGTAAGGATTGGCTTTAAGAAATTCGTTGGTTCCTATTAACGTGGCGTAAAACAATGATATAGTATGGGGGAAGTTGATTGACACGACATGATTGCATTAGGCACGTACCCGATTCCTTGAAAATTATGTCCTTTAATAAGTCGGATCTATATATAAGATTATCAGATGACTATTTTCTGCGGCTGCAACTTTGAGTTCGGTAAAATTAATCACTTGATTACTAAATAGCATGTATATAACATGGTCGAAAATTTGACTCAGGGTCGGTGAAATAAAAGTCAATGAGAGTATTTAGAATAAATTAACATTATGGTAAAGCGGACTTTTCTCTCTGTTCTTTTTCTTAATCTTGTATATGCACTACAGGTCGGGCTTTAAATGAGGGTGCTCTAAAGCCTTGGTCGAAGGAGTGCATATTTCGGATTCTTTTTCATTTCAGGGTCTCTGGAGAAAAATCCTCGACAATATATATTTTCTAAGGGGTGCTTAAAAAGGGGAACATAGGAGATATACAAGCAACTACATTAAAACCCTATTCTTAATTATGTATTCGTAGTAGTATACCATAACGGCTTATACTCTGTCATTCCTCCCATATACTAAAACGCTTATATGACAGAGACTCATCACGCTCCGCTTCCGGATGTGTATCCTTCTTCTAAGCAGCCAACCTCCTCTACCTATTCTAAGTGTAAAAAATTTGGTCTGCCATTAATTGGTTTATTGACGTTGCTCTTAGCTTATATCAGCAGCTTTACCAAACCCGTCCCAAATTCCACTTTTGACGTTCCTGCCTCTCCACAATGTAAAAAGCCTCAAGTATATCGTCCATCGTTTAACAAGTCTGTGAATTTGATTCTGAACGATAAGCAATTCAAAATAGACTCAATAAGAAAGTTGTCTGGTGCCATTCAAATTCCTACAGAAATTAGTGACACAAACCCGCTTCCAAACGCTGACCCAGAGTACTATTCAGAATTCTTCAAACTTCACAAATATTTCGAAGAGACTTTTCCTCTTGTTCACTCTCATCTAAAGGTGGAAAAAGTCAATCAATTGGGTCTATTATATACATGGGAAGGTACAGATCCGAGTTTGAAACCAATATTATTTATGGCACATCAAGATGTGGTGCCAGTTAACAGGGAAATATGGGATTCTTGGCAGTATCCACCATTCTCGGGTCACTATGATCAAGAAACGGACTATGTTTGGGGTCGCGGCTCCAATGATTGTAAGAACTTAATGCTCGCTGAGATAGAGGGTATAGAACAACTGCTTGCCGATGGTTATCAGACTGAAAGGACCGTTATATTATCTCTGGGCTTTGATGAGGAGTCAAGCGGTTTTATGGGCGCTAAAGTCTTAGCACCATTTCTGTTGGAAAGGTATGGCCCGGATAGCATGTTTTCCATTATTGATGAAGGTGCCGGACTCTTAAGACTGGATAAAAATCTTTACATTGCAGCTGCTGTAAATGCTGAGAAGGGTTACGTTGACGTAAGGATTAGTATCCATGGTCATGGTGGTCATTCATCCGTACAACCTGACCATACTACGATTGGTGTTGCATCAGAATTGATATATATGATGGAAAATCACCCATTCGATTATAATTTCTCACTTGATAACCCCATTTATGATGTATTACAATGTGCTGCCGAGCATTCAGGTTTTCTGCCACCACATGTCAGGGAGGCAATCTTAAAAGCACCTGTGGACGAAGGGAAAAGGAAGGTTTTGACGGAATTTGCTGCATCGCACCCTGACATTCGTGACCTAATAAGAACAACTAGAGCAGTCGATGTCATTAATGGCGGTGTCAAGGCTAATGCATTGCCAGGATTGACCAGCTTTATTGTTAACCATAGAGTGGATATTCATTCATCTGTGAACGAAACTGTGGAAAATGATTTGTATTGGGCCAGAGTTATTGCTGAAAAGCACGGGTATGGTTTGACATTCCATGACGAGGTTATCATCCCGGAAACAAAACTTGGCCACATTTCTTTAGCAAGTGAAAAAATGTTAGAACCAGCACCAGTATCGCCAACTTCAGGACATGTCTGGGAAATTTTTGCAGGTACTGTTCAAAACTTGTTTCAAAACGAAATTTTGGCCGAGCAGAAAGATGCAGATGTCTACGTTACGGGTGGCTTGTTTTCTGGTAATACCGATACCAAGTATTACTGGGGATTAAGCAAAAACATCTATAGATTTGTTGCAGGTATCTTTCCATTTGACCAACTAAGGACAATACATTCTGTTAATGAACATATTTCAGCATCTTCACACGTTTCAGCAGTAGCATTTGTCTATGAATATATTGTGAATGTCAACGAGTATGGCCATGATTAATGGGCGAATTTTTTTATATAATGGTAGACCAGTGTCTATGTTGAACGCGTCTTGGCCAAACAGTCTATTGATATTAAAACTCCTATAACGTTTCAGTCAAAGTCTAGTATTTTTGAAATTAGAACTTTACTCAACGGCCAACAATTGCAAAGAATATTAATAATTTAACATACGGAAGAAGGGAAATGTAGGTAAAATGGGATACTTATTATGGACAAACTTGTTCTTTTCTTGTCATATCTATATTGAAGATTATGCTGTAGTATTACGTCTCTGGAATTACGGTTTAATAGATATAGTATATCAGTTTGTTCGTACCGAAATGTGTGAGAGTTCCTGCCCTCTTTTTATTTTAAAATGGTTACTCTGTGCCAATGATGCCCGTTCATATTAATTTGAGACCATTGCTAATAGAATACTATCTTTATTTCATAATAGTGTTTGGCGACACTAACATGGGTAATTATAATAATCTTTTCTATAAGTGACCAATTGAAATATTGTTCACTGACTGACAAATCTAAAATTTTTTGCCCTGTTCACCAATATTTTATGTGTCTTTCTTTCGCATATTAACAGAAAATCACTGAAGTATATTTTAGCGTAATCCTGTCTTTTTGCCCATGAAGGTCCTATTAGTTTTTTATGTTGAAGGTCTCTTTATTATTTATTCTATCTGAACATATGAGTATTCCTAATTTGCGCATTATACCCGAAATCTATTACCACACATTCTGTTCAGCCGCACTGGCATTACAACTTTTTCTGGTGTTCCATCAGTTGCATTGGCCTATTAAAGGGTTATGTTATTCTCAAGTTTTTTAATAAAACCAAGACGATCATTGATTTCTTTACTATTTATTGCCATGAAATTCAAAAGAGGAAATGTAGGTGCGTAGGCGAAAAGCTTGGTAGAAGAAAACGTTCGGTAAGAATAAATTATCATTAATTTAATGGATAAAAGACGTATTTATGTTTCATTTTGTAGTTAATCCTTTTTTTGTTCTTTTCAGGAACACAGTTCCTTCATTATTTATGATGAGTTCTATAATTTTGCGCGGATTTTGAAAAGTTAGATGGGCAATATAGGCCTCTAAATATAAGTATAATAATAACACAATTATGATAAACTTGTCATTAAATTGTTTCAGACTACTGTAAAATTGAGAAGAAGAATGCTATTGTTTGATTCATTACTCGACACGTATACAATGCACTGAGATACATATATTGTGCTCAATTTTTTGCAGTTTACGAAAAATAATGAGCAGTACATTATCGTCAAAGTTTGCAATCATATAAAAAATACCATCTAATTCAATGAAAAAGAATAGCACCAATTTATTTTAAAAACATAAACGAACTAATATTTACGGTATAGAAAACATATTCTGTGGAAGTAATGATATGGTTATTACAATTTACCTAGACAGCCACCAGGTATAACAGAAGCACTGTAAACGTCAGCGAGATAGTAAAGATAGTTGTCGGTGTTTCTAACTGCGTAAGTAGCATTGTTCTGGGCGTAGTCCACAACTTCTTCAAGAGTTTCCGCGTACTCGCCAACATATCCATCCATACTCATGGTAGGGACGTGCAAGTAACGATGTAACATATCAATACCTGCATAATGTTTTGGACCGACATCGACAATAGTACCTTCGAAACAAATTGTTGATAGTGGCTTTTTGGAAGTGTAGAAGTAATCACAAATAACAGTTTCAGCTGGAGCAGATTGACGGTGATGACCAGCGTAATAGTTTGGATTAGCTGCACACAAGCCATCAATATCATCACATCTCATGAGCATGGCACCCTTGGAAGCCTCCATCAATTGCTCAAAGACACCCATGACGGTGAAAATACTACCGTTACCAAACCATCTTTTGTAGTAAACGTCATCGACACCATAGTTCAAAAGTCTATCTTTACCATAAGCGGTGATTTCAGCGGTATCCTTAAAAGCTGCATTCAACATTCTTGCGTTCGTCTCATTACAGGTTTGGTAAATGGTAGGAAAAGTTGCGTGACTCCAACCCAGAATTTCTTGAGATGAAGGAGATTGTAACTCAGCAGTAGAGTTGGTGTCGTAAGTGACAGGAGCACTCAAAGCTAGAGAAGCAATAGTTGCAAAGATGATAGATTTGCCGGAAGAGAACTTCATAATGTTTAGTAGTTGTGTGTGGATTTGGTTTTCTATCTTAATTGCTCAATCCCAATTCCTAGATGGGTTGTTCTCCCCCAATGACAGTAATTTTGTCTTGTTTTTATACGTTTCTAATTGATATATTGAAGGACCAGAATGTAGCTCTATTTGAAAGCATGTGCGGCGTCTATAGATCTCTTGTAGAGGGTTCAAGCCACGGAAAAGAACAGTACTTCAACAGATTCGTGATCTGGAAAAGAAAGTATAATTTCTTTTTCCTCCAAAGAGGTTACATTCTTGTAAGCAGTATGGCTACAAAAAACCTTCAGGGTTAGGACCCTGAAGGTCAATTATAAGAAGCCTTTAAAAACAGCGCTTCCGCCATGTCATTGTCGACAGCTAGCTACGGCTGATTCAGCGCGCATACGATTTTTTTCTTTTGGCTAGCATAAATTGATCGCATACTGCCCAAAAAGAAACGGCAAAACGTCAGAGCTTAATGCTTCATTGACATTGCGGCAGCAACAAACTTCCGTTTGGCACTCAATGATCAGCACCTCTTTTCCAGTTCACCTGAAAATTTCAAGCAGTTGACTCTTGTTGGACTTTATTCTTATCTTTTTCTTTACTTAATTTTTCACATTTTAAAAGTTGTTTAGTTTTACCCTTTTTGGAGATTTTATTACAGCGATTGATTATGGGCCAGGTGAATATTGGTCAATTATTGAAATTTCATTTTATCTATGAGAAATAGATGAAAAAATTAGATAATTGTGTTGGGATTCCACTGTTCTCATTAGGTATGAATTTCTCCTGGAGGATACAAAAAAAAAAATTCACAAAAGGGAATCGATTTTTGTCTGTATGATATTATTGAGGCTTTCATTCATTTTACATATTGTCGTTCATTACCTTGTTACATTATCAATCCTTCCATTTCTGTATCCTTTAGATATGATGACTGCCTCTTGATGTTATGCCATATTTGCACCAGTATGTCATATATACTAGCAAGAAGACTGCTAGTCAATTAACAATAGTTGATTCTCGATTCAGCAACCATATTTTTGGAATCGGACTGAATTTTGTCGAACTAATTATACACCTTTCCTTGAAAGAATAAGCTGTTGGTGAGAAACAAGCAAGAACTTGCTAGCCGTCGCACTTTGTCGGATTTCACTAAATAAACAAAACTACATGTAGAGTATCGTATTTCTATGGTAAAAGTTTACACCATCAAAAATTACCCCGCGAAGACTACGCAAATAAGGTTATACAAGTTAGTTGAGATGAAATAATCATCTCCACGTTCACGATTTAAGGCTAAATTGGAATGCGGCTAAAAAAGAGCGCAGTTACAAGAAAAAGCTACTATTTTATTATGCACGTGTGATAGCATTATCTTCAAGAATAAGCTCAAAAAAGAAAATGAGCTTAAAAAACCGCCTTTCCAGATAAGTGAATGTAGCATATACCTATACATGCTTACCATGCCAAAAATATAACGGAACCACTACACATATCGGACCGTATTTTTATGGTTTATCAGTAAGGCCAACCATAAACACCTCAATGTTGGGGAGTCTGTCCTCGGCAATCAATGACGATGCCATTTCACCCTCATTCGAGTACTCGCTAACGTAAGAAAAAGGCACCCCGCAATGGGGTAGATCATACCCTAAAATGTTTCCTAGGTAGAAATAATAGTTACTAGGTAGGACGAAGGCAAGTACTACATAGCAGTACGGTTTCTGAGTCAGTAGTAACCCCTCAAACTTGCTCACACTTATCTTACCAAAAAATGGAGACGAACAATCAAACCTGAATTAAAAACACCATCGCTTAACTGAATCAGAGAGAAAGAAGTTAAAACCGATGGTAGGAAACCAATCTAAAATAGAAAGAACACTTTAATTCTTAATAAAAAGAGGGGAACAACTTATTTTCTCCATTTGGCCTCGCCAACTTTCAGGGGGGCTTGAACGTATATACCGATCTACGTTGGAATTGACTGCTACTTCGTTCCACTAACCCAACTCAACAAATAAGCCTTGGAACCGCTGCAAGATTAGTCTATGTGACCGTGCCTTTTTTGCACTTTTAGAGAAACAGTGTTAAGAACTGTAATAACTGTTCAATTCTAAGCACTCAAACCGTGCTTGTACATATGCTTCAATGGCCTGCTCGATAGACCGATCACGTTTAATTTTTCTTTAATTTTGCCAAGGGAACGTTCTTTTCGTAGGCACCGCAATTTATTTCTAATGGATAAGTTCTGAATTTTTACCATGAATTATTTAGTAAGGCCCACTAAAATGGCGTGGTATTTTAAAGGGCCTTTACCAGCCACTTCTCAACAGAAAACCGTGCTCGCGTTGCAGAAATACGAGGTAGACACGCGCCTTAGGAACATAAAAATAAATATCTCGCGCTCACGGAAGGCAACCACTAACTCCTTTTCATCGAAAAGTGAGGTGTAGCTTACTAAAGCATTCCTCTTTATCGAAGTCGTATATTTTTCTTTATACTGCTGGTTCATTCTGAGCGGAGATTCCTGGCTAACTCTCCAATTGGAAATAAGGTAATAATGACTTTTCATGACGAATTGGGTGAAAATGCTTGGTGCTAGGCCCTGTGTTGTGGCTTTTTTCGGTAATAGTAATTTTCTAAAAAGGTTCCTGTGACTATCTTATCAAAGTAGCCTAGACCACGTCCTGCACAGTTTTGCAGACTACTTAGGGGGTCTCTTGTTGTTATTAGCAGCGGAATATCTTTGTTTACTCATTAAAATGCCCCCCCGTTCGTTGCAAGGAACGCGCGCGCACAGAACTTGCGGATGCTTCCGCAGAAGTGCCCGTAGGATATGTAAGCTAGCCCAACGGTTAATCTTTGCAGTTGCGTATCCGGAGTCCGCTCACACTTGCAAAAAGCATATAAAAAGCTTCATATTCATCTCATTAGTATCGGTTCTGCCATCCCATTATCTTAGGTTTATGCCTTTTCTGGTTCTCAAGTCAGTAACAACAAATACCCATCGTTGCTTCTTTTTGGTAAGATCTCGCCTGTCAAAGAGATGTTCAATCGCTTTAATAAACTTCAAGCCGCTTTGGCTTTGGTCCTTTACTCCCAAAGTGCATTGGGCCAATATTATACCAACAGTTCCTCAATCGCTAGTAACAGCTCCACTGCCGTTTCGTCAACTTCATCAGGTTCTGTTTCCATCAGTAGTTCTATTGTTGAGTCGACCTCATCTGCTTCTGATGTCTCGAGCTCTCTCACTGAGTTAACATCATCCTCCACCGAAGTCTCGAGCACCATTGCTCCATCAACCTCGTCCTCTGAAGTCTCGAGCTCTATTACTTCATCAGGCTCTTCAGTCTCCGGCTCATCTTCTATTACTTCATCAGGCTCATCAGTCTCCAG
>ERZ794936.825-NODE-825-length-11781-cov-6.251151_pt1 | contig 11781 bp, 6 predicted proteins | sample MGYA00511083_ERZ794936 | MGnify/ENA primary metagenome ERZ794936 (study PRJEB30137, sample SAMN04331409) | food metagenome | isolation source: Y2 must sample point D1 replicate A | place: Australia: South Australia | collected 2014 ... | reverse complement strand
AAATGCTCTGAGGCTTTACAAAAGGCTATGATGAGACAAAAAAGCATGCAATATCAAACAAGTGATACTTATAAGAATACAACCCAACCAAAATTAACTAAGCAGCAAAGTAACAATTCTTTCATAAATAAACAAAATATTGGAGAATTTCAGCAAAATATTGCTAATATAGATCCCCAAGACGATAATGATTTGATCAGCAACCAATTAAATATGGATGGGGACAAAAATTTGGAAGAGGTTGTGTTAATAAACTTTAAGGAAGAGACAATGCAATTTGCAAAGATCAATCAAGATGATTTAAACTACGGATCCATTAATAAAATACAAATAAACAACAGCAGTACCAGCAGAAATGGCAATATGAACATTCTTTCAAATAACAACAATTTGTCTCCAGGATCTGGAAATTCCAAATTTGCAATAAATTCTGAAGTAAGCTTTAAAAACAAAAAAGTTGAATTTATTATGAGTGTTTTAAAAATGAAAGGAAAACCAAGACCTGGAAATTTGTTTACTAACAAGAACATTTGGCAATTAAAAAAAGAAGCAGAAACAAAGAAGTATAACTATCTTGAACAGCAAAAGAAAGAAAAACTTTACAAATACAACGAAAAGCTGATGGCATTCCAACAACAAAAGCAACTTTTATCCAAAAGTGAAAGTTTTATGAATCAATCTGATTTTATTAATGGTACTAATGGGAATCTTCAAGCTATACAGTCATCCCAATATAAGGGCTTGGAACAAGCTGAACAAAACTTGAATGATGAATTGATTAATATAAAGAATTATTACCAACAACAGTTTGATAGTATTAAAGAAGCTGTTGACTATTACAATGAAAAATCTAAAAAATTTCAAGCCATATTGAGAGAAAAGAAGTCTAGTAGCAAAAATTCTTCAAGTAACGAGTCTGATGAAAGGACTGTTAACATGAATAATGACAATTCCTTTGAGCTTGTTTACAACTTTTATAGAATAGATAAAGTGGGGTTGTTTTTTAGAGAATTGAGAAACATGTTTTTCATACTGATGAGCAATATTACGACTTTGATTGGAGAAGTTTTGATTTTTTCGATTTATTTCATTTACGTTCCAGGCCATAACAAATTGTTTACTCCTTGTGTAAATTATTTTGGTGACAAATCATTTATGTTTTTCATTGTAGCTGTTTTATTGCCATATACTTTGATCAACTTTATGTTTCAATTCACTCTATTTTTCTGGTCGAAATTAAGACAAGAATATTATTTCTCAAATAGAATCAATGAGTTTGAGTTGTTATGGGGGATTGATGATGAAATTATGAATCAAATTAATAGTAATAGACACTTCCAAAACATGGACATCTCGATGAACAACAGAATGATTGAAAATGGATATGTTTCATCCCAAACTGTATATGGCAATGATTTATTGAACGGAGATTATTACGGCAATAGCAATAACAACGGCAATGTATTATCTACAACTAACACCAGAAGTTACAACCCATTCAAATGGTTATTTAATGCTTTTAGAAGACATAGACAAGCAGGAAGTGGTGATGTAGATAAGAATTATGACTATTATTATCCCTTGGATAGAAGCAAAAATAAACTTGTTCACGGAATAGATGCAATTTCTTCTAGCAAGGGAAGATTGTCAGGGGGAAACAATGGTAATAAAGTTTTTAATAACCTTTTAAATTACGATGGTCTTTCAGGACCAAAAGGTGGCAGCGAGGACGGATCTTCAGATTTAGCCCAGCATATGAACTCAAATGACTACTCTGCAAGTAACTACTCCAACCAGTCAGTGGATTATTACCAAGCTGTAATTAACAACTTGAACCCAAATATAGATCCATTAAGCACTGCAGGAAACATAAACAATGCATTTTCGGGATTAAATGATGATGCAAATCGTGGAATTGCAAGCGTTGATGTTAATAACAGTAGAAGAAATATGTCTATTTTATCAACACATGAGCTGAAGATGTTAAACAATGCTTCATTAATTTCATCAAATTTGACTTTTAAGGAGATTTTTCTCATTGTCATGTACAGAATCAGGCAAGTAGTCATCAAGTGGAGATTAATCAGTGAAAACTCAACTGTTACCATATCTTTACTGGTGCTGTTTGGTATAGTTTCTTTCTGTTTCGGTATCATTTTGACTGTTACGGATATATTTTTATACTTTGATCATGAGTGATAGCTATTTTTTTCGTTTTAACTTCGTATATAATCAAAATATCAATGATTTAGCTGAAAAAGTGCATCCTAACAATGGTCCCTGGTAGTAGTGATTATCCTTCTTTTCAAAAAAAAAAAAAGCGCATTTTTTAGGCTGAAGTGCGTTAACGTATCAATTTTTGGCCAGTACATTTTAAAAAGCAGAAAAAAGCTCATATGAATATAAGCCACCCTTTGAAAATATATAGACTGAGTTTTTTTTCATGAAAATTTTAACAAGAGATTGTTCACCTTTAATGGGTACATTTTGGAAGAAATCAATAACTATTTGAGACCAAAATTTGTCTTTTTTTACTGGCTGTTATTAACCTATTTTAGCTATACAGGGTATCCTTCGATTGAAAAGAGAAAAACAGATATATTAACAATGGCAATTTTACCGGATTTAGAAAACGTTCCTTTACTTCCAGGGGGATTAACAAGCACTTTGCATCCTTCCTTAAGTCCCGATTCTTTCACAAGAAAGAGACTTGTGAAAATATGCAAAATTTTATGGTCAGCATCACCATTGATGCCGTTATTGATATTTTTACCTATTGCATTCACAGTAACCGTATTAGACATCAACGGGGTTTTAATTTTCACAACAAATGCCATAGTGTGTGCTGTATTGAGTGTTATTTTGGGTAAGTGTACAGAAGATTTATCTGAACATGTTGGCTCAACTTTAGCTTCTGTTTTAAACGCCACTCTAGGAAATGTCATCGAATTGATTGTTTCCTACTATGCTTTGAAGGCTGGTCAATTCGATGTTGTCAAGTCATCCATGATGGGTAGTATTTTTTCTAACTTGTTGTTGGTCACTGGTTGTTGCTTCTTGTTTGGTGGATACAACAGAATCCAACAAACTTTCAATATAACAGCAGCCCAAACAATGTCATCATTGATGGCTATTTCTTGTGCTTCATTAGCCATTCCAACAGTATTTGTAGCTACTCTGCCAAAGAGCTTTGATGAAGAAGCAGACATTTTGAAGATTTCCAGATTCACAGCCATTATTTTACTAGTAGTATATGCTTTGTTTATGCTTTTCCAATTGAAAACACACATCAAGTTCTTTGATAACTCCGAAGCTAACCATATTGTTGCAAAGTCAGCTGAAGAAACTGAAGAGTTTGAAGATAGTTTACTAGGAAAGAAGGAATGTTGCATAATATTAGCTTTGACAACATACTTAGTTAGCAAGTCTGCAGACCAAATTGTTGAAAAAATCAACGATGTTGCTGCCATTGGGTTGAGTAAGTCATTTATCGCTTTGATTTTAATACCTATCATTGGTAATGCTGCTGAACATGTTACCAGTATCTTTGTTGCTATGAATGACAAAATGGATTTGGCTTTGAACATATCCATTGGTTCATCTATTCAAATTGCCTTGTTCTGTACTCCGCTACTAGTTGTTATCGGTTGGATAATTGGTCAACCAATGACTTTGCAGTTCACAGTATTAGAAACCATCACCCTTTTCATCTCCATTTTCTTGAATGGATATCTAATAGCAGATGGTGAATCCAATTGGTTAGAAGGCTGCTTGGGTGTTGCTTTGTATTTGTTGATATCTATAGCATTCTTCTTCTATCCAGATGTATCTGCCTAAGCTCATATCTTTAAAGCCGAAGAAAAAAACGTGACCACCCGCCTTTATTTGCGATTTATAATATATGGTATTAAAACGTTGCTTTGATGATTAAGTCGTCAAATGCTCCCGGGAGTAAGGATTTGTTCTCTTTTTGCACGAGAAAAAATTTGTTCAGAAAAATTTAAAAAAAAAAGAAGTCATAAGATTTTATTTATATTAATGAATCATAGTAAATGACTATTAAAAAAGGAAGGTTTAACCCCAGGAAACCCTTATATTTTGTATATATTGCCTTTATTGTTATGATTAAAAACATTGCTTCAAACCCACAGTTGAAAAAAATTCCAACTTTTGTTGCTTATAGAGCATTTTCCAAGGCCAGTGGTTTTGAAAAGAAGTTAACATACTCCATAGTGAATACAGCTTCAAAAAGAGGATATGCTGCAAAACAACCACCTAAGTTAACCAGTGAAACATACTCTTATGTCAAAAGAGACGAAAAATATAAAAAGCTAACCACCGAAGATATTGAGCATTTCAAGAACATTTTGGGCAAGAAGGGAAGTTTAATCACTGATGAGGTTGCTAGTGATTTAGATTTCTACAACGAGGATTGGATGAGAAAATACAAAGGTCAATCCAAGTTGGTTTTGAAACCAACCACCACTGAACAAGTTGCTCAGATTATAAAGTATTGTAATGAACAAAACCTAGCTGTATGTCCACAAGGTGGTAACACTGGTTTAGTTGGTGGTTCTATTCCAGTTTTTGACGAAATCATTTTATCTGTTTCTAATTTGAACAAAATTAGATCTTTTGATAATGTATCTGGTATATTGAAGTGTGATGCTGGTGTTATCTTGGAAAGTGCTGACGAGTACATCAAAGAAAATGGTAATTACATCTTTCCTTTAGATTTGGGAGCCAAGGGTTCTTGTCACGTCGGTGGTGTTGTTGCTACCAATGCTGGTGGTTTGAGACTATTAAGATATGGATCTTTACACGGTTCTGTTTTGGGTTTGGAAGTTGTTTTGCCAAATGGTGAAATCATGAACTCTATGCATTCTTTGAGAAAAGACAATACAGGTTATGATTTAAAGCAATTGTTTATTGGATCTGAAGGTACTATAGGTATCATTACTGGTGTCTCTATCTTATGTCCACCAAGACCAAATGCTTTCCACGTTTCTTTCTTAGGTGTTGAAAGTTATGAAATGGTTCAAAAAGTCTTCCAAAAGGCTAAGAATGAATTAGGAGAAGTTTTAAGTGCTTTTGAATTTATGGATGGTAAATCTTTGCAACTTACTAAAAGTCACATAACTTCTCCTGAGCCTCTTGAAGAAGAATACCCATTCTATGTTTTGATTGAAACTTCTGGTTCAAATGCTGAACATGATTCTGCCAAGTTGGAAGCTTTCTTATCTTCTGCCTTTGAAGAAGAATTGGTCTTGGACGGTACTGTTTCTACAAACGAATCTGAAGCCAAGAATTTATGGTCATGGAGAGAAATGATTCCTGAATCCAGTGCTGCTGGCGGTGGTGTTTATAAATATGATGTTTCTTTACCATTAAAGGACCTATACAGCTTAGTAGATGCTGTCAATGAAAAACTAGAAGCTGCTGGTTTGTCTAGTGTTACTGATGAAAGTAAGCCTGTTATTTCAGCTATTGGTTACGGTCACGTTGGTGATGGAAACTTACACTTGAATGTTGCTGTTAGAACATACACTAAAGAAGTTGAAAAATGTTTAGAACCATTTGTTTACGAATTCGTTAGTAGTAAAAAAGGGTCTGTAAGTGCTGAACACGGTTTAGGCTTCCAAAAGAAAAACTACATTGGTTACTCTAAATCTGAACAAGAGATCAAGATGATTAAGCAACTAAAGAACATTTATGATCCAAAGGGTATTTTGAACCCATACAAATATGTCTAAGTATTTTATTTTTGTTATTTAATCCAAAATTATTTAAATATTATGATTCTCTCAATTATTGATTGTTTCTATGCTAAATTGAATATTCTTATTTTGGCTGTAATTGTCCTTTAAGACATAGAATGAAGGTATACGTTCGGACTTAACTTCAATTACTAGTAAAATTTTACCTTTTTCCCCCTTTTCATTCTAAGGTATAAGAACTCGCTCCCATATTATCCTTGTCAATTTAAATCAAACTAAACAGATTTAAACCCCAAGAAACATACCAACATAGAAATTCAAGAGTTTTATAACAATACCAATTAGAATGAGTGTTAAAACTGCTGCTGTACACGATGCTGCTTGTATCTTCTGTAAGATCATCAAGGGTGAAATACCATCTTTCAAAGTCTATGAAACTGCTCACTCTTATGCCTTCTTAGATATCGAACCAATTGCCAAGGGCCATACTCTAGTTATACCAAAATATCACGGTGCCAAGTTACACAATTTACCAGACGAATATCTAGCTGATATTTTACCAGCAGCCAAAAAAGTCACTGAAATTTTGAAATTGAATGTTGATGGTGCTGATATCCAGGAAGGTGCCCAATACAACGTTTTACAAAACAACGGTGTTGCTGCTCATCAAGTTGTGCCACATGTCCACTTCCATGTCATTCCAAAGCCAAGTGCTGAAAAAGGGTTGGTTATTGGCTGGCCAAGCGAAAAAACTGATTTCCCTGCTTTGACAGCATTCCACAAAGAACTTACTGAAGATAAGTAATGTATATGTGGGAGGAAACGCTAGTATTTTATGGTAAACAACAAGTAAATAAATATATATATGTAATTGTATACATGCTTTTTATTTGATGACTCAGCATACTTGTATAGAGATGGTGTAGCGCTTTTACCTAATGTCTCAGCATACTTATATAAAAATGGTGTAGCGTTTTACCTGTATCTCTGCTTGCCCATATACAGAAAGAAACACTAGTCTTTTATACTATACAACAGCTCAATACACATATACATGTTTTTACCTATATCTTAGGTTGCTTATACACCACTGTGTAGCGTTTCTGCTTATATCCGTATCCCCATTCACCACTGTGTAGCGTTTTCACCTATATCTCAGCTTGCCCATCCACCACTGTGTAGCGCCTCCCCCTTTCTTATCTCCTGCCCCCCAAATCTTCCAGAAGTCTCCATTAAGCTGTCCTCCCGTTTTGGTGGCAAATTTTTCGGAGGCTCCCAACAACACGGTGGCAAAGCAGCTTTTTGTTTGCGTAGGCTTACGGGAGAGTATTTACACCAAAAAAATATAATCAAACGAAGGCTTAATTAGGTTATCTTATAATTTTTAAAAACTTCGATAAAGGGATAAAGAGTAATAAGTAACCCAAAAAATACACAACAGTTGTTTATTATTGATATATTGGAGTAAAAATGACTGATCAAGAAGATAGAAAACCGTTATTAGATGCGAGTGGAGCAGAAAGAGTGGATGACGACACAGCCACAGCAATTTTAAGAAGAAAGAAAAAACCAAATCAATTGATAGTTGATGATGCAGTCAACGATGACAACTCAGTTATTGCTTTGAATTCTAACACCATGGACTTATTGGAATTATTCAGAGGGGATACTGTTTTAGTCAAAGGTAAGAAGAGAAAAGATACCGTTTTGATTGCCTTGATTGATGATGAATTAAAGGACGGGGTTTGTAGAGTCAACAGAATTGTTAGAAACAATTTGAGAATCAGATTAGGTGATATAGTCACTGTTACTGCTTTACCAGATGTCAAATATGCTTCCAGAATCTCTGTTTTGCCTATTGCCGATACCATTGAAGGTTTAAGTGGTAATTTATTCGATGTTTTCTTAAAGCCATACTTTGTTGAATCTTACAGACCAGTCAGAAAAGGTGATCATTTTGTTGTAAGAGGTTCCATGAGAGCTGTTGAATTCAAGATTGTTGACATTGAACCAGAACAATACGGTGTTGTTTCTCAAGACACTGTCATTCACTACGAAGGTGAACCAATCAATAGAGAGGATGAAGAAAACAACATCAATGAAGTTGGTTATGATGATTTAGGTGGTGTTAAGAAGCAAATGGCTCAAATCAGAGAATTAGTCGAGCTTCCTTTGAGACACCCTCAATTATTCAAGGCTGTTGGTATCAAGCCACCAAAGGGTATTTTGATGTATGGTCCACCAGGTACTGGTAAGACTATGATGGCCAGAGCTGTTGCCAATGAAACTGGTGCCTTCTTCTTTTTGATTAATGGTCCAGAAGTCATGTCCAAGATGGCAGGTGAATCTGAATCCAACTTGAGAAAGGCCTTTGAAGAAGCTGAAAAGAATGCTCCTGCCATTATTTTCATTGATGAAATTGATTCTATTGCTCCAAAGAGAGACAAGACCAATGGTGAAGTTGAAAGAAGAGTTGTATCTCAATTATTGACTTTAATGGATGGTATGAAGGCCAGATCCAATATTGTTGTTATTGCTGCCACTAACAGACCTAACTCCATCGATCCAGCTTTGAGAAGATTTGGTAGATTCGACAGAGAAGTTGATGTTGGTGTTCCAGATGCCAATGGTAGATTAGAAATTTTGAGAATTCACACAAAGAACATGAAATTAGCTGAAGATGTTGACTTAGAAGTACTAGCCTCCGAAACCCATGGTTACGTCGGTGCTGATGTTGCTTCTTTGTGTTCTGAAGCTGCTATGCAACACATCAGAGAAAAAATGGATATTATTGACTTAGACGAAGATGAAATTGATGCTGAGGTTTTGAACTCTTTAGGTGTTACTATGGACAACTTCAGATTTGCCTTAGGTAACTCTAACCCAAGTGCTTTAAGAGAAACCGTTGTTGAAAACGTCAATGTTTCTTGGGAAGACATTGGTGGTTTGGATGAAATCAAACAAGAATTAAAGGAAACTGTTGAATACCCAGTCAAATACCCAGATCAATACTTGAAATTCGGTATACAACCTTCCAAAGGTGTATTGTTTTACGGTCCTCCAGGTACTGGTAAAACTTTACTTGCTAAAGCTGTTGCTTCTCAAGTTTCTGCCAATTTCATATCTGTTAAGGGTCCAGAACTTTTGAGTATGTACTTTGGTGAATCCGAAAGTAATATCAGAGACATCTTTGATAAAGCTAGAGCTGCTGCACCAACTGTTGTCTTTTTAGATGAACTTGACTCTATAGCCAAGGCTAGAGGTAACTCAGCCGGTGATGCCGGTGGTGCTTCTGATAGAGTTGTTAATCAATTGCTAACTGAAATGGATGGTATGAATAGTAAAAAGAATGTGTTTGTTATAGGTGCTACCAACAGACCAGATCAAATCGACCCAGCTATTTTGAGACCAGGTAGATTAGATCAATTAATATATGTTCCATTACCAGATGAAAAGGGTAGATTGTCCATTTTGGAAGCTCAACTAAGAAAGTCTCCAGTCGAGCCATCTTTCGACTTATCTACTATTGCTAAGGCAACCAAGGGTTTCTCTGGTGCCGATTTGAGTTATGTTGTTCAAAGAGCTGCTAAGTTTGCTATCAAGGAATCTATTACAAATGCAGTTAAATTAGATCAAGAAAAAGAAGCCAATGAAGTTAAAGTAGAAGATCAAGAAGATGTTAAGATGGAAGATGATGGTCAAGAACCTGAGAAAGCAGAAGATGCTGTTCCATTCATTGCTGAACGTCACTTTGTTGAAGCTATGGAAACTGCCAAGGCCTCTGTTTCAGAAGCTGAATTAAGAAGATATGAAGCTTATAGAGTCAAGTACTCAACCAGTTCGATTGCTCCATCTGCTAGTTTCGGATCTGCTTCTTCAGCTGCTGCCGCTAATCCAAGTACCGCTGCCGCTGCTGATGCTGCTGCTGCCGCATTTGACGAAAACGCAGGTGCTGATGATGATGATTTATATAGTTAATGAAGTTTGTCATTGATTTTAAAGAAAAAGAAAGATAAAAAATTTAAATAAAATGAATGGTGTTTTAATTGTATATGTCTTTACAATTATTATTATTTTTTTGATCTTTTTCATGTTCATTAAATTAAGGTCAAATATATATGTAATAAACTTGAAGTTTAAATATAATTAGGTTGATAATTTGGATGTTGTATTCTATAATTTCTTGCGTGTGCTTTAGCCTGATATGGATCAGGTTGGGATATCACTCTTTGGCGGTCGTGCAAAGTATGTACATTTTGTTGATTATGCAATAAATTCATCTTTTCTTGATCTCTGATCATCATAGCCTTGTTTACGCTCAAATAAGAATCACTGGTGGTGTAATTGCTGATTGTGTTATATTTCATATTTGATGATGGTTCGTTGATTATAGGAGGAGTTGGATTGTGTTTAATAATTCTTGTTTGAATTATATCTGAGGGTATTATTGGTTCACTTTTAGTTAGCTTTTGTTTATAAAAGTCGGAGTTTGTACGTGCTAGGTAGTTGCCGGTTTTTTGATAATCATGATCATGCTCAGTGTAATCAGATAGATTAGACATTCTTGTTGATGAAGTGATTGTTTTTTGGCTTGATGAAAAAACAGAGTTTGTAGACATTTGTGAATAGGCTGATGCATAACTGTTTTTTGGAGTTTCTGATGAATATTTTGAAATCGATTGTGGCATTAGTAACTCTGCCAATGCTTCTATAAGTTCACTTTCATCAAATTCTAGTTTCCAATTGAACAGTTCTAGTATTTCCCTTTCAATTGTATTTATATCTTGTAGTGTTAACATGTCTAAACAATAATTTTTCCAGTGCTTGTTCAATGGAGAGCTATCATTCAAGTTTTTACTGGTTACAACCAGGCAGCCTATGAACATTCTGTGTCTGGTAGTTGAAATACCTATCACATTTGAGGGCAAAATTTTACTTAATCTTTTCAAATAAACAACAGTTGACATTAATGTAGGTGTTTGAACATTGGAACCTTTCACTAATGAATAAATAAACTCATAAAGAGAGTGGAATCCGCCTTGTATCTCTCTTTTTGTAGGTTCTTGAACATTGATTACTTTTTCTGTTGTTTTTACTAAAAAACTCAGCATGCTATCATCAACTCTTTTACGAAAAAAATGTTTTAGTGCTTGTCTTGGTGTATGATTGCTGTTGAAGCTATGTGAGCTCAATAAGTCTGAATTGCTATGTTTCAACATCTGTAGATTATGCTTATATATCTTTGTTTTTTTTTCTTCTTCTTTAGTTCAATTTTTGTATCTGTATAATAATTTCAATTATCAAAATTTAAAATTAAGTGGTTGTCTATGTTGTATGAACTGTAATTTGTTCAGACTTTTATTGGGGTTTAATACGGTCTATTATTAAAACCTGTTCTGTTTTTTTTATATATAAAAGCAAATACTATTGCAGAAAAAAATGTTATGTCTTGGTTCTTTATCAAAATCCCTTTAATTCTATACGCATCAATATATAACATTTATAAATACATTTACCACTCTTAATGCAGAGAATTTGTTTACTCTATGCTTAACTTTTCATATTGCTTAAGAAAAAAAAATTTTAAAACTTTTAAATATGCCGATGATTTATCTTTCCTAATTAGGAAAACTAATGAATAATCAACTGCAGCACAGGGGTGAAGAAAAAGTGTGCTGTGTTTGAAGCGTTTTTGGGGGAGATAATCAGCCATTCGGCGGAAGAGAATTGAAACATATTTTTAGACCAGAGCTGGGATTTCCTTTTTGGGAGATCTAATTAAGCGTTAAAAAAAAGGACCAGAAATGATGCGGAGTTGAGCGCTGTGCAGACGTTGGAGATATGTCGGATATAAGCATGTTGGAAGAACAAGAAGTTGCCAGCATTAGCTGATGTCTTCGATTGTTGTATGGGAAGCAGTGCATTAATGCTTGTATTGCTAGTAGCAGTGAAGTAATGCCTCATTTGTGCTAAGCAACATCTGCTCACGTTTGAACAAGAAGCACAGGCCATGCATCCAAACTTGTATTAGGCGGTACCTCCTACTATCGGATATAAGCATCTT
>ERZ794936.824-NODE-824-length-11781-cov-6.947211_pt1 | contig 11781 bp, 6 predicted proteins | sample MGYA00511083_ERZ794936 | MGnify/ENA primary metagenome ERZ794936 (study PRJEB30137, sample SAMN04331409) | food metagenome | isolation source: Y2 must sample point D1 replicate A | place: Australia: South Australia | collected 2014 ... | reverse complement strand
GTACCACCAGCATTTCAAGTGCAACTGGAAAATGATTAGACATGACTACCCTTTTATCCATGATTGGTTGAGATTGTTGTACTGGAAGATTCCAGGTTTCAAGGAAACCACGAATTTCGACCACATCAAAAAGCACTACACCAAGTCTCACATCGCCATCAATCCACATGGTATAACTCCGATTGGACCAGAGGAAAACATTTTGCCTTTGTAAAGGGCTCGGCAAAAAGTGTGTTTTAATTTAGCGAAACAATCCGATGAAATTTAAGACAGTTTGTAGAAAGCCAGTGTTTTGCTAATCACGAGTATCAGCAATCAAGCCCCGAGCGGACTGAGTAACCAAATGAAGCAGCCTACCAATTCTTCCAGGCAGACGCCACGTGGGGAAGGCAAAAAATACTTGATAAATGCCTATATTTTCTGATACACATAGGAAAACTGATTCAGGCCAGCCAAATCTTCATTTGTTTAATCTTAAAGCGGAAAGTGACCTTTCGCCCATGTGGGAATGTGCGAAAGATTGCTGATGTAAGTATTTCGACGCAGCGGACGGCCCGCTCGCAATTCACGCTTAGCTTATTTCGATTGCGTCGTGCAGTCTGTCTGAGAGGCGCGCGGCGCGCGAAATCTGGTGCCACATTCGGCCTCAGGCGAAATGTAACCGTAAGATGGAGGAAAAAAGCGCATTCGGCGGAGAAGCGAGCTAATCAATTAGAGCTCCACTCCCAGATTATATTTATCCAAACACAAGAATGAGAGGTACGTTACTGAATGGATGAATATCGGGGATTGTTTACGTTTGCCTAATCTCCTTGGCATATCTTGACTTGCGCCCGCAAGGTCTTTTGAGTGATTTGTGTGATGTTTACATTTCGATAAATTTGACATACTAACGCGTTTTCCAGACTACAAAATTGTGGTTCTAGGTGCCGGTGGTGTCGGAAAGTCCTCCATTACGGTGCAGTTTGTACAAGGCGTGTATGTTGAGAGTTATGACCCCACAATCGAGGATTCTTACCGGAAACAAATAGAAATTGATGGCAGAGCTTGTGACTTGGAGATCTTAGATACCGCAGGTGTGGCCCAGTTCACAGCAATGAGAGAGTTGTATATCAAATCGGGCAAAGGATTTCTTTTGGTGTATTCCGTTACTGACGAGAACTCCTTGCAAGAACTATTGGCGCTAAGAGAACAAGTATTGCGTATCAAGGACTCAGAAAGTGTTCCCATGGTCTTGATCGGTAACAAGTGCGATTTGGATGACGATCGTGTCATCTCTATCGATGACGGTATGAATGTTTCTCAGCAGTGGGGTCTTGTTCCGTTCTACGAGACGTCCGCCATGTATAAGACAAACGTGGACGAAGCATTCATTGATGTGGTGAGACAGGTAATGCGCAAGGAGGCGCAGGTAAGCGCAGAAAAGAAGCAACAAAAAGAATTGCAAAAGCAGCAGGCTGCAGAGTCGAGTAATGCACATTTGTCAAAAGCGAACGGCAACGGCCAGCTAGAAAACGGCAGTCTGCCGCAAAATCAAAGAAGGTCACAGTCAGACAAGTCCACTTCAGAACCAAAGAGTAAGTGCTGCGTGATAGTGTAATTAATACGCATAATAAATTCAGTCTTTGGTGTATACATAATAAATAAATCTCGTGGATTACCACAGGGATGGCCCAAAAGACTCTCCTTCTTTCAAGACTGCTCTCACCGCAGTTCCGAGGTAATCAGGAGTGTTGATCACCAGGTTACCCCACCAATCCGGGAAGGTTGCTCCTGGCAATGTCAAACACAAAAAGATCACCAAAGACGAGTAAGCTAAACCAAGATCAAGACCTGCAGAAAGCGAGTAATTGTATTTGAAATACCAATCGGTCCATTTGCTCTTCACAAATCCGCTGAAAAATAAGCCAAACAACGAGTATGCTGAATAATTGAAACCAGTTGCTGGCGGAATGGCTGCGCATCCGCAGAAAAGCACGGACCAACTCAACCACCGAATGGGTGTCCTGGGCCAGATTCTCAATATAATCCAATTGAGGAGAGGCATGGCCCCGATAAGAATTCCCCACAAGAGACTGTTGTATGTTGTCCCGGGCCCCAAAAATCTCTTCGGACCGATGGCCCCCCAAACCAATGACGAACTGTAATGTACCTCTGCAGACCCGCATCTATACCCATGGACTTGATCTGGAGCACACAAGTTGGGAATATTGCCATAAGACCATCTCATAACAGCAATCTGAACCAAGCAAGACCACACACTGGCAACGATTTGCACGATGAACATCAATCTGGGTTGAATTTTCATGTAGTGGCCCAACTTCATGTCTTGCGCAAAGATGAGAGCCTGATAATTTGAGATGTAGCCAAAAGTCTTGAAAAACATCATACATAAAGGTTTCCCTGGAAGAATGTACCCAATTATGATTGCTGTAATCACATTGAGACCCACAAAAATATTGGTAAGTGCGTAAACAATTCCAACGGGTAGCAACATACCAAAGCCGATAGCCAAAGCCAACACTAATGCCCACACTGGCATTTGGGTGTCCCAAGCCCTAACAGTTGCAACAGAAGCCCCAAAAGCTAAGAGGAAAACAATTCCATACCACCACTCAGGTACTGATTTGTAGCTTGCTCGCATGAGACGCAAGTGTACATCTGACTTTTCTGTTTGCCTAAACTTGGCTATGATGTCCTTTCCATGAAAGAGTATAGCCTCAAATATAACAGCAACGATGGCCGAAAAAGAAATGCAATAGGCAGTAGCAAACGTTGTGGACAAGAACAAAGGTGAGTAAGCCTTGTATTTCGCCTCGTCCAATGTCAAAGTCTTTGGGTCTAGGACTCTTGAGACATTGTATTCTTTTCCGAACCGGTCATACGCAGAGGGCGATGCCATGGGAAAATATTGTGAGTACCATTGGTTCGTATAATGAATGACACCTGTGGAAACCCAAAATATCAACACAACACCAAGTAACAAAGAAGCAAGAGCTCCCGCAGGCGGTATAAGTGGAGACCCACTCCATCCAGCAATTTGAAACCAATCAAATGTAATAGGAAGGATACCAAGACCCGTCGTATATCCGAAGACCTGGTTGACCACCACATTGTTTGGCATTATCCAGGTCAAGAAAGATGTATATGAAAGAGCCTGGAACATATAGCCGGGAAGGAAATAGTAGAAAAACATAGACACAGACACTAGCAAAAAGAATGCGAGCCTGGATATTTTCCATCCATTTGCATCGTGGTTCTTGTTCTTATGTAAATTTGTCAAAAACGTAGTTGTGACCAAATTTTGCGGCCATATGGCACCGGGGCTATCAACAAGTGCTTTACGGGTGATGCCTGCCATGGCAAACCCAATGGTCTGAGTGGATAGAGTGGAGCAGATGGCAAAAGCAACACCAAAATCCAGCCCAAAAAACTTATTTTGTGCAACAAGAATTTGAGTGGCCGTGGCAGCGCCACCAGTCAAACAGACAGAACTCATCACTGTGATCAATGTATGCTCTTTGATATTGAAGGGACCGGGGTTGATACTAACTCCGAAAATCTTCCAGCATGGCACAAACCTTGCCCAAGCTTTTCCAATAGGGTATGCCAAGATGGAGGTCACGAAAGACGTGATGGTGAAAGTTGGTGAGTGGAGCGAAAACAACATATTCATCGCAGACCCGACAGTGGTCAACATCAACCCGAGTACCCAAACACGAAGGGTGTTCTGAGGTAAAGAGACGTCATCGGTGGACGGCACCGCAGCCCGAACTTCTGGGAACGGCGAGTCATCGTCAATCACTTCACTTGCGAATTCTTCATGGGATGCCAACACTTTTAGTTTTGATTCACTATTGTTCACTTCTTCGGGTGACTCCACATCTCCGTCGCTGACCAGATCAAGGACATTGATAGTCTTCTCGTCTTCTGGATTCATTGCACTTTGGAGTCGAAGATTGGTGTCTCTAGACACGTTTTAGAACTTTTTCTATCCGGAGCCCATGCAATTGAAGACAGTAAATGAAATTCCTCGTTCCATCGAGTGAGCGCCCGACCTTGGCCACTTTTTTCTTGGTATATGAGATGCATATGCCCCGGCGTTGATGGGTATGTCGTTACACGGGTATTGTGTTTGGTGCGTCATAACAGAGTGCAAAGTTGACGAACATTGTGTATCAAATTGCGAGAAAGGTCGAGATTAGTCGACATGATTGCAATGTCAGCTCTATTTTCTTGCAACTGTGAAATTAGGATAAAGTTTCATGCAAAATACGAAAGGTAATTGAAAGATTGATCCCGAACAATGAATGCATCTACTAAAGCCGCGTCTGCGGGGATTGTTCGTTTCCCTTTATTCACCTTCCCGGTTGAGAATTTCACTCTGCTCGAATCGGCCAACAACAAAACATGCTTGTTGTTGTCATTTCCTTGCCTGATGAAACTGGGCCGCGGGCTTCTGTCTCGATTGTTCGTTACTCGATGCAATTCATCGCACAAGTGCAATGCAAAAATTGGCCTTTAGAAAGAACCACGTGTAGAAGGGCCTCGCGGTATCAGTAGCATTCATAAATTCAAAAAGTGAAGCGTTCATGAATTTATTAGCCTCACATTTGGGTTGAAGATTTTCAGATGATAGGCATGGTGAGGGTGCACAATTTTGAGCCATTATCTGCGAACGATCAATGTGCTTGCGAGACAATGGAAAAGCTCCATGAGCCGCCGAAATTTTAAAGCCAGCAAGTCGAAACTAGAATGTGAAGTCATGGAATTGTCCGCTTTCAAATGCCTACATTCACTGCATTAACAGACTCAAGATTGCCAGAGCTTTATAGGCATCCAAAAAGCAGATGTGTCAAATTTTAGTGTAACGAAGACGATATGACCGGAATGGGTTTCAAAAGATTTTTCACCTTTGTTCCATTATTTTCCCCGAACAAAGAAGCCGCTCGTAGCCAAGAGGCACAGCCCTCGTAGACGTATGAAACGTCACAATTCATGCGGAAAATTGTTTTTGCTCCATTTTCTCAAGTCACAAATTCCAAATCAGTATTTCCCCTACAATGAAAAACATTTCATACAATGAATGGACTTGAACGTGTCAGGTACTTGATGGGATTCTGAGGATAACTCCGAAAACGAACTGTCGTGGGGATGCCAATTTCGGCTCGCGACAATTTGGCTATGCTCGCCCCGGCGTGAAACGCCGCTATCTTCAGCCGTGCGCCACAACCCACCAAATGCACGGGCAACAAATTTATGCTGGCGTCGAAATCTGTCAATAACTTGGGATCCTCGGCTATTGGGCGACTGTCACAATTGCCTGTTGACAGCCATGAAGAGGGCGAGTCTAACTTCAATAGCACTGGCAGAACAGGCTCTCATGAGATCATGTCTTCTACGGGCAAAGACCTAATCACGTACATTTTTCCAGATATTCGTGCGGTTGAATATTTTCGCAAAGACTTTGTTGCCTCTGATGAGTTTCACATCCTCGAAAAGGCCGAGGCCTCCGGTTTCGAGATCTACCTTGTTGACCAATGGGTGCGTGACCGGAAAATCGGATCCGTGGCGTCTGTCTTCACAGGAAACACTCAGTCGCGAGTCAAGGTCTGTAAGTTGACTACTTTAAAGAAACTGTCGAAAGAATATCCGCCACGATTCCAAGAGTATTTGAACGAACTTCTACTCAACCATGCAACATTCAAGAAAATGGACAATGTGTCGATTACCAGCTCACTGGATTCCATGTCTACAGATGAGAATTCGGAAATCCCATCTTACCTTTTGGTATCCAATATATCTGCGATGCCTCACAACTTGTTTTTGATACCCATACCCGGAGGAGATGCTCGAGCTATTGAGCGCACATACATGGTGAACTCGAATCTCAAAAAGTTAAATTGTGGTGGTCGCTCGCTATCATTATTAGCTGAAAAGGTTTCTGATGCATCAGAAGACAAGTTCAGGCAGATGTACTGTATCCTCAACGAGTCAGTTCCAATTCAATTTGCAATTCTCGAATTGATAAACATCGTGCAAATCTGTCTTTTCTATTTCGACCTTCTCGATGCTAAATATGCTGATGGCTTACTCTGCCATAAAACCGAAGATGCTATCAAAAACTGGTGGAATCTTGTTGGGTTGCCACATTTCAATACCAAGCCGCATCACAAATCGGGTGTTCTTTCTTCAAAAAGTGTTGCGGCGATTCTAAGTTTGACAGTAAGTGTGAAATTGCGTTTGCATTTGATCGGAGGTTGCGACGTTCCCAAAGACGTCTTCGATGCCGAGAATTTCATGTTATCTGTCGGGCATTTCCAAAGGCAGGTGAAAATCGAAAAAAGAAGGAAGCTCAATTTGCTTACCCTCTCGAGACTCTTTTACTACACTAACCCAAGCCACCTGTCTGAGAAGCACAAATCCATCTATTCCCCGTTTGGAATTGACCCTTCCTTTGATGACACTGATCAGAGCAATTTTTATGACCAATCATACGCAAGCCCCATGAGCTCAGGCAAGAATGCCATCTACTCGAACACATCTCTTCCAAGTCAAGCAGCTTCGGCTTACCGTCGAAACAAGATTTATTACTCAAAAGAGCTCAAGAAGCTCACTAATGTGGTCAAGAACACGGTGCAAGACCACATAATGGTCAAGGAGGACCAAGATGATTTATACTTGGAGCCCCCTCGCACAAAGCCGACAACAAAGCTTCGAAGCAAAATTGTGTCGAAGCTTTCAGAAAATCTTGTTCCTGCGGACATCGAAACGTGTGACATTGAGGTTTTCTTCAAAAAGTGCATTGTGGGAAAAACTTTACTGCGGTTATGGATGGGGCTTTCTGCGGCTGACCTAAAATTGGCAAATGATATTGTGGATGAGGGAAAAAAATCATCGAGCATGTCGTCTAATGACTATGGTGACGGGGTCCATGCCTCCCGCACTCAGAACGAAAATCATCGCCATCACCATCGCTATCATCGTGATGATAGGGACGTCTTGAATGGTCTCGCGTCGGTCGATAATCTTGGCTATACCTTTGTCAGTTTTCGCGATTCGTTTGCCATCTATCAAGATCTGAACCAAACGGCTGATAAGTCCGGACGCCTTGGTAAAATGAAGTTGCCATTTCAAAATCGTAAAGCATTAGTCAAATCGGGAGATGGAAGCACGCGAACTTTCGACTCTGAAGTGGATATTCCGAAAGATAACGCTCAAAATACCCTTTTGGACACTGAGCTACAAAAATTGACGGAAAGCCCGCCTTCAGTTGATGCAAAATTTCCTTCTAAACGCAAATCGATTGTTGCTGATACTAAAACCGGCGTCATCAGCACTTTGCACAGAAGGAGCTCATACCCTCTAGCAAATTCCGCAATAGAAGCGAATCTTGGCACTATTGAAGCCTCGCATAATGAAGACGGTAGCTTGACTCTGCACGTTCAATCACTGCACAGAAGCGCCAGCTTTTCCGCCTTACAAGATTACTTCTATGGGACGTTAGTCCCACCCTCGCATGAAAAGATAAGAAATCAGTATTTGGAGAATGCCACGAAAGTCGTTCACTCAGACCTTGTTAAGCGAGATTGTTCTCGCACCTTCGCGGAGAAAATTGCTACAAAAGTGAAGCGACTCAATTTCGAAAATCAAAAGATCAGTACGACAAACTTGGCGATGCTCAACCGAAAGCTGCGGTTTGAAACTGAGTACTCCGCGATTCTTGATTTTAGAATGAGAGATCTTGCCGATAATCTTGATAAGATGGCATTTCGCTCGAGAGACCTCTTGAAGAAAATAGATGAGCTAGATGAGCAGTTGCGCATCTTTAAGTCTAAAATAGACTCTGAAAGTTTGGCAAAGCTTGGTGGCATGATCAGTAGAGTCTTGCACTCAGAAAAATTTGATCGCGTATTTCAAAATCAGGACGAAAAACTTCAGATCGTTAAATCCCTCACTGGATCCGAGCAATTGCATGACGAAAGGGAATGTGTCAGCAGCAGCAGCGGCTGGTGTATTCGGCAATTCGTCGTGTTTATCTACGAGATTGCGTTGATCGTCTTGAGCCTATTTCATTTCGACAGGTCGAAAATGAATCTAGACAGGATACGAGACCAGTATAGGAAGCTTGACCCCAATAGAAAGTACATGAGACGGGCCTACAAGTTTGTCGGGAGGATCGACACTTGTGACGAAGCGGCTACGGACAGCGATGAAAACTGAAACTCCTGAGCACAGTGTGTTTGTCCCAGGTAACCAAAAACATGCAATTAAAGCCTCGCCTGTGTAAGGCATTCATATTTTTCATTTAGCATATCAATGGCCTCCGAAAGCTGGCTTTGAGTATCCATGCCCACTAAATGACTCCCATCCTGCTCGATTGTTTGTAGCACCTCCTTGACGCCCGCATACAAACTTTTTTGTGAAACGTCGATGGTCGAGCTATTTGCGCGTATTGTTTTACCCACACGTTTGACGGCAGAATCACCGAGATTCTTTACGTGCTCTTCCATGGCAGCGTCTTCCCGTGTTTTGCTGTCTTGTATATTGTTGTAGTAAGTCGTGACTCCGCCAACCAACTCCTCGCATTCTGTTATCATTGCCCTGAGCTTGCTAGAGATATATGATTCCTCTTGAATCTCCATCAAGAGATCAGTTCGCGTCTTCTCCAACTCAAGAATAACGGCTTCATCATCACTCAACGTAATCTGACACGTCAAATCATTCAGTGTTGGGCTGGCAGCCCCAGTGACATCCTGGCCCCACGTTAGCAGATGTGCAGTCTGCTGTAACAGTTTGATTTGGGCATCTGTCTCAAGGACATGTGAATGAAGTAGACTCGAGATGGTGTGAATATTTTCGTGAATGTCGGTGTTTTTCTCCATGCCAAAAGTTGCAAACAAAACTATCCGGAAGACTGTCTGCTTTTTCTTCCCACGCGTATCCTTGTGAGTCGCACCTTTTTGCGGGGTGCTCTATTATATTTTCGAGCAACATTTCCCGTGAACATTTGTGTCTACACCATTGTTCACAACGCCACACTCGAATATATGCAAAAATATGCCACCTATCGAAAATCTGGAGGGTATAGTATGCTTACACCACGTTAGTCGGAATGTCATTATTATATGGTGTACGGGTCTAGTCTCAGCCGACACGTCCACCTCAACATTGATCGAGTATTAAGGCTAGATCTTAAGCACACCTCAATCCAAGAATGGTCACGATTACTGATGCGCACGAGGACTTGATACACGATGCTGTGCTAGATTATTACGGCAAGAAACTCGCCACGTCGTCTTCAGACAAGACCATCAAGATCTTTGACATTGAGGGCACGGACAATTACAAGTTATTGGAAACCTTAGTCGGCCACGACGGCCCAGTATGGCAGGTGGCATGGGCGCACCCCAAGTTCGGGTCTATCTTAGCCTCCTGCTCGTATGATGGCAGGGCCATTATATGGAAGGAGCAACCCGAGACGCAGCAGTGGTCAATCATTGCCGAGCACGCAATCCATCAAGCCAGCGTGAACTCAGTCCTGTGGGCGCCACACGAATTGGGGGCTGTTTTACTATGCACTTCCTCTGATGGCAAAGTTTCTGTAGTGGACTTCAACGAGGACGGCACCACGTCGCACGTTGTGTTTGATGCCCACGCCATTGGCGTGAACTCTGCGTCCTGGGCCCCTGTCACGAGCGCAAAAGATTACCACCCACAACAGTCGAGCCAACCACAGCGCAGGTTTGTCACATGCGGCTCCGATAATTTGGCCAAGATTTGGCGCTTTGATGCCGCTAGCGGTAACTACGTCGAGGAGGCCAGATTGGAAGGTCATACTGATTGGGTGCGCGACGTATCGTGGTCGCCGTCAGTGTTGGTGCGTTCCTATATCGCCACCGCGTCCCAGGACCGTACAGTTCTTATTTGGTCACAGGACGCAAACGGCGTGTGGCAGAAGACGCCTTTGAGTGAGCAGAAATTTCCGGACGTGTGCTGGAGGGCCTCGTGGTCTCTATCCGGCAACATCTTAGCTATCTCTGGGGGAGACAACAAGGTGAGTTTATGGAAAGAAAACTTACAAGGAAAATGGGAATCTGCAGGCGAGGTCGAACAGTAGCAGAGCAGATGAGCTCAAAATTATATATACTATAGTCAAAGTCTAAATGTTGAACGAATATTTCATAATGCCTGGGACAAAATTCTCGTGTTTAGTTCTAATCTTGGAAGCTGATTATGTTTTTGCAGCATGTGAATCACAATTCATTGATGGTGGCCTCAAAAATGCGCTGGACGTCCTTGGAGGCCTCATTGGCGCTTTCCAACACCTCGTCGTGCGAAGCCATGCCATCGTCCAAGGGTTTAGGGTTCTCCTCAAACACGCTAGGTGGTTTTTCGCCGACCCCGGCATTTGTGATGAGCGATAAAGCCAACACTTCCATACCACAGTGGCGCGCCACAACCACCTCTGGCACGGTGGACATGCCTACTGCATCGCCACCCAAGATTCTCATCATTCTGACCTCAGCCCGCGACTCGAATGTCGGGCCTGCAGCGAAGAAATAAGTGCCTTCATGAATGTTACGCGTCACGCCGAGACTCTTTGCCTTTTCGAAAAACAACTTGCGTAATGAGTGGTTGTATGCGTCAGACATGGGCTGGAAACGTGGGCCAAATTCATCCAAATTGGGGCCGCGAAGGGCATGATACCCAGCGAGACCAGGAAAGTTGATGTGATCATTGATGATCATAAGATCGCCGGGATTGTAGTTCTCGTTGATGCCTCCCGCTGCGTTGGTCACTACAACAGAGCAGACTCCTAATTCTTTGCATAATCTGATCGGAAAGGTTGTCTGCTGGAAGTTGTAGCCCTCATAAAAATGCAACCTCCCCACCATGCAGACTACAGGGACCTTGTTATCGCCAATGAGCCCCAAGACTAGCTTGCCTGCATGCCCTGCTACGGTGGATGCCTGGAACCCAGGGATCTCATCATACTTGATCTCGAGTCGGGGCTCACTGTGTAGTATATCGGCGATGCCACCCAAGCCAGATCCACAGATGATGAGAACACGTGGGTCTGTGAGGGGTGTTTCGGAATAAGCCTGCAATTTTTGCTCCACAGGGGCTTTCGCCTTCGACAATACCTCAAGATACTCACTGGGTGGCAAGATGGGGGAAAAAGACATTGTTAGCGTGGTGAGCTCCAACAATGCGCTTTGCTTATCTTTCGCACCGCGTCAGCGTAATCCATCCATCCGTCGTGATTTTGAAGCTTATCGCTGAGCGGCGGACAACTGGTAGCGTAGATTAATCAAAAACTCCTTTATTCAATTATTTTGGTTGGCTGCGTCTTGCGAAAAGAAAATAATTAAAAAAAGAGTGAGGTCTAGCTTGACCTCTCGAGTTCTTGCTTCTCTTGCACCAATAAAAGAAATGGAATCGAAAAATATAAGCCCGATGCGGGGCTCGAACCCGCAACCTTTTGATTGACCTTATTATGTTTAAGAGTCAAATGCTCTACCGATTGAGCTAACCAGGCTTCCTGCTTTCGAGAAAAGTGTACTACAGTTAAGTTGTAAATATTGTTTTGATTCCTTGCAGATTTCGTGCTTCCCCCCCAAAACTTTCTATTCTCCGATAGGAATGCTTTGTTCTTAAATAGGCTGATTCATGCTCTGAATTTTGTCTCGAAGGTTTTAATATTGTATGTATTGTAGTTAGTGTTTTTTTTTTTTTTAAAGATATATCACATTATAGGACGCTCTCGCTAAAGTATGA
>ERZ794936.822-NODE-822-length-11787-cov-32.341033_pt1 | contig 11787 bp, 9 predicted proteins | sample MGYA00511083_ERZ794936 | MGnify/ENA primary metagenome ERZ794936 (study PRJEB30137, sample SAMN04331409) | food metagenome | isolation source: Y2 must sample point D1 replicate A | place: Australia: South Australia | collected 2014 ... | reverse complement strand
TGTGTGCGTGATTTTAATCAGCTAATGATTTTGCCTGTTTTTTTCTTTCAGCAAATTCCTGGTCTATCTGATGTCTATTTTAATCAAATCTGATTATAAACCGTTGTGCATGTATATATATATATATATAGATACATCTTTCTGATATAATGATCTTCTCGACATACGGGAAGAAAAAAACATGGCTGATAATCTCAACCTTGCAGATTTCTATTTTAAGAAATATCAAAACATGTCTGCTATCGAAGAAAAAAAAAAAAAAAGGCCGGTGAAAAAATTCAAAAGAGAGGATCAGCGAAAAATATGCAAATATTGAGTTACCCTCACTGTAGTAGGAAAATGAACTATCAGAAATGAGGTACTCTTCTCCTGTTTGCAATGACTTAGGTATGAATATTTGTGACTTTCTCATATGCTCTATATATATTATACAAATGGATCAGTGGGCGTGGAAATCAGAAATACCAACCCCTTGATTGCCAAAAAATTTCAATGCATTGTCGTAGCACAAGGCGTAAACCTCTTCGGAATACTTACTTTTGATTTCGTTTTCCAATTTTTCCAAACCATCTTGTTCGATCAAAGATTTGAAAGCATATTGCAGGTTCAATGAAAACTCAATGTACCATCTGTGGTTCCAAACCATGTTTTGAACACATAGATCAAGTATCAAATTGTTCAACTGTTGCACGTTCTTCAATATAACACCGGAACTCAGTTTGTAGTTTTGCAAAATCCTGTTTTTTTCGTTGACATAATATTCAATCAATTTTTTACAGCAAACTCCACTAAATCTTTGCTTCAACCCCACTTGGAAAGCCAAAGATCCCTCGTTGAAATGTTTCAATCTGTTGGCTAATAAACCCAATAGCTCCCACTCAAAAGTGCTTCTTGTGTATTCAGTGCCACTACTTTCAAATTGAACTTGTTCGGCTTGCCACATCGTGTATTGTTTCATGTCTTGGTACAGCAGCATAAACAAATTGTCCAACCATCTTTCACATAGCCTTTTGTCATCTTTCAAAAAACTCTTGCTTACTCCGTTTCCAGGAGAAATTCCTGCTTCTCCATTTTGTAGATCTTCAGTTTCAAATTCAGATGTGCTAGCTTTTCTACTATTTATTTCATGAAACTCTTCTTCCATCACAAAGATGTCACTACGCAAAACCAAAAGTTTTTCCCATCCAATCAAATTGACAATATCAACTAATAATGAATATGCAATCGCATATGTTGTTTTCAAAGATGATCCTGGCAAGTTCATTAAAGAGGCTTCAGCTTGCATGTGTTCAGAAATAACGTCTTGAGAGTTTAATCCGGTAATGTCTTCCATAACAACATCAATAGGCAAGGGCAAATGCATGCTTTCAGGTGACCCTGGCTGTGCAACGCCGGAATTGCTGCTATTCCCGTTAGCGTTATTGCTACCAGCGGTACTCGCATTGGCAGAAGAAGAAGAAGCAGAAGACCCTGTACCATTTCTAGCACCATATCCGCCGCTGTTGTCCATTCTTTTGAAAATGTACTTGTCTTTTGTCATGTTCATTGGACAACTGTTCAAAGCCAATAGTGCGTTTTCAAAATCTTTCAAAGAAATATAAGATTTCACTAACCAATACCATGGTCTAAACTCACTAGGCGATATTTTACACAATTGTTTGCTCAACTTGTTAATCATTTGGTGTGTCAATGCAATGTCTTGTGCGTCATTTTCCAACTGTTGAATTTCTTTATCTTTGACAATTGAGTATAAAACGTTTATTTGCAACAAGATCAATTCATTTTTGTAAACGCCATTAGGTGTACTGGATTTCTTTGTTTTTCCCTTTGACTGCAACTCTTCATTGATAATATCTAAACTCTCCATTTTACGATTATTTTCAAACAAAATACGTGCTTTCAAATAATACAACTCTCTATATTTTTTCCCCATTTTACTAATCATCACATCCAAAGTTGTGATGGCCATTTGGTGGTATCCACTTAATTGGACAATTTTGCAATAGACTTCCACCAAATAATTATTCAAGTTTGTGATACCAATACAGTCCACTGGTCCTCCTAACGTGAATCCCCTATCATAGCATAAGGGAAACCCTTTGGTTATGAATAGTTCGGCAATATCGTTGATGTCGTTCATTAGCAAAGGATTGTACAACTTCGTTTCTACAACACTATTTAATTCTCCTTCTGATTTGTTGTCCATCATCTGCGTAAAACTTCTTACGACTCCACTAACAAAGGTTTCCAACCACAACTCTTCATTGGCACCAGGATGATCTTCTTTCAAAGCAATATCGCCATCTTCACTGGTGGTCAAGTATGTCTCAATATTCCCAGGAAACTTGACAACAACATTCATGTCACACTGGGAAAAACAATTGTACGTTGAATAAGCAATATGACCAACTCTAAAATGCTTTTGTTTACCGTACCACAATTGCTGCCCATTTTCTTCAATGGCCTCTTTAATACTTTTGCAAAAAACTGCAATACTTGTTGGATCAGACGTGTCTATTCCACTGTTATAGAAATGTGTTCCAAGTTCAAGCTTTTTCTTTATCTGCGCCAAAGGATCTTCGTAAACTTCCGCACCTTCATTGTTGTTTGTCTTTCCACTGCTGTTGTTGTTGTTGTTGTTGTTGTTGTTGTTGCCACTGGCAGAAGTGTTGTTATTAGCTCCAATGTGCTGGTTTGGATCAACTGGAATGTATTTGTAAAGAGACACCAAATCTGCTGGCCCCAATGGATAAGTTTGCAAAGCTGGCGACCCCAATTTAGAGTGTCTGGCTCTCAAAGTCTCGTTGATTGAGGTTTCTTGCACTTCAGGAATAGATCCCTGAGTTAGAAGCATGTCTTTAGTTTTTTTGCTGGTTTGGTTTCTTCTTCTTTGAGTAATGATTTTATGTGATGAACAAAGTTTTTAACACGGAAAGTGCCTATTGAAAAATGGCTCTAAATAGATGTTTAGCTGTTGACAATTTTCCAAATCTTGTATTTAAAGCTTTGCCCTTTTTCTTCAAATTTAGAAACAAACTAAAAAGCACATAATAACGGCAAACGTCTGGTTTTTACGATTAAAAAACCTCATAGAAAGAAAGAAAGAAAGAAAGAAAAAAAAAAAAAAAAACACTGTGCCGGGCACGTTATATAAAATAGAAAACTAAGCATATCAAAAAGACAATCTTTGTTTTCTCAATTGAACAATTCTGTTACTCAAACTGCGACAATCTTATAAAACACATGAGCATACAAATAATATAAAGTAAAGCAACCCACTAGTTTTTCCTCTTCTTGTTAGGATTCAAATCAAGTTCAATTTCCGTGTTTGTCAAACAATATTTTTCTGGAGGAAGTCTGACCCCCCATGTATTTGGAACTTTCGGTAATGCTTTCTTGTTTCTTTCCTGTGCAAGCTGCAAAAGAAGCTCTTTCGGAGGCGCGGTCGGTTTAAACTGGTATTGTGTTCTTGCGGCAATAGCAAGTCTTATATCATCAACATTTATAGCCGAAGTTTGCTGGCCTGCACTAGCACCACCAGCAGAAGCGGATGCAGCACTTGTGGTTGCTGTGGAAGCCGCAGTTCCCAACGTTGAAGAAGCACCGGCAGTTCCTTGTCCTCCAGCCCCGGCAGTAGTTGATATCGGTGCCGGCGGTTGTGCCATGTTGTTTCCAGAGTATTCGTGGTATATGACAGCATCTTTTAACACACCTCGAGTGTATCTATATGCAAAATCCATTAACTGTAGTGGAACAACGTCTTCGTACTGAGTCACCCCTTGCGAAGCCAACAACAAATGCAACAACCGCACATCTCTGGGCGTGTTTTCCTCGTTCAGGTATTCACTAGCGGTGCTCGTTGTGATGACTTTTGGCTGTCTGTTTGCACTGCTGGCCTCGTCAACGCTCACTCCGTTGGATTCGGTGTTTGCTGGGTTTTCCTGTGTAGTCATTTTCTACTCCAACAATCTTGTGCGTGTATAGTCTTGATGTTGTTGTTATTGTTTTCCGCTGACTGGCTTTGGGTGCTTAATCTTGCTTTCCAAAGTCACATCTCCTTGAACGCGTTATCTCTCTTTGCCTGGCACCATCCTTTCTTATTGTCCTGTAGTTTGCAACTTTGAACAATCGGACTACAGAAAAAAAATATATATATATATATATATTAAAACCGGTAACCCGAGGATAGTTTGTTGTATGATTTCGGACTTTTGAGCTTTATACACCCACACCTTGATTGTTTTTCTGGAAAGTTCCATTTTTTAGTGGCTATGACTGCCGGGTATTGTCCTTTTTTTGATGAAAAATTTAATGTCTCGACACACATATATATAAATATATATATATATAACTTTTATGGTCCAAATTATAACCTTCGAGAACAGCTGATAATGTTACTTCGATTACGTAATTTACTCTATCTTTAATTCACTCAGAATGTTTCTTATTTTTTGATCATCATGTTATCCAACAAAAAACACACTAACCACCAAGCTTTATAGCAAAAAACAAACACACAAGAAATACACACTATACAAAATGTCTGATTGGGATACACCTACTATTATTGGAAGAAAAGCCAGAGCCGGAGGTTCTGGTCCAAGATCTGCCATTGCCAGAACACAAGGACAGGTGAATGCTGCTAGAAGAGACGGTATGGTTATGTCTGTTGACAAGAAATACTCCACTGCCAACAAAAAAGGGGACATCGAAGGTCAAAGATTGACCAAAGTTGACAGAGACGACGACATTGTTGCTTTGAAAAAAATCGATCTAAATGTTGGTAAAACCATGTCGCAAGCCAGACAAGCCAAGGGGATTTCTCAAAAAGACTTAGCAACAAGAATCAATGAAAAACCAACTGTCATTAACGATTACGAAGCAGGAAGAGGTGTCCCAAACCAACAAGTTTTGGGTAAAATCGAAAGGGTCTTGGGTATCAAATTGAGAGGTAAAAACATTGGTGCTCCATTGTTTGGTCCTAAAAAATAAGCTAGGTTTTTTACTGTGAAATAGTATGAAAATAGATGGTTTGTTTTTTTTTTTTTGCTTTTATGATGAAAAAACTTATAGACAAATGAACATGGAACAAGAATTAAGTAGCAATGTTCCATAAAGGCTGCAGCTAAAGAAGTTTGATTCTGTGGAATCTTTACTGCAAACTATTTGGTTATTGGAGAATAACTTGGAATGGCATCTTTTGGATTTGATTTGATTTTTTTTTGCCTTTGCTTTTTTAAGCGGAAATTTTCAAAAATAACTCTTTGTCTTTGTACTCAGCCATGCACATATTTGTTTGCAAACATTTCACAAGCTTTATATAGTATATCTCTGATTCTTTAGGTATAATTTTTACGCGTTTATGTACGTTTATTTTTTAGTATAAATGATTGAATGAACATGGATTTTTATTTATTTGATGACACACAAAGGGTGGATCGAAGTTATTCCGTTGAGGGATTGGGTAAGGTTTCCGCTTGGCTAAAGGGGCTCAAATGGCATGCTACCCGGAGCATGAATGCCGACTACATGAAATTTTTCCAAGTACAACGAAACGAACCGTGAGAAAAGATCCTCGTTTGATGTTTTAAATCAAAATCAAGATTTTTAAATACATTACTCACTTATATTCAAAATCCCGGTAATTTTAATCAAGTCCAACAAGATACAAGAAAACTAAAACATCCTGATCAATAAAATTACAGAAAAAAATGGCCACTTTACATTTCAAACCGGAACACAAATCTTCTGATGTTTTCGATATTTCAGGAAAAGCTTTGAAACTAACCAGTGGTGAGGACATCGAGCCAATTTTAAAAGATTTGCAAAAATTGCCAACTGTCACGAAAATTGACTTCAACGGTAACACTATTGGTGTTGAAGCTTCTAAGAAATTAAGCGAATGTATTGCACAAACTCCAGCAATTTACGAAAACTTGCAAGAAGTAAACTTCGCTGACTTATATACCTCCAGATTGGTTGACGAAGTTGTTGACAGTTTGAATTATTTGTTACCAGCATTGCTAAAATGCTCTAATTTGTACATTGTCAATTTATCCGACAATGCCTTTGGGTTGAGAACTATTGACATTTTGGAAAAATTCATCTCCAATGCCGTTCAATTGCAACATTTGATATTGAGTAACAACGGGATGGGTCCTTTTGCCGGTGAACGAATCGGTAAAGCTTTGTATGTCTTGGCTGAAAACAAAAAAAAAAACAAAAAACCACTTTTGGAAACTTTCATTTGTGGGAGAAACAGATTGGAAAATGGATCGACCAAATTTCTATCACTTGGTTTGAAAAACCATGCTGAAGGGTTGAAAAGCATCAAACTATATCAAAACGGTATCAGACCAACAGGGATTATCACGTTACTGAAATACGGGCTACAATACAACACGGCTTTGGAAATTTTAGACTTGCAAGATAACACATTAACATCTTCTGCAGCATTAGTTTTGTGCGAATACTTGCAAAAATGGAACAAGACTTTGAAAGAGTTGAATTTGAATGACTGTCTTTTGAAAACAAAGGGTTCTGATGCATTGCTTAAAAAATTTCAAGAATTGACATTTGAAAACTTGGAGGTTTTGAAACTGCAGTACAATGAACTTTCACACGAATCAATGGTTAACCACTTGATTCCAGCTTTGTCCAAGAAACACTTACCAAATTTGAAATTCTTGGAACTAAATGGGAACAGATTGGAAGAAGACTCTGACGATTTGGAAACTTTGATCGAAGCATTTGATGGTGAATTAGACGAATTGGATGATTTTGAAGAAATCGATTCCGACGAAGAGGATGAAGAAGAAGAAGAAGAAGAAGAAGAAGGCAATGCTGAAAAATTGGAAGAATTGGATTCCGCAGCTTTGGAAAAAGATTTGAAAGAACAAGAAGTGGACAAATTGTCTTCTCTTTTGGAAACCACTCATATTTAAAAAATTTCTAAATTTTATTATTTTGATCTTTTGCATGTAATAGCGAAGAAAAAAAACCATAGTATTTCAAATAAAGATCTCAAACTATACCTTTTATAAACTGAATCCTATTAATAGTAATAAATATACCTTATTGGCTTTTTGTTTTCACCAACTTTATATTACTCTCAAAAAGATCTATAATTTGGTCCTTTTCTTTCCAGTCATCTTCGAGCCATTTCTGTAATTTTTTCTCATTCAAGCTCAAAAGTTGCTTTAAATCTTTCTTTTGAATGTGTAATCTTATTATTATGGGCATCTTATCAGCGTTTTGTAACCTGTCGTTTAAAACTAGCATTTCAAACAACGATGGGGTAATGTGCATGAGCTCGTAGTTACAAGAAGGAATTTGGTGGCTTTTTTCATTGTTGGTGTGGGAATTGTTGTGGAAAACTGTGTGCTGATGAAGGGCCAAAGATTCTTGGTTATCAATGATCAGTGGTTTGTAGTAGGTTATGGTGAAATCAAAAAAGTGCTTCTGTAGCATTGGAATCTCAAGATTATCAGCATCAAACATTTGCGTGCTTTTTTCATGTTGATATTCTAGAAGAATTTCCTGTTCTTTTTTGACAAGCAAATTGTTTTCTTTTTTTGGTTTGAGCCCTAATAAAACGTTGAAATATTCAATCATTTGAGTAAAACTTCTGAACCGGGGATATAGTAAATTGGAAAAAATGGGGATTCCGTACATGGAATTTAATTTGTCTTGAACAAGCTTGAGCTCGTGAGTAATAATAGAGACCTCGGGAAACAAGACATAGTTAAAGGTTTTCCGTAAATTATCATGCAGTCCGCGGGTATGGGATTGTTGAAAGTGCTGCAAAAGATCCTTTTTACTGATACCTGTATTTTCATGGTTTCTCAAAATAGAAAATAAGATTTTTAAGCTTGGAACTTTTAATATTTTTTTCCACGTAATGAACAAAGTCTCATTTACTGTTGGGCTATTTTTGTGAAATATCTGAAAGTAAATTTGCCTGATAGAATCTTGTGTCTTGCTCTGCATAATGACGTGGTTGATAAGCACATAATCAAACAAAGAGCGGTGATTGCTTATTATCAAAGTATTTCCTCCTGGTATGTCTTGGTCGTTGGTGAAATATTCAGAAATGCTTTTATCGTGTATATTTAGTTCATCTCCTGTGATAACCAAAACGGCGCTTTTGTTGTTTGTTTTGAAACATAAGTCACTCAAAAACTTCCAAAAAAGTGTTGTTATGAAAATCTCCAGCTTTTCAAAATAAGGTACAACATCTTTTTGAATATACTCCATCTTTTCCTCAGCTTTTTTACCACAACTCCTACCAATAAAGGGAAGTCTTTTGACTATAAAGATGTTGCAATACATAATTTTGTAACCGCAGTGTGCTTCCTGAGCATTTGTGAAGTAATTTAGAAGAGTGACATACAATTCTACTGTGTAATAGGCATATAAAAACATAAGAGCAGTAGCAACCACGTAACAAATCTGAATCAACGTTTTTTTGTCATACACACACCAGTAATTGATCAACGGTCCGGTGACCAGAGTCTCCAACGTTTTCCAAGCTCCCATTAGTTACCTAGAAAGTGAAAAGCCCTTTGTTGATCTGCGCTGTTTGGTATGCTGTTTAATGTGCTGTTTAATGCACTGTTTAATGCACTGTGTTTTTGTTTTTTTCTCAAAATGCTCTTTTTGTAAATGCAATTCAAATGGTGCTGGGGTAAAAGCTTGATTAACTTTACTTTACACGTTTGAGCTTGGCGGCAATGTCTTTAAACATCTCCAACATTATTTGATCTGAGTTCCCTTTTTTTTTTTTTTTATACAAATCAATGAAATATCGGGAATTAGAGAAAAAATAGAGGTCCGAAAATATCTGACTCTCGCGAAAAATGAAAAACTTATGTCTTCCGAACTTGAGCCCGATGCGTGGAAAAAATACCAGATGCTTGAAGTGATTTTGAGAAAAGATGTTTAACGCTTCTTCGTTATATGGATCTGTTTTTTTCAAATGAGGTTTATCACAGATCAAAAGAAAACATCCCAAAAAATATACACACACACACACACACACACACACACATACCTCCTAATCATTGACCAATAATGTTGATCAGACCAGTGGGGCTACAAAATCGCATGATGTGGGGTTTGAACACCCAAGTGAAAAAATGCACAACCAGAACTTTCACTCCTTTTGCTGCATTTTCATTTCAGCAATTATCTCAGCAGCGTCATTTATCTTTGAAGCCCAACTTCCAAAAACTGAAGCTTATCCCACAGGCACCTGGCGGTGTGCAAGGCCAATTGAATGAACCACTGAAAAAAGCCGAAACAAATTATTTCGAAGGTTCCTTTCACTGGGACTACGAGAGAATTGTTGCAATCTCTTTGCTTCCATCGGTGATGTTTCCCATGTATTGCGCACTAAGCAGTGGAACGGCTATATACCCTGTTGCCGACGCTATATTGGGATCTCTTCTTTTGATTCACTGTAACTACGGTTTCCAAAGTTGCATTATAGATTATATACCCAAAAGAAAATTTGGGTTTTGGCACAGTTTCGCAAAAGGGATGTTGAGACTGGGGTGTGTGATGGGATTATACGGTATTTATGAGATCGAAACCAACAACAACGGGTTGTGTGATTTGGTTGGCAAATTATGGAAAGATCCTGAAAGCGGATTATATTTATTTGGTAAATAGAAACTTATTTATGTACATTTGGTACCAAACAAAAAAAAAAAAAAAATAGCAAGAAAACATATCGTTTTGATTTGTTTTCCATGTACATAGTTGAAAAAAAAAAAAAAACCTCCCCTAGTCGTAGTGTTTAAATTTATAAGATTCTTTTAGTATTCATGACAATGTTTCAGAACAGATTCATTTCATAGAAGCACCCTTTCTAGCTAACTCATCAGCAATTTCGTTGCCCTCTTGTCCGTTGTGACCCTTTACCCAATCAACTTCAAACTTTTTAGACCCAAACGTTTCAGGATTGGCCTTATAGTATTGTTTGACTTGGGCAAAGCTCTTTATCAAAGGCTTGACAATGTCTGAATTTGGCATCAAATTTAATTGCTCTGGGGTGTAGGAGCTGTACCTGTCGTTCAATAACTTGGCAACGTACTCACTGTCAGTGTGCAAAGTGTAGTCGATGTTTTCACCAGCTTTCAGAGATGAATATGCGGTGTCTAAAGCAGTTTTGGCAGCTTGTAACTCAGCTCTATTGTTTGTTTGCAGATCGCCGTCAAGAGGGGCCGCAACATCTTTTGAAGTCCCGTTTCTGAAATGAACACCAATACCAGCAGCGGCGTTTCCTCTGCCATTGTTCAATGATGACCCATCGCAATAGATTTGCTCTTTTCTGACGGTTTTGGAACGTGGAGCTCTGTGATTACTAGCAAAGGTGGACGCATCAGATCCAATAAACCCGTAATCTGCCGAATCCGTGTTCCCAGAAATGAAATTTTTAGATGATTCAATCGAATCAAATTTTTTAAACGACAGTCCACGTTGGCCCTTTGTGTAACTTTGACATTCAGACCAATTGTTGAAAATCTTATCTGGAATGCTTGGATTGTTACTTTTCACTGCATAATAATTGCCAGAGTTGCTGCCTGAATAAGAAGAACTTGATCTGGAAGAGTAGTTTTTAGAGTTTTTTTGAGTTGAGTAACTAGGGGCACTGTGGTAATTTGAAGAGAAATTGCTGCGAGATGAAGGAGTGCCATGGGAAAAAGACGAGTAATTGTTGGAATACGAACTTCGGCTACCGCCACCGTAGCTCGATCTTGAGTAACTGCTCGAAGACCCAGATCCTGACCCGTAAGAACTACGAGAAGAAGAAGAAGAAGAAGAAGAAGAACCTTGACCACTGGATCCTCCGCTCATGTACGCGTTGGCAGCTGCTAAAGTGTCGAATCTTTTGAACTGAGCACCGGGGTGACCCTTCACTTGTTGTTCACAGTTAGACCAGTCGCCGTAAACGCCTTTTGACCTACCGTTTCTCACAGCATAATACCCACCTTTACCCATTTTTTGTAGCCAGTATATTTTGTTTCTCGTTGTTGTTGTTGTTGTTGTTGTTGTAGTCTGGTTTGCTTTGGTTTGGTTTTGGCATTCAAAGCAAGACACAAAACGCGTGAGGTGGTTAGCTTTACAATTCGACTTTCCAAGAATGTTAATCAAAATCGATACCCGATTTTTATACATTGATAATTTCAGCAGTACACATACAGGCATTATGACTTAAAAAAGGCTTGACAAATATGAAATGTTCACCTGGAAAAAGGTTTGGCATCGCATATTTACGAAGATGATCTCAAAGAAAGCCCAACTAACGTTATCATTTTGAAACAAATGTAAAACCAACGATCACATAAAAAAAAATAAACGCGTTTCGCGGTTTTCTTCAAAGTCCAAGGAAAGTTTTACTAAAAAAAATGAAAAAAAATAAAAAAAACCAACCAATTATGGCATCGAGCTCGAAGCACAAGTATGTGATAGTTCATGTAGTAGAACAAACAAATTGAGACAATGATGCAGAAACAACTATAACACGAATGATACTGGAAGGAGGGGGAGCCCTATAGTATTTTTACAACCTTTAAAAAGTTTTTTTAAAAAAGATTGAGAGTTCTATTTCAAATGTACAATTTATTTTGCGTTGTATAAGCACTTTGTTCTTGCTGCAAATAATCATCAAGGAGGTAGCTATGTGATAACATGTCATTAGTTAAGACTTCTCCTATATGAAATTACCTTGTAAATACTTGTTATTTGCGTTTTACTAGTCCCGAACACATCTTGAAGTTTTGC
>ERZ794936.820-NODE-820-length-11812-cov-33.068725_pt1 | contig 11812 bp, 4 predicted proteins | sample MGYA00511083_ERZ794936 | MGnify/ENA primary metagenome ERZ794936 (study PRJEB30137, sample SAMN04331409) | food metagenome | isolation source: Y2 must sample point D1 replicate A | place: Australia: South Australia | collected 2014 ... | reverse complement strand
AATAGTACAGATAATAATACAGATAATAATACAGATAATAATACAGATAATAGTACCCAAAATATACAAGAAAATCAAAACACTCAAGAACAAAAGGAGGAAATCGTTCCAATTGACACAAATGATTATAAAAAGGACATCAATGACAGTTTTCCAAATCCAAATGATAATGAAACCAAACCGCTAGATACAGAAACCATTCATGTTGAAAAAAAGGAAAACAATTTTGTTTTTAACCCATCAAAAAATTCCACTTCTTTGAAACCTCCAATTTCAACAAATACACAGATATTAGAGTTTGTTAACAATTGCTTAAATTTGATGTTTAGAGGTTACAGTACTTTGATAACTAATATGGAAAGTGATGGTATTGATGATACTAAAATTGAACAAAACACTCAAAACGATAAGAACGAAATAGCTTACAGCAACAAGTTGCAATACCAAAGTATTTTCACAGACAGTATTTTACTTCAGCTAATTTATTGCTCTTTCAGATTAAATGACATCAATGTCAACTATCATAACTTGATGCTAAACAAAATACTCAACTTACAAGTTTACCGTAAAGATCAACTTTTGAAAGCCATTGACAAAAGAAGAGAACTATCTTTGAGCTACTGATAGGGACAATATCCATAGTATTTGCATTGCTGTTGATATATATATATATATATATATATATATTGAAACCACAGATACATTTTCAAAGAGTAAAAGTGTGCTCAGAGATGTTTATTACAAAATCTTCAGGTTTATTCTCGATATTTAACATACAGTTTTTTTTTTTTTTTGTTTTCCTACTTTAATTCAACCTCGACAAGATCATTCTCTTCCCCCCTTCCCCCCCTGTTAGTTGGTCGAAACGTTCCTTAGTCAAACGATAAACCTCGTTTTCACTCACATGACCACATCGGGGTGTTTTTTCTTCTATGCGTTCAAAATCATTGCATTGTGTTTCAATTTAATTAAATTTATTCTGTTTTCTTTTTTGTTTTGTTTTGTTTTTTTTCGCGATTTTCTCTTTCTCTCTCTCTCTCTCTTTCTCTCTCTCTCTTTCTCTCTGTCTGTTTTGTTATGTTTCATGAATTGTCAATTTCCTTTTGTCTTTCCCCTTTTGATCCCTAAAAAAACGCCCTGAGAAGCCGAGAAACCCAGAAGAAGAAAAGAAGAAAAAAAAAAAAAAGAATAGTAATTTTGAACGATCAAACAACGAAACAACGAAACAAAGAAACAACGAAATAAACAAACGAACAGAAAAAATAGAAACCTCTGAATAATAATATATATATATATATATTCATATATCTTGATTGTAATTATTCGTTTAATTACTTTGTTACTTTCATCCATTGTTGATGATGATGACCTTGAATTATACAAAGTGATTACTGGTGTATATTAAGAAGAATAAAGTAATTTACTATATTTTTTTAAACATTTATAAAAGTAATCTTAGTTGTTATTTAATATATCATCTTTGCTCAGTTTTAACACTTTCCATTTTATATCTTCTGAGTTAATCCTTCTCGTCAAAACATTGCTTTAATTGAACGAAAAAAAAAAAAAAAAAAAAAAATTGAAAAACAAATAAACAACTTGCACATAACCATTTCTTATAGCTAGACGTCACTTTCCAAATGTCCAGCCAAGTGCATGAAAGCGGCCCCGGTGGGGCCAACGAAAAACACGGTACTTTGAACACCGTGCGTGATATGCCCGACACAAAACTGCCTGGATCAAACAACAACGATGAAAAAAACAATACAAAAGTCCAAGACCCTACAGTATCTTCCATCAAAAGTGACAAACACGATGATGGAGCTGCCTCGATTACTCAAAGAAAGAAACCACAAACTCTTCAAAAAAATGGTGTTTCCTCTTCTTCTGGTGTGTCGTCTTCAACCAGTACTGCACTTAACAGCCAGCTTAATAGTCAAAGAGGTTCTACCTCGACCAGCAGTGGAGTGAAAAGCTCTAATACTGAAAAATACGAAAGAGATATCTTTGTGGCTTCTGCTGCAGTTGGAAAATTGCATTCAATCAGATTACCAGATCCAAACACAACAGGAAACATTCCAACAGTTCCTCTTGAATCTCTTCATCCTTCACAAAAACCAGTTGTTGAAGAAGAAAGAAAAATTAACAAGTATGACACGTCTATACCAAGAACAGAAGAAGCAAAATTATTGGAAAAATTCTCGGAATTGTCCAAACCAGGTGAAGATAGTGTGTTGTTGCAATTTATTAAAGAAAATGAATCCAAGCCAGAAAACTCATTTCCTTACAATCATGTTGCTGCTTTTAACCCAAAGTTATCCAAAAACAAGGGGAATCCACAAGATATTAGATCTTATATTGACGAATATTTCTATTCAGATTATTACTTTAACGTTTCATTAGTTTTCATAACTTGTGTTTTTGCTTACACTTTGGCATACTGGGGGTTTTCCATCTTTTCATTGCTAGTTGTCTTTTTGATTACAGGGACTCTATACCAATTGGAATTCAAAAGATACACTAGAAATATTAGAGACGATATCAAAAGAGTTCACATGCACGAAAATTTAAGTGACAAAACAGAAAGCGTGACATGGTTGAACTCTTTTGTTTCTAAGTTTTGGATGATTTACATGCCTACTCTTTCCCAACAAGTCAAAGACTCGGTCAACCCAGTTTTATTAGATGTCACTCCAGGGTACGGTATTGATGCATTGAGTTTGGACACATTTACTTTGGGTACAAAAGCACCAACGATCGATGCCATTCAAACATACACAAAAAAGGGTAAAGATATCATTGAAATGGATTGGAAATTTTCTTTCACTCCAAATGACACATCAAACATGACCTACAGTGAAGTCAAGGCAAAAATCAATCCTAAAATTGCCTTGGGAGTCACAATTGGGAAAGGTTTGATTTCCAAATCATTGCCTATTTTGGTTGAAGACATCAACGTCAGTGCCCATGCCAGAGTTACTGTGGAATTGGGAGAAAACTTCCCAAACGTGAAAATTGTTTCCATTTCGCTTTTGGAACCTCCTTTTCTTGGGTTTGCATTGAAACCTATTGGTGGGGATACTTTTGGTTTGGATATAATGACTTTTTTGCCAGGTTTGAAAACTTTTATCACCAATATGATTAATTCCAATGCAGGACCAATTTTGTACGCACCAAATAAATTGGATATCAATGTTGAAGAAATCATTGAAAATTCTGTTCAAGATTGCTTAGGGGTCATTGCATTGAAAATTAACAAAGTTTCTGACTTGAAACCATTTGATCAAGGTGTTTTCAGTCCATTTGTTTCCATTACAACAGATAACGGTTCTTTCAATGGTACTGCTGAAAAATACGATACAACAATTTTGAAAAACTTTTCTGGTACTCCAAAAGGTGAAGAAAAATCTACAGACCAATTGAACACAACTTCCAAAGGAGATCCATCTTGGGCCACAGAAACTCATTATATTTTGATCAATTCGCTTGAACAAAAAATGACTATGACCTTGTTGAGCAAACATTTGGACTCGAACAAAGACCATTTTATTGGGAAACACGTTTTCAATTTAACAAAATTGTATGAAAAGCAAGAAATCAACAATGCTAAAGAAAAATTATTCAAAAGTGGTACTGAATCTGAAAATGAAGATCCAAAGGGTACCATTGATTACTCCATCACTTGGTACCCTGTTCTTGATCTACACAAAGACAAAGCTGTCAGTAGTTACGATGCGAAAAACCCTAAAAAATCAGAAATGAAAGAAGAAGTCACCACTGCAGAAAACGCTGACGAAGAAGACGATTCTTCGTTTGAGGGTCCTGGTGTTTTGAAATTGCTTTTAAAATCCGTGGACAACTTGGACACTTCAAGAACCCCATACGGTTTGTTGAATCCAACTGCTGAATTGTATGTTGATCAAAAATTGCAAAAAAGTTTTAGAACTTTGAAAAGAATCAACGAACCTTCCTGGGAAGAAACTGTCGAAGCCTTGGTGTCCTCTAAAACGGAGTCTGAAATTAAGTTGATCATTTACGATACCCAATTCAATGCCAGAGAAAAGCTTTGTGAATATGTCGGGACAGTGGCAGACTTGCAAAATGTTTGGGACACAGACGCCTTTGTTTTCCATGCTAATCCATATGGGAAAATCAAAATGACGGGTTCATGGAAACAGTTGAAAATGGAAGATGAAATCACCGCAACAAAAAAATCTATTGGATCCACCATGTACTTGGGTGCTGTCAGAGTTCATTTGAGAGATGGACGCTTTCACTCTGAAGACTTGTCTGGTGTCGGTGACGTTGATCCATATGTTAACATATGCTTGGGTAACGTTATCAAGTACAGAACCAACTACTATGCTTCGAATAAAAAACCTATTTTCAACTCTGTAATTTATATTCCAATCACATCTGAAACCCAAACAATCAAATTAGATGTTTTTGACTACCAAAGTGTTGGTGATGACAGAGCTCTAGGTGTTTGTGAGTTTCCTGTTTTACCGTACATGAACAAAAACGATAAGACCGGAGAGTACCACTCATACAACGGTGATGACAAGGTTATAAACGGTCAGTTACAAAACTCTGCTACCGGTGCGAAAAAGAAGTCAACCATCAATTATTCTGTTTCCTTTGTTCCAATTGTTTCTGTTTACAGTCCTGATGAGTATGCTTACGTTGACTCTTTGAAAGAAAAAATCAAGGAAGCAGACGTTCAGTTGGAGAAAGAGCAAGCAGAGCTGAAGGAAAAAATGAAGGAACATCCTGAAGAGTACGATTATGTTGACGGGACAAATTTGCCGGGCGAAGAAATGAGAAGAAAGTTGAGCAAAAAGACAGAAATGTCTTTTAGTGACATCATCTCTCGCAATGACTCTGGTGTTTTGGTATTTGAAATTGAAAGAGCATCAAACTTCAAACCCAGCACCTATTTACATGTCTTGTTTGACGACATTAGTTACCCAAGTTTTATTTCCAACAGAAACTACAAAGGCAAATACAAGCATTGTTTGGGGTCTGGTTTTGTTAGAGATTTACAAAATTCGAAAATTACTTTCAGATCTTCCAGAAAAGCAGTTGTCAAATCAAAAGACGACATCATTGAAGAATACGATATGGATGTTTTGGATTTTTTGAAATCGAGTTATCAAAACACCACCTTGATCAAATTCCCAAAAACCGGTGGAAGAATTGAAATGAAATCATTTTTGTACCCAACTAAAGAACCCTTAGCAGACAGCGACAAGTTGACGGACACTGGTATTCTAAAGTTGGAAATTTTGAACGCAGAAGATTTGATCTCTCATGACAGAAACGGGAAATCCGATCCATTTGTTAAGGTCAAAGTTGACGGAGCAACTGCTTTTAAGTCTAAAGTTATTAAAAAGAATTTAAATCCAACTTGGAACGAAAAGTGCAACTTGTTGATTCCATCAAGAGCAAGATCAAAATTCATACTTGAAATTTATGACTGGGACAGAGCTGGTTCCAATGATTTGTTGTGCAGTGTTCCATTTCCTGCTCAAAACTTGTCTTCAAATGGTGAATCACAAGACTGGAGATTACCTTTGCAGCCAAAAGGTACTATTTTTGTGAAAACCGAGTTTACACCAGAGTACTGTAGACCTGAACAAGATGTTGGTGAAGGAGGATTGGCTGGCATGCCGCTGAAAATGATTGGTGGTGCAGCCAATCTCGGAGCTGGTGCAGTTGGTGATGTTGCTGGTTTGGGTGTTTCCGGGATTACTAAAGGTGCTACTTTTGGATCCAAATTGATCAAAACGCTCAACCCAATTAGTAAATCAAGCAGCAAGAATGCAAGTGACGAAAAAATCAACAAAAATGGCTCGAGAGAAAGAACGCCATCTAGCGCAACAAAGGAATCCTCGAAAAAAGATGATGAAGAAAGGGACCACGCCAGTAATAACCTTGCCAAAAAATCAGCAGAATTTGATCCATCTGTTCCAAACCAAAACTATTCGCCAATGACCAAACATGGGCATCATGCCAACAGCAGCCACTTGGATACTGCTCGTAAGAATGATAGCATTTACACTTCTAACACGGGCTCAAATCAAAACTATAATAATATGGATGATATTAAAATTAACACAAACAATGGTTTGCGTAATTTTAATGGGGACTATCAAAGAAATGTTTCCACACAGAGCAACAGGAGTCTTACCAATGCCTCATTGAGTCCCAAACGCCAGTATCCTTGCCACGTTCAGCTTATACAAGCCGAAAGCGTGGGAACACTAGTACAAATCAGATGCTCTGTTACTTCCAGGGGTAAACTGACCCAATTACATAAAACAGAAACAAGAAGAGCCGACAAAGAAGGGGTTGTTTATTTCGGAGACTCTTTTGATTTCAATGCTCCACCTGAAGCCAACCTAGTTTTTGGAGCTGAAAAGCATCAAACTTTTGGTAAAGATCTGGAGCTGGGTTTTGCGCAGTTGCATTTAGGTGATCCTCAAATTCAACAAGAGGGGCAATTGTTGTTGAGAATTGGACAAGGTGCTTTGATTATCAAGATCCAATATGGAAATCATAACTAAGCAAATTGTTTTTATGTACATTATATACGATTCAGCTAATATATATCAGTATTATAATTATTATTACTATTATTATTTTTTTAGTATCAACAAAATCTCTATTCTTTTTAGGAGTGTGAGAAATAAGAGTGATGTTGGCCAGTTTGTTGTATCACTGATTAGTACTGGTCACATGTTATTCAAAAGCAGAGACAAAAAGCTTGGTTACTCAAAGAAAAGTTGTGACATTGTATAATTACACCCAAACATTTATTTGCTGTAGATGTTAATTTTTTTTACTGGTCTTGTGTATGTGTGGTTTTTTTTTGGAGTTTTTCGCCTTTTCTAAAGTAAACAGAAAAAACACCATATCAGATACTGCAACAATGTTGAGTAAGAGAGTGGTCATGACTTTTGCACATATATTTTTTTTCCTTGTTCAACTTAGCCTTTCTAGACTCAAAAATGTTTTTTGTTCGAGCCTAGAAATGGAGTTTTATTCAAGCCAACAACTGCTTGAAAAATTATTCGAAAAGCGACAAAGGCCGCACAAAAAATCTCAATTAGGTCAAGTCAGCAACCCAATGTGTACATCAGGTGACCTTGAAAGGCTCCTATATCACGTAGAGCAAGCATCATTTCGAACATTTTGTTGACCGTAGTTAGTCACTTTTTACGAAATCAGAACGAAACTCACAGATAAATATTTCTGAACTGGTCTCGTGACTGATAGCTGATAGGTGCCCCAAGCGTCAGACGTTTTTTCAATTTCCCTTTGAGTTAATAGAGGCTCGTATTGAATGATTCTTTGAAAAGTTTCTTTTTTTGTTTTTTTTTCTTTCCTTCGGTTTTTTTCTTTGTTCAGCCTGAACATTTTTGGTTTGCTTGTCTCATACAGCAGGGTACCGTTTCTGTCTCATTAGCAATAGGTTTTTTTGACTTTTGGATAATGTATACACCTGCGATCGTGAAACTTTTGTGCTTTCTAGACCTCACCTATCTTGATGTTTTTCGAATGCGACACTTTCCTAAACATTACCGAACTCTCCTTTGCATTATGAAATATACGCTATGTATGGCCTTGTTCGCTTTGATTGCGTGGGCCTTCAACATGTAACCACTTCTTGAACATAACTTTGATGTGTATTGTATTAATTGAATAACACAAAAAAAAAAAAACAGCCCAAGAAAGCAGATAACATATAGACAAAATGAGTGCTCAACAAGTATGTTTAAATCACCCTGTCAGGAAGACATTACACAGCTCAAAGTGAAAGGCCGACACGTTGTGTTCATGGACCTTGTTACCGGAGGAAAGCTGACATGACAAATTGAAGACCAATAATAACGGAAAGAGTTGGAGTATAAGAGAATTGGACTTACAGTATTGAATATATGGATATGCTGTTTACTATGACCAAAAGAACTCGCCTTGAAAGTATAGCTAACATGCATTTATACAACAAGAAGTTTTAACTTTACAGAAATGATAAACATTATGAAATTGTGTTCACACACTAAATGAAGTAAGCATGCCGCATTAGAATGGCAAGAAATGAGTAGCATCATTTTTTTTATATTGAAAACATCCCAGTTAATGTGATGTTGAACGAGAAAAAAAGTGACTGTATTCCTTGGAAGCCCTTCATAAATTACCATTCAAACCAATAAAAGAATGAACACCACCCACTAGTTTTCACAGGCTTTCCAAGGATTCTTTTGTTTTTTTGAGATAGAGGCATCAGTTTTTAACTGGGAACGTTGAATCGGTTCGAGCTTTAATCCGCATAAAGTTAATCATATTGATCTTCATGATTATTACCAGAGAACGTACATCAGTAGTGCTTTTGACACACAAAATAAACGACTAGCCCTGAAGCAACAGTTTAGCAATGCAAACAATTCAAATATCAAACGCAACACATATCAATCAATACTTTCCAGTCATCTTATTATTTCAATTCAGTCCCTGCTTTGTCTTTCTTTTTTTTGCATTTTCTAAAACAAAGAACGAATTTACTAACAAAATAATTATTTCACATTTATCGTTGATCTTTTTATCTCACTAAACTGACCTGTTAGTAGTTGAGAAAAAAAAAATACATAAATTAAGTGAAACAGAATTAATATTTTATAGGCTCCAAAGTGGTATCCATCTGAAGACGTCAAAGTCGCCAAAAAAACCAGAAAAACTAACAGACCACAAAAATTGCGTGCCTCCTTGGTTCCAGGGACCGTTTTGATTTTGTTGGCTGGTAGATTCAGAGGTAAAAGAGTTGTCTACTTGAAACATTTGGAAGACAACACTTTGTTGGTCTCTGGTCCATTCAAAGTTAACGGTGTTCCTCTAAGAAGAGTTAACGCTCGTTACGTTATTGCTACTTCTACCAATGTTTCTTTGGAAGGTGTCAATGTTGAAAAATTCAACGTTGAATACTTTGCTAGAGAAAAATTGACCAGAAAGCAAAAAGCTGAAGCCAACTTCTTCAACGAAGACCAACCAAAAAAAGAAGTCAAAGCTGAAAGAGTTGAAGACCAAAAAATTGTTGACAAAGCTTTGTTGGCTCAAATCAAACAAACTCCATTGTTGAAACAATACTTGGGTGCTTCTTTCTCTTTGAAATCTGGTGACAAACCACACCAATTGAAATTCTAAGTGAGATTGTGAAGTTTGGGAAACACATTAATATAAATTACATTTTATGTTTTTTTTTAATATATATATATATATATAACATACAATCTATACATTACATACGTATCAATATCTGAGGAATTCAGTTACAAGAGCTAATAAAAACTGGTGGGCCTGGAACGGAATGTGTTCACCACTGAACTTGGTTTAACACATAGATCATCCTTTTTGGTGTAGTTGCTCGATAAGGTGCCACAGTTTTTGCTTTTTTGATAACCAGGACATGCATTTTAAACTGTTGTTGGCACAATTTACCAGCAAAATAAAAGCACTTTGGCACGTGATAAAGTTTAGCTAAGATTTCTTCCAATAGGAAAGCAAAAAGTACCACGTTTCTTTTTTTGCCCCGTGCGTTTTCATAATATACAAGGTGAGCTAGTTTTGACATCGCATCTCTTGGAATAAGGAAACGCCTCATTTCTTTTTTATCAAAGGAGATGGAGTGTGTGTCAGTGTATTGATCCTTGAGAATTAAGTATGAACGTTAGCCATTCTAATATAAAAAGTTGAATGTGTTATTGCCTTGTGTGGTATTATTAAAACTAGAGAACTGAAATACAAACACACACCAAGAATAACATTGCATTAAAGAATGTCCGATTTATTGCCTTTAGCCACTTTCAATTTAAAAGTTTCTCCATACGCTCCTACCCCAGCGATCGACTTGACCACACCAGTCACTGTTAGATTGACTTTGGCTGCTGTTGATCCAGAAGCTGTTGATGACGAAGACAAGCCATCTACTCTAAGAATCATCAAAAGAAACCCAAATTTCATTGATGAAGACGATGAAATTGACCAAATTTTGGGTGATTACGACGAAGGTCAATTAGACAGAGATGAAGAAGAAGAAGAAGAAGACGACGAGGAAGAAGAAGACGAAGACGAAAAGAAAGATGCTGATGAAGATGAAGACGATGAAGACGATGAATTTGACGAACACGTTCTTTTAACTCTATATCCAAAAGGACAATGTCAACAATCGTTGGACATCACCATTGCTCCTGAAGAAGAGTTGGTTTTTGTTGTCACTGGGTCTTACCCAATCCATTTGACCGGTAACTTTGTCAAACACCCATTTGACTCTGCTATGGATAACGACGACGACTCTGAAGACGAAGACGATGAAAACGACTCTGATTACGGCTCTGAAGAAGACGAATTAGATGTTGACGTTGAAGGCGCCGAAGACGAAGATGATGAAGAAGAGGACTCTTATTACCAAGACGCTTTGGAAGAATTGGAAGATGCTTCTGATATTGAAGGTAGAATCGAAGAGTTGATTGAACAAGAAGATAAAGACTCCAAGAAAAGAAAACAAGTCGAAGAAGTCAAAGAAGAACCAAAAGAAACTAAAGGGAACAAAAAAAGTGCTTTAAAAGAAGATAAAGAACCGGTTTCCAAAAAACAAAAAAAGAACGAAAAAAGCGTTAAATTCAAGAAAGATTTGGAAGAAGGTCCAACCAACTCTAAAAAAGAAGAACCAGCTAAAAAAGAAGAACCAGCTAAAAAAGAAACTAAAAAGGAAACCAAAAAGGAAACCAAAAAAGAAGAACCAACCAAAAAAGAACTGAAAAAGGAAAAAGAAACTACTCCTAAGAAAGCTGAAGTGAAAACCCAAGTTTTGGAAGGTGGTGTTATTGTTGAAGACAGAAGTGTTGGGAATGGTAAGAAATGTAAAAGAGGTGACAAAGTCGGGATGAGATATGTTGGGAAATTGAAAAAAAACGGCAAAGTTTTTGACAAAAACACAAAGGGGAAACCATTTGTTTTCAACTTGGGTAGAGGAGAAGTCATTAAAGGTTGGGACATTGGTGTTGCCGGGATGGCCGTTGGTGGTGAAAGAAGAATTGTCATTCCAAGTGCCTACGCATACGGGAGTCAAGCTCTACCAGGTATTCCAAAAAACTCTGACATGATCTTTGATGTCAAATTGGTTTCCATGAAATAATGAATGAGAGAATTGGGAAACTCCGGATCAGTTTTGTATATTTGTTAATTCCTGTATTTTTTACTTAATATTATTGTGCTTGTTTGATTTATTTTACGCCTTTTATCTTTTACATTGTAATGACACTTGCCAAATGCGTTATAAATTCTTTTTTTCATTTAGTGACACGTGACATACAGTATTATGTTATATTTTGTCTGGGTTACCAGTATGTAATATCATGTGACTCTCATTTACTCATGCTTTTTTTGTTCAGTTTCGTTTTCCACGATACATGTGATTTGGTTACAGTTTCCGGGTATCATAGTGCTCAAATCAATATATTTTAATTTTTATTTCCCCTGTGTTGTTTCCCAACATTTTTCAACTGGTAAAAAATGGTTTGATTTTTCTTACTTTCTATTGTTTGAGCATATTTCGTTTAGGATATTGCTTTAATATAGCTATTGTTAGAGTTATTATTACTATTATTATTATTATTATTATTATTATTATCACTACGCACGTCATTGGAAAACACCACAGAAAATAAAGTAAACAGAGAAGAACAAAACAAAGAAATGTAAACGACAAGATTGAAAGTTAAACGACACAGCAGCAGAAGATGCAACAACAACAACA
>ERZ794936.819-NODE-819-length-11830-cov-5.336136_pt1 | contig 11830 bp, 7 predicted proteins | sample MGYA00511083_ERZ794936 | MGnify/ENA primary metagenome ERZ794936 (study PRJEB30137, sample SAMN04331409) | food metagenome | isolation source: Y2 must sample point D1 replicate A | place: Australia: South Australia | collected 2014 ... | reverse complement strand
AAGCCAATGCTGGTGAGAAGGTTCTGGTACATTCTGGAATGGGAATGTCTTATATCCGACTACCAAAATTGAAGGAAAAAAAAATTTTTTTTGTTAATGCCTGGTCCCTTCTTTTTTTTTCTTTTTTCATCATCGATGAACTTAGTATATTCTATATAATCAAACATGAAAATGTTATGAAATTTTAGTTACATAATTCGAAGAAAAACAAAAGAAAGCCCAAGAATATAATACTAACATAACAACCCATAGAAAAAATGTCTAGTGAAAATAATGCCTCCTTGCAAAACGCTACTGTTTACCCAAACCCTACTGAAGAACAAAAAAGAGATATCATCACCAAGTTACAATTAAAACCATTTGTTAATGAAGGTGGTGCTGCTGTTAACAGAATAACTATTAGACCAGAAAATTCTGAAAACTTTCAATTTTTAGACAATCCAGAAGTATACTATTCTCAAAGCAACAACAGTTTTGTTATTTTCGGGAAGTTTGAGGACAGCTCAGTTCCTCAAGACATAAATGGCTTGAAGAAGGCCACTGAAGAAAAAACAACAGTTAGCAAAACTCCTAATGAAATTCACGATGATTTGGCTGTTCAAGCAGATGCTCCAAAACTAACCAAAGAAGAAAGAATTGAATCATACAAGAACACTGAAGGTATTGTTATTGATGATGCTTATCTAAAAGAATACGGTAATGGATTGACCCAAAAGCAAATTGATATTGTTGCCAAACAATCTGGATCCAATGATAGATACATGATCTTTAAGGTCTTGATGGAAAAGAAACAAGATTTGATCAACAGTATCATGACAGTTAAGGAATTAACTCAATGATTTCATTAATATATTTATGAATGTTTTAATTTTAATTTTTTTTTTTTTTTAAATTTTATTTATATACTATGGGTCATTTATTTTTTTTAAAACTTTCTAGCCCATTCTGGCTTTTCAGTGATACCGTATTGGATATCACCAATCCATTTCATGACATCTTCTGTTAATTTACCGGATTGCTTACCTTCTTGTAATGGAACGTTTATATCTTCACCGTTGTAACCAATGTTTTTGATAGGAGAGACAACAGCAGCAGTACCTGAACCGAAGGCTTCGATTAATTCACCTTTATCAGCTCTTTCTTTGACTTCATTAATGGATAGGTATCTTTCGTTGACTTCCCAAACATTAGGGTCAAGGTTTTCTCTACATAGAGCCAAGATGGAGTCTCTAGTAACACCTTCTAAAATTGTACCGTCTAATGGAGCAGTAACCAATTCTTTTTTATCTCCGTTCTTGAAGGCAAAGAATACATTCATAGTACCGACTTCAGTGATATATTTTTCTGGACCAAACAACCACAAGTTTTGTTGGTAACCTCTTTTGGCAGCTTCTAATTGAGGCTTGATACATGGGGCATAGTTGGCACCTAATTTCATGTTACCAACACCACCTGGCCAGGCTCTGGTGGCGTAATCAGTGGCTTCTAAGGAAACAGCCTTGAAACCAGTCTTGTAGTATGGACCGACAGGAGAACAGATAACAAAGATCTTGGCTTTGTCTGGAGTGTGAACACCTAAACCTTCAGAAGTACCGATCATAGTTGGTCTTAGATATAAGGAGTAACCTCTACCTTTTGGAACCAAGTCTGAGTCTAATCTGATTAACTTTTGGATCAATTTGATTAATTCTTCAGAATCAAAGTTTGGTAAACAGATTCTTTCAGCGGATTGGTTCATTCTGGCCATGTTCTTGTCTGGTCTGAACATGATGATATCATCTTCGTTTTTCAAAGACTTGTATACCTTCAAACCTTCGAATAATTCAAAAGCATAGTGGAAAACACAGGTGGAAGGGTCCAAAGACAAGTTTCCATATGGTTTGATTTCTGGTGTGTGCCATCCCTTTTCAGCATCCCAATCAATGGTCAACATATGATTGGTGAAGTACTTACCAAAGACCAAGTCTTCATTTTTGATAGGCTTGTTTAATTGTGATTCTTCTCTTAAGGTGATCTTGACATCACTGGCGACTAATGGTTTTAAGGACATGGTATTGAATCTCTTTGAAGATAATAACTTGATGGTGGTTTTCAGTTGATTAGTTTTGAACATTTGTATGATAATGGTACAATTGTGTTGTGATAGTTTTTATATATTTTTCACAGAAAAAAAAAAAAATTATTGAACTTCTTTAGAGTGAATTTTAAATACTAATAATTTCTTACTATGAATATTTTTTTTTTTTTTAAAAAAGTGAAATATTGATGGTATTGCAACGGTGAATAACTTCCGAGGGTAAAACAAAATGTGTGTATGAAAACGGTGTCTTTTCAATAAAAGGTTGTTTACAGTAAGGTACTTTGCAGTGGGGGGAAGAAATATACTGGGTTTGAATACCGAATATTCTTTAATTCGAACATGTATCAACAAATAATGAAATATTTGAAATAACAATTTGAAAAAAAAATGTCCCGAAAAATTTACGTTTTTAAGATTTAATTTTTAAGAATTTTAAAGAATACAGTGTAAACGAATGTTTCACTCGAGTTCTACATTATATAGCTCGAATTCAATATATATGTTTTTTCAATTAGTCACATCATAGGAATTCTGGCTTAGGGGGAGAAAAAGGATACAGAAGCAAAAATCGTATCCGTAAACGGCCAAAATGCAACGAATAGCCCATTTTTTTTTTGGGCAGTATGATAATCGTAAAAAAAGGCGACTGGTATTGGGTATGAAGTAGATCCATAGCTATAATGTTTACATTTTGTTGGAGGGTGTAAAGGTTTTGAGAGCAGGCATTAAAAGTGGTGAGACATGAGTTAAAGATGGTAAAAACAAGCTTTAAAACACCGTTTTTGAGAAGTCAACCACTGTAATCATTACTGACGGAAGTACCCTTTTGACTGTGCAAGAGGGGGGTTTTTTTTCGTTGTGCGAAAAGCTTCAACTTCTTGTTCCCAGCTTGGTTCAGCACTACTGCAAAAATAAGCCATTGAGTAGCCTCCCCATACACATTTGATCACAGGAACGATGACTTTAGTGAAAAATTCACTAAGAAAGCAATATCTGAAGCATGCATCAAAAAATATCAAAGATATCAACAAACAAAGTGCATCGATACGGAACAAACTGATAGAATGCATTGTGAACAATGAAAATTTCAACAGAATAGGGCTGTTCATGCCGTTAGAAAACGAAGTGAATACCGTTCCATTGATCGAGCATATCATCAAAAACAACAAACATGTTTATCTGCCTATTTGCACAAACACCAGAAAGACAGGTCAGAAGCAGATCTACATATATCCAAAAGATGAAAGCCATATGCATGATGATACCAAAAAACAAGATCACTTGATCTTTAAAAAGATAGACAGCTTGGAGCACTTACACTCTTTGAAGCCTATGGGGAAGTACAAGATTCGAGAACCAATAATAGAAAACCATGGAGATTATGCTAATAAGATAATTATTGAAGAAACCAAATATCTTAGCCAATTGGATGTATTGATTTTGCCAACAGTTTTGATGGATAAAAAGAGTAAAATCAGAGTAGGCTACGGTAAAGGATACTATGATGATTTTATCAAAAGATATTTATACACAAACTGGAAAGATGATAGCAATGATGTGCTTAAACACATTGAAACCCTTAAAGAGATGAAAGAAGACTACCTTGAAGATCAAGTTGATGTCATCGATAAGTATTTATCATTCAAAAAGAACTACGAGATGACAAACAAAAATGCATGTCTTCCACCATTGCTTGTGGGCATAGGATTTCAAGAGCAAATATACGATGGTGTTATTGACCATGAAGAAAAACATGATTGGAAGATGGACTTGATAATAACTTCCTAAAATATATACATTAAGCTTTTTTTATTTATTGCTTTTACTTCACTTCAAATTTTCCTTTACCCTTCAACAACAAGTTCATACCGTTTTCAGAATATACTTCAATGTTACATTTTGCTAATTTGGTTCCAATTCTTTCAACATCCACAAGTTTCAAAATGATAAATCTATTAACAAAAACAGGGGATTTATACTCAACTTTCAAATTTTTTAATAAATATTCTGTATCCTTTGTTGTGCCTTCAAAGTCCTCAAATTTCAAACACTTTACCATAAATTGAGAAATTATATCTGAAGACATTCCTCCATGTAACATGAATGGGTATCCTTGCAATTTCACACCTATGTGAACTATATCAACCAATTTTTTGGTTTTTGGCTCAAATAAAGTCTTTGGAGGGATATCAATACCACCAAGACTCTTGATTAATTCGTATTCTTGACCAGTTATAGTGGCCAGATATCCATCATTCAAATATCTGTTTAAAATCGGTAAATTTTCTAGTTTATGTAAAAGTTTTCTTCTATACTCAAGAATATCAGTGTCTCTTAAGGAAATGTCATTATTTGTGTATATGGTGATCATGTCCATAATGGAAAACTCAGAAGCAATAGTGTATCCAACCCCAGAAAAGAAAAGAAGAGTCAAAATCTGCTTCAATCTTCTTTTGTTGTCGTCATATTCAACTTTTTTTCCAGTTACTATTTCAGGTCCTCTTTTGTACTTGATTTCATTTAAAATCACGGATTTAGTGGAGAAAAGCTGCTTTTTGATAAAGGCTTGTTGAAAAGATGCTCTCTTGAAAAGTATGCTTTTAAACATTATGTATAGTTTATATTGGGCTGGTTAGAAGCTTTAAAGCTGTTTTAAAATATGCTGTTGAATGCTTGTTTCTTTTTACTCTTTTGGGTAATCACGATAAAATGCTGCGAAAAAAACCCCCGAAAAAAATGTAGGCGTAAGTTGCAATCGGATATAAGAATTATCACTGCTATGAATGCTTTAACTGGATCGTTTAAAACATTTCTCAAATGGCTGTCGACTAAGAGTGAGTCAATTTATATGGTTGTTTGAGTATTGCTTTAAAAATTAACAAAGCTCTTTTTTTTCTGTTCTTCTAAATTCATCTACTTCTTGGAAATTACTCTTTAATGAACAAGAAGGCATATCCGTAGGCGACAAAAAATATGCGTTTCTTTGAATACAATGCTGACTCCTGCTCCTAGTCAAGCCAAACCACCACAAAACAAGGAACCCAAAGGTAGATTTACAATCAAGTAACAAAATAGTAACAAAAAAGTAACAGAAAAGCCATTTTTTTCTCTTTGAAACAGCCTCGTTGCTTGTGATAGGCACTTGCTTTACTCTACGGAGTTATTTCACTATGTGTTGCCCGAATAGAACTGCAAACTAGCTACAAAGGATCAACAAAAAAAAAAAAAAACTAGGAAGTAGATGATTCATGTATTGAAAACTATCACAGGGACCAACAGAATGGTAAAGAAAAGAAAGTCCGTAAACACAAGAAAGCCTAGTATAATCGAAGAGCATCAATCCATAAAAATTAGTATCCGGGACATCAACGACAAGTTTGAGGTTTTGAGCTATGAAGATGTATTTGATTCAGAGAGTGATATTGAAGAGGATGAAAATTATAAAATATCAAAACATCCTCTATACAGAACAATTTTTTTAAAAGAGGCAACAGATGACGAAGAAACAACAGATGAGGATTATTTTGACGAGCTTTTTGAAGTCAATGAACATGGAATATACAAAAGAAACTCAGAAAATGATGAAGATATTGTAAACATGATAAAGTCATCTTATGACACGGAATTAATAGATGAATCTAATATTATTCAGGTATTTTTGAAAAGCAGTAAGAAATATAAAATTTTGAAAGGTGATGAACAACTTCCCATTAAGACCTTTAACAGAATCATCATATTGTATGGATTGACAGAGTGTACTTATGACTTTTTACCATGGATCAAATGTAAATATTTTGATGATTTGATGACAAAGAATGATTTGGGGATAGATTTTGACAGGTTAGAATACGACAATTCATTGAATAAACTCAAGTTCAAAAAAGATATGAAGAAAGGAGAATTTTTGAGAATAGGTAAGACTATAAATGTCAAAAGATTGGAAGATATTTCGTTAGTGGAGATGGGATTGAGATGTGCTTATTGCAACGAGCATTTAAAACTGAGGAATGTTTCTGTGAAGAATAAAGATACAAAAATTAAGGAAACTGCATTTGTAAGCAATGCTAAAAAAACTAATGAAGATTTAATCAAGTGTAAAGAGTGCACTTTTTGTTATTGTGACAACACTTGTAAAGAAAAAGACCAATTGTTACATAAAGAATTATACCATCCATCTTTAAAGTACAAACCAAATAAAGCAATAGATGGGAAGAAGTTCAAAACTCTTTTGAATTTTTTGCTAGCAAAGAACATGGAGACAGTTTATACTTTACTGACTTCTGAAACAAAACTTGAGAGCTTTCCCATATTTGAACTCAATTTTGCTAATGTATTCGCGTTCCATGAAAACAACTACGATGATCTATTACAAGCTTATGATTTGTATAAATCAGTTTTTCACCCTTTATCTGAAACTTATAGTTTTGCGATCTTTTTAAATGAGTTGGGATCCAGATATTTATTGAATGTTGTTGTTGATTTAAAAAATCACAACCCAACCATAAATGATGATCATTTACTTTCACCAATGTTAATATTTCTGCAACATGCTAGTGAGGGTGATAATGTTGAATTGAATATGAAGGAAAACAAGCTGATTCTTAATAAAGATGTTAAAAAAGGAGAAGTTGTTAAGTTCAATTGGTATCATAGCATCAAGAGACACTTTTCCAATCTGGAAACACAATGCAGTGAATACACATTGATGAAAACACACTTGGGAATCAATGTAAAAACCAAACAGAAAGAACAAGTGTTTTTGGAAAGTAGGAGAAGAAAATCATCAGTTAGATTTCTAGACAAGGTTACAGCATTTAACATAAATTGATGTTAAACAAGCAGTTTAGTTGTCTGTATCGATAATCATGATTAATTCATACAATCAGTATATACATCTTTCTTTGAATAACAAACCAAAAGAAGAACAAACTTCAAAAACAAGAACAAAAAAAAAAAAAAACTTGAATGATACATTTATAGCAAATTTTATAATTAGTATATCTCAATATATACACACAGACACCTTGGTGTCAATTGTTACTCATGCTGGGTACCTTATCAGCTAAATATCGAATCAACATCTCTTGCAAATCACGTCTGTTAAATGGTTTAGCCAACACATCGGTCATACCGTTCTGCAAGTATTGAAGAAGATCTTCTTCGTGGACATTACCTGTCATGGCAATGATTGGAACACTAGAGTTCATGGATCTTATCACAGCAGTGGCAGTTGTACCATCAAGTTGAGGAATGATGATATCCATCAAGATCAAGTCAAATTTGTTTGGGCTTTCTTTAAGCTTTTGTATGCATGAAATACCATCATTGACAACAGTAATGTTGCAATCCATTTTCTCTAAAAACTTCTTACAGATTTGTATACAAATCTCATCATCTTCACATAATAAGATATGGAATCCTGGAAGTAGTGATAGTTTTTGGTCAGTATTATCGTTGATATCAACAATGCTGTTGCTTTTGGAAATTGGTTGTTGAATGGGATCATAGTCAGCACCAACAAATTTTTTAAGAGTATTGACTTCATGAACTAAAAAATCTATTTTATTTTGTTGTTTTTGAAATTGATCTTGAAATAGCTTTTCCAACTTCAGTACTTTGATGATGATCTTATTCATGATTTCACTATCGCTTTGTAGCACAAAGTCGTTGTTATTGAACGTATTAGAATCGTCATCATGGACTAATGAATGGTCGTTTTTGATATTTATAAAAGTCTTTTGTAAAATACTTGTAAGGTCTTTGCTCAACTCAGAATTATGTGCATTTTCTTGTCTTTTGATATTTGGTAGCAAATCTAATCTATCTTTTTGGAAAAAATCGTTTCTGAATACATTGATGTTGCTTTGATTCGAAGTAGGGTTACATTTTTGATCCTCCAATAAAGAAGGATCAAGATCCGTTTGTTTAACTTTATTAAATCCGTATTTGTTTAGTTGCCTAACAAATGAAGCATAGTTGCAATGTTTGAATAGCCTGGGTAGAACTTGTGATGTGAAGTTATTTATATCTGTGATGATAAACGACTTGTCAGCATCGTAGCTGTTCCAAATGATCAAAAATTCATTATTTTCGTTATTTTCTATTTCGTTGTAAAGCTTCTGAACAAATGTCTTTGGTGTAGAGTTCGGCTTAGCTAGAATATTCGTGCTTGATTTTTTTCTACCTCTTTTTTTCGTTATTTTCCCATCGTCATCTAGATTCATGATTGTATGTTTTTTTTTTTTTTTATAGATATTATTGGTGGGTTTATAAATATATATGAATTGTATGCTTTTGATCTGGATTATCTAGCTGTTTGTCTCAATAATGAAATCAACCAATTATGACAGCGGATATTAAAATTAGTATAGCTGACTTTTTCTTTTTTTAAAAAAATGGCTTCGTAAAGGCGAAGAAAAAAGCAGAATGTCTTGTTTGGTTGTTGTTCATGGGTTTTTTAATATCGTCGTGAAAAAAGGATTGACAATCGAAAAACGGGAAAAATAATCTAGACTTTTTTTTTTTTATAACGTAACGAGGCAGAAAAACACGCGATTAAAAGGTCAAATCCATTGGTCGGAGTTAAGAAGAAGTATGATGACACAAAAAAAAAGCATATTTTTCAGCAGTTACCCTGCCAGAATATTTATTTTGTTGCCGTAAAGGGAAACGATGCCAATCAAAGCAAGAAGCACACACCAGATTGTCTATGCTACAGCACCAACAGCAAGAAGAACACACCAGATCGTATCCATTACCGCACCAACAACAGAAAACACGAAACCAAAAAACAGGTAGCTCAAACACAGAGCCCAAAGAAAACACGCTCTCCCCACCACCCAGTGTTTAGCCTTCACCAAGCTTATATCCGCTCCACTCCTCATACCATTTTTTCGCTTTCCCCTTAGGTCGATTTCTCAAAAGAAGCGATCAACAGCAAAAAAACCCATCATATGCTGGAGGGTAGAGCCAAGTGGGAGTCAAAAAAAAAAAATAGTGAGAAAAAAAAAAAAGACGACAACTTAAATATATATATATGAGAATTGTCTAATTTATGTAGAGTTAAAAAAAAGTTTTCCTCTTTAAGTAATTAGATATACTAAAAGGCTTATCTTGCATAATTTTAATATAGGGCTAAAATACCATTACGGAACAGGCAGATATAATTCACCGAAACAAAGGACTGTGCATATCAGATAGATTTTTTTTTTATCAAATACAATGAATTTTAACTTCATTAACAATAATGGTCAAGGACATGATCAAGATAATCAAAAATTCCACAATCCGCTATTGTACAACTTCAACTCAACTGTAACCAATACTGAAAATACAAACTGGAACTCTTCAAATATCTCAAATGACTATAGCAACAAGGGCTATCAAACACTTCAAGAAGTAATGTCATCTATGCAACAAAATGATTCACAAAGACAACCGCTTACTTCTAAGCCTAAATACACTTCAAAGAAAAGATACGGACCTGAGGATTTTCAAGTTTTGAAATTGTTAGGTAAGGGAACTTTTGGTCAAGTTTACCAAGTCAAAGGCAAAAAAACTAATAAGATATATGCAATGAAGGTTTTATCAAAATCTGTTATCATCAAGAAAAATGAAATTGCCCACACCATTGGAGAAAGAAATATTTTGGTAAAGACTTCTCAAGACAATCTAGACAACAACAGCCAAGGTAGCAGCTCACACAACTTGAACAACATCGATGTTAACTTTATCAGTTCAAATCAAAACAACAAAAGATGTCCCTTCATTGTTGGATTGAAATTTTCTTTCCAAACACCAACAGATTTGTACCTAGTCATTGATTTCATGGCTGGTGGTGAATTATTTTGGCATTTACAAAAAGCTGGTAGATTTTCTGAACTAAGAACCAAATTTTATATTGCTGAATTGGTCATTGCTCTTGAATATCTTCATGACAATGATATCATCTACAGAGATTTAAAACCTGAAAATATTCTATTGGATAGCGAAGGTCACATTGCTCTTTGTGATTTTGGGTTATCTAAAGATGATTTGAAAGAAAGAACCAAGACTTTCTGTGGTACAACAGAATACCTAGCCCCTGAATTATTATTAGATGAAACAGGTTATACCAAGATGGTTGATTTTTGGTCTTTAGGTGTTTTAATATTTGAAATGTGTTGTGGGTGGTCTCCATTTTTTGCTGAAGATAATCAACAAATGTACCAAAAAATTGCCTTTGGTAAAGTCAAGTTCCCAAGAGACGTACTATCTCCTTACGGGAGATCATTTGTTAAAGGACTATTGAATAGAAATCCTAGACATAGATTAGGTGCCATTGATGATGGTAGAGAGTTAAGAAAACATCCATTTTTACAAGATATAGATTGGGATTTGTTGTTAGAGAAAAAAATACAACCTCCTTTCAAACCAATCATCCAAGATGATTTGGATACTTCCAACTTTGATCCTCATTTCACTGCCCATGAAATCGATCACCAAATGTTCTTCCCTACTTCTGTTAATACTCAACAAGATCATAATAAAGTAAAAAATACACCACTTTCGCAAACAATTCAAAACCAGTTCCAAGGCTTTACATTTGTTGATCATTCAGCCATTCCATTGGAATCTCCTTCTCAAAACTCCATAGCCAATTTGAATTCTTCCTACATGAATAGAAAATTACTACAGAATTCATACTTCTTGCAGCAAGGCTCTTTTATTCCTGGAGACCCAAACATGCCTGCTGATGAAGATGTCATTGATGAAAACGAAGGTTGGTTGCAACAAGGTGGAGTTGATATGGATATCATAGACACAATGGCAAAAGATGATGATGAAGATGAACACATGGGGTTCCAATTTGATTAAGATGAAACATATATATTTTTTTCCTAATTTTTTTTTTTCTCCCCTTCAAGAATGTATTTGATAATTGTTTTTCTCTTAAAAAGAATTTATTATTTGAAGTTCATTGTTGTTTTTTTTTCATTTTTTCATTTAGAATTTGTGAATTTCTTTGCTAAATACTTATAAGAATCTGTTCTAGATATATTGATACCAGTTATATCATTTAAGAGTAATTTTATTAGTATAACTGATCAAGATAAGCGCTGTGCATAGAGGTTCGCATGACTTCATAACAGCGGGAGTCGCTTCAGGGATGTTCAGAATTTACGCACACCGTTAAACAAAACAAAAAAAAAAAAGAAGGAAAAATTAATATGGACAATCAAATATTTAACGGGTGGAAACGGATATACGTAGTTTTCTTCTTCAAACTTTTAAAAGGGATGGCCAGAAATTACTACCCTTTTGATAGTATTTCCTTATATCAGTAGGGGTTAAATAAAAGGGGATTTTCCCTGTTGATTCGAATGTGCAGGTATTTTCATGAGTTCTCAATTTAATGTATTATAACTCTACTCGATGAATCAATGATAACAGATGTTTCAGCGAGTAATTCACACTAATGACAATTAAACAAGATTTAGTAAATGGCTTGAATAATTTGTTAACTGATTGGGTTTGCACAGAGATGTATAACACGAGGCCAGCTTAGATTGACGGATTTAAATCAGAGTTTTATATTTTTAAGAAATAATATTGTCGCTACGGCTGTTGAGTACTCTAAACATGATTAACAAGCAGTACAGTGTGACTTATGTCCGCTAATCACGTGTTTGAAACTGAAAATGTATAATATATAGATTTTTTTTTTTTGTAACAAAAATATTTTTTATGCGATAAAAAAACTATAAAATA
>ERZ794936.818-NODE-818-length-11840-cov-5.339415_pt1 | contig 11840 bp, 5 predicted proteins | sample MGYA00511083_ERZ794936 | MGnify/ENA primary metagenome ERZ794936 (study PRJEB30137, sample SAMN04331409) | food metagenome | isolation source: Y2 must sample point D1 replicate A | place: Australia: South Australia | collected 2014 ... | reverse complement strand
CACCTTCGAGTCTAGACGACACCTCGATTCCAGTGACAACCAAAAAGTAGCCCACACCGCCTATGCAGCCAACCAAAATATGTCTCGGGAAAAACCCCACAAGCGAGCCAAGCTTCAATTTGCCAAGTAAAAAGAATATGACACCCGTGACAATAGATGAGAAAGCATAGGTGACAATAACTGTGGCAAGAATCGCCTCATCGGGTTTCCCTGCCATGTTGGCGGCAATGCTAAGCGCCATGGAGTGGAAAAACGGCGTGACCTCAATCATTTCGGAACCAATCCCTGACTTGAACGCCGAAAGGCCGCATGAGTACACTAGTTGTGAAATGACCGTGGAAATATAGAACATCGACAAACCCGTGGGCGCCATTTGCGAAAATACAGCCTCACCGAGAGGAAACATGATCATTCCGTATGACAAAGCGTCAAGCACGTTGAGCAACGTGCCCAAAAACACCGCAGGCAAGTATGAGGCTGCCCTGAGAGCCACATTTTTCTGGCTGGGGGCCGATTGGATCAGCGCCACGTCTTTAATTGACAAATTGGGACCTGGGCCTACTTCAAGGTCATGCGACTTGTCTTGGCGCAGCGTAGAAGCATAGAATTTCTTGGTGCTGTCCACCAACGGCGCTAGACTAGAGTTGTCCGAGTACTGAGGCTTGTTATAGGCCAGGATTGGACTTTGCATGTGATTTCCCGAATCTATCGGAATCGGCGGATGAGCTGGCGAGTACTCTTCAGCTATGGACCCTTCTTCTTGCACAGAATCCCGTTCCGTGACGCCGATATTGGCCAAATCCGCCGTTTCTTGGTGCACCTCTAGCCCTGATAAAATCGTCGGTGAGTTAAACGATATTGACGGCCGGTGCGACATCGACACGTACAGCCGGCCGCCAAACTCAAAGTTGTCGAGCGGGTTATGTTCGTGTTTGGACATATTGTGGCTCGCTTTGGTGTGGCTCGTGGGATTGTAAGAAAGCTAGCTGATAGCTTGGTTTTTAGCAATGCTAGTATCGATATGAATAAGGTATACGAGAATGTTGTACTTTTCTGGCCCTAATGAATACAAAAGTCTTATCTCGGAACTGCTCAAGGTCACTCGAAAATTGACGAGATTTTCTTATCGAGTTATATGACCTGTGGATCGAAACGGATGGAAAAAAAAAAAAAAAAAAAAAGCGAACACTACGAGCCACTGCTGCAGGGAAATTAACCGTGCGATTCAATCGAAAAATAGAAACCCTCGCAACGAGACCGAAGGACAGAGGCTACGCAGTATTTGCATATCCTAGGTTTATTTTCCCAAAAACTGATTCGTTTGATAAGCTTGTTAGGGCAAAATTAATTTGATGTGAAAACCTGCCTATACACGAGCAATTGTGGCCAGGGCTCGGAGTCACTTTTTTTTATTGTGAGATGCCGCCAATCTCGCATGCGCCGGAAGGGTATTGCTCAGTTCTGCATGGAGGTTCCATTGTGTACCTGCCTCGAGTCCTCGATAACAAACGCGATAGCCACGCCAGAGTCACGTGATGTGGTGTAAGCGAGGGGAAAGAATGGTTGTGGTTTTTTTTTTCCTGTTCTCAGTAGGAGAACACAATTGGTTTCATACTCAAATGATTTTTGTGCTTTTTGTTTTGGTGTTTGAATTTAATTTGCATGACCAATCGGCTGCATTACCTCGCCCAAGCCTGAATAGCTGCTTGAAATGGGCTCCTCGCTGTCACTTACTCCATACGGTATACATTTATGAGCGGCTGATAAGGCCTGTATTGATGAGATAGCGAGTGCCGTTTTTCATCGTAAGCCAATTAGGAAATCAATCTCATGAACACAACAGTAAATTGGCACGCGCCAATTTCAGAAACGCTTTTCCTCATCGTTCATGTCGCGCGCTTGAAAAGATCTCATGATCCAGCCTACCACTTTCTTATCGCCGTGTTGGCGTGGTACACGAAACCTTTTGGCCAGAATAAATCGCCAATCTAATTTCTCCATAAAACATGCTTTAATGCAAGGTCAGTCTTACCCCTTAGTTTTGTGACTATTGTCACGATTTTGACAATTCAGCGCAATCACTTGTCCAGTGTGAGTTGAGCAATTGATACCAGAAAAGCACAGGCACAGTTTCCATGCGTGTTTTTATTTAGAATAGTTAGTGCTCAGCAGTAATTTCAGCTATAAGACTGTGACCACACTGATAAAATCAACTGTGACAAGAATAACGTAAAACCTAAGGTTTCTTGCCCGATCTAATGGACTTAAATGTGTCACGCCACATTGCAGAAACCCGAAGCACTATACAGGTCGGACCATTTTTGATGTACCGCCTCTATGGTTTGAAACATGACTTTTTTCTCTTTCAATGAGGGCTTGTCTCTTCTGAGAAATCAGAAAAAAACTGTTTCATGTTTGTAGCAGCTTGAAGTGTGATTTCTGCTCCCCTTGCCTATACACATCGACCTGGAGTTCATTCCCACGATGACGGCATAGCGCATGAGGCTCTGCGTCAAGCCAGCTTAGCAAGATACGTTTCGTGACAGATTTTCTTGTGAAGATGTGGAGTTGGCTTTCAAAACAATTCATGAAATGATACGAGCAGACTAGATCCATAAAGCCAAACAAGATAAAACATTCATTCAAAAACGTCCTGTTGTTTTTCCTCCACTCTTTCTGTACAATCACAATCTTAGCGCGGTCTTGTCGCATCGTTCCCTGCTAGCGCCTGCATATCAATAAAGCTATAATTACTCCGGCCCGGACCCATAGTTGGCCGTTTGGTCACGGCGATCATTTCTAGACAGCTGTTAATCCATAAACACGAACTATCTACCTATTTCAACTTTATATGAATCGAGCGAAGTGAATTTGAGGTCTAGAATTTATAAAATTCACAAGCTGATTACGATTTTGTGACTCTTCTACCCAAATCTTTCGATATGGCACTGGAAATAAGTCCATTGCTAGCTCTGCCGCTGGCAAATGAGGAGCAAGCCAGTATTGATGATACACGCTCAGGGTTTACTTTGGAACTGCGTGTCATCAAGGGATTCATCAAAAACCGGTTTTGGTGGCTTTGTGCGCTCGGGATAGCCGCCATAGTGACTCTCCAACTCTCGTTTTTACCCCGGACTTCGCCCTCGAGGGATTTTCGCCGCTGGCACGAATTGAGGTTCACACGCACGGACGTGAAACGTATCTTTTTGGTGCAGCTGGAAATCGGCGTGCGTGGGCCAGATGATAAAACCGTTGAGCAAAATCTACTTTCGTGGCTCAAACAACTATCGGCAGTGAATGGCAAAAACGCATCGGTGGCAGCAGGCTCGCCCGGCGCGGGAGATTTGGCCACTTTTGTAGAATCTCAAATGCGTTCGATGGGATTTGTTACAACCAGTCACACATATCCTGTGCTGGAAAAGCTACGTTCGCCAATTGCGCTGTCTCTAGACTTGGTTGATGGATGTTCCTCCCGAGTTTTGTATTCCGCCCTGCTCCATGAGCCTGGCTCTGAGACGCCCGCGTACTACCTTTTTGGGCGAAACGGGACTGTCAAGGCGAATTACGTGTTCTGTAATACAGGCTCGCCGCACGATTTCCGTATTTTGCAGGAGAGGTCGATTCTGCTCCGACACAAGATTGCGATATTCTCGCACGCGCTACTGTCTGAATTCTCGTTGGAGGATAAAATAAGAATGGCAGAATCATATGGGTGCGTTGGTACGGTTGTTTTCGGTGAAAAAGAGCTAGGTGCGGCAATTTCTCGCGATTACAAACCTAACACGCTGCCTAACCAGAGATTCAGGTTGCCTGTGAGTTTCAAAGACATAGAGCCTGTTTTAAATACGCTCAAGCCTGCGTCGGCGGAGTTTTCTAATTGGCTTTTCAGCCCGAATAGCACTGACGATACTCTTGAACTTCAACTCACTACCGTCTTCTCGCAAGCCCAGCTCAATGCTACAAATATCATCGCATCTGTTGATGGTGTTCTCCATGATAGCGAAATCGTGATTGGTGCGGCTCGAGATGCCCTCACATCATCCAACCCTTTGAGTGGGCATGCGATATTGTTGGAAACGATGAGAAGGATCGGATTCTTGCGAAAAATGGGCTGGAAGCCTCTCAGGCCCATTAGATTTGTTTCATGGGACGCTTCCCGCAGCGGTGGGCTTGGATCACTGGAAAATGTGAAAGACGGCGAGGTTTTCGGGAAGAATCTACCGGTACTCGCGTACATCAATTTGGACACAGATGTCATTACTGGCAGCCATCTTTCCGTTGACTCGAATCCACTTTTCAATCATATTGTGAAAAGCACAGCGGATCTTGTGCCATTTCCAAAAAACTCTACCTACTACAGGCGTCTTCTCAAAGGTTCGGCCGGCGAGAAAAAGTCAGGAAAAGTGATGGATGTCCTTGAAGAGAACAAATACTTGGATTTCGACGACGATTATAGCGAGACGGAAATTTCTCTTCTTCATTATTGGATAAAACAGAATGATGGCCATATCAATAATAAGTTGGGGCACACTTTTGCAGGGAAAGATTCAGGGACATTTCAGTTTCAAATGGACACGCCAGTGGTAAATCTTGGGTTTGTGCCCAGCCCGAGATACAACGACACGCTTTATATTCCGGAATCTGAAGCGTATTCTACAAAATGGGTTATAGATGAGTTGGACCCACATCTAGACTTGCATGCCCTGTTGGTGAGATTCTTGGGTTTGTTCGTGCTATCTCTCAGCGAGCATGAGGTTGTGGATAGCCGCACTCGGCTGTACTTTTTGAAGGCGCAACAATACTTCAATCAAATGCTCAATGCAAACCAACCTCTCATCGATCTTTGGTCAAACACGACTGTCGCGTACGGCTTCTTGAAAACCACTTCATTGCAGTATGACATACAGGAGAAAAAGGAGAACTGGGATGGCGCCATTACAATTCACGATATCTTCTCTCAACTCACTCGTCTTTTCCAGATGACCGTGGAGCAAGCTCGTACATTTGACTTGTACAATCAAGAGGTTGAGAATTTATGGACGACAGACTATCCTTGGTACCGAATGATCCGCAAAATCCACGTGTACGCCAAGTTCAAAGTGACAAACTACAAGTTGTTGAGACTCGAGAGGGAATTGAGCCAGATGGTGGACTGGCTAGAGGACCAGCATGATGAAATACTGGAAGATGTGACATATCATCATTTCATGTTTGACGTTCCACAAGGGGTTCAATCTGTTCGGGAAAAGGAAAAAAGAGGTGCTTTCGCTGCATTCTACGAGGCTTTTGATGACCACTCCATGGAGGACATTGTCAAGTTGGCAGCGGCAAAATACGAACGGCTCAAAGCTGTGTACAAGAAAATCACATAAGTTGCAGCCAGTCTCGTGTTGTGGGCAGTGGGATAGTGACTTCCCTGGGTAGAAAAAGAAACGTGTGGGTGCTGTAAACCAAAGGTAATATGGTTGAACATGGATGGATCCGAGTCGGATTTGTGGGCAAGGCATATTAGAAGTCATCAGCGCATTCGCGAGTGGCGAGATCACGAAAGATTCATGATCCATCAAAGAAATCAGATGTATTAAGCAAAGAAAAAAGAAAGTTTTCTCATCAAATTTCGCCCACAGCCTTTAGGAAACTTGTCTACATTACTTTTGGAAAACGTGAGATTGGACTTGAAGTCCCTCGCGCCACATATCGATGAATTTCTCTGCGATATAGAATGTTGAGAGTGGCGATCAAAAAGAAACAAGAACGCGCATAATCGTCAACAAGCCAAGTGAAGTTGAGGTAATGAAAAACGGACAAGTTATTCATCTTGATCAATTCAAAACTGCATGTGGTGCTACTACATATAGTGAGGGCGCCGTGATCTTGTGGCGAGCGAGCATCGAAAAAAGCATATAGCCGAATCTTGGATTAAATATCGGAGGCACCTTGGAAACAAACGTGGCGCCCAATACAGAATAAAGTCCTTAAGGCAAACTATTCATCATGTTTGACATGGCTCGATATTTTTCGATCCAGATATTTTTCATCATCCTCCGAGAAACGTTGGAGACGGCGATCATCATCCTGGTTCTCCTCTCATTTATCAAGAAAAGAGAGCCTGAAACCGATTCTGAACACGCAGAGCACATCCGCAAAATCAATAGCGGGCTCCGGCTCCAAGTATGGCTCGGCGCGATTTGTGGGCTACTTATTTGCTTTGCCATCGGCCTAGTCTTTGTCCTCTGCTTTTACTTCATTGACACCAACCTATGGTCATATACAGAACGGCTCTGGGAAGGTTTATTTTGTCTTTTGTCAAGCGTTATCATCACAGTGATGGGTGTGGGACTTTTGAGAATCAACAAGGTGATGAAAATCAAATGGTGGATCAAATTGGGTGACGCTTACCAGAACGATCAGCCTCAGGATAAACTAGATCCCGCCGAGGGTGACGATGGGTCCACCACAACACTCCTCGCGCCTGAGCGGAAGAAAGCTGCAAAGGAGAAATTCAGCAAAAAGTACTTTTTGGCGATTCTTCCATTCGTCACCACCTTAAGAGAAGGTTTGGAGGCCGTAGTGTTCATGGGCGGGATCGGCATGTCACAGCCACTTTCGTCGTTGCCCTTGGCCGTGCTAGCCGGCGTGCTTCTCGGTTCCGGGATCGGCATTTCTCTTTATAAAGGTGGCAACAAACTCTCTTTACAATACTTTTTGATCTGCTCCACATGCTTTTTATACGTTGTCAGCGCAGGCCTTTTGAGCCGGGGCGTGTGGTTCTTGGAGCTTGAAAAATACGTGCGGCTCTGCGGTGGGCTTGACGTTTCCGAAACGGGCAGTGGCCCTGGCTCATACGATATCGCCAACACGATTTGGCATGTGAATTGCTGCAACGGTTTGCGCGACGGCTGGTGGATGGTGGCCAATGCGATCGTTGGCTGGACAAACACCGCCACTTACGGCAGTGTATTCTCGTATATCGGTTATTGGTTGTTCGTGTCTGCCTGGCTACGTTTACGCATGTCCGAAGAGAGAAATGGGTACTTGCCTTTCATCCCGATCAAGTGGCAATTGAAGCGGATCCGCAAGAAGATCAGAATGTACGAGATGAGAAGAGAACACACACTGGGTTCCGAGGCAGAGCGTGCGGCCGAGGCGCAGGTGCTTGAAGGGTAAATTTTGTGAGTTTGGATGTGGGCATTAGACCTTGCAAAGCATTCATATACCCATTTTCACTCAAATTTGTTTAACAGCTTGTTAATCAAGGCATAATCCTTAGCTGCGCACCTGGTAAGTACGATCAGAGAACGCAAAGCCCCTGCTGCGGGCTTTCGCCATGACTTTAAATGATTAGAACATAAGATTTTCCGCCATCAACCCCCCATTTGAATATTCGTTACGATGACGTCATCTCGTAAAGTATGGTACCTCACTGGTAAACCTGTCGGTCTCGCCAAGCAGGGCCATACACTAAACAAGTGAGTATTTAAAGACATATATAAAAGCAATCGTGAAGATGTCAAATGGACTCGCATTACGTTTGTCACCACTTTCGTGATAATTAAGGTAACGACCGATTCAACAGCCTTTCGCCAAGAATTACGAGCAAACTCGGGTCCTTTTTTGCGCGAGGCTGTTATTTTTTTTTTTTTTTTTCTGATTTGCGCGACGGCTGAAGCGCACATGATTCTCTAGCCGTCTATTTTGATGACTAATACTGGTTAGGAGATATTTGTATAACTTTCCACAGAACATTGCCAAACATAGCCATCAATGGTGCTTACGCTAGCGCTTGTGCAGACCCTCAAGGGAATTTGTGGTGGGCTGTGAGAGTTGCCGAACTCAGAATTGCGCCTGTCCGCATGCTCCCAAGCCTGCTCCAATGCCCAAGAATATGCGCGTAAAACACGCGACGCGACCCTAGGCATTCGGTACTCAAACCGTGACCAGACCCATTGAAACTAGGCGGCAATCGTCTTGAAATTAATCGATTTACTATTGTTTAGGCTGGCTATAAAATCTGCAATCCAGTTACTGGTGTTGGATTTGTTTGCAATCTTTTATGCACATGTTGGCGCAGTTGAGAAGACCGACCGACTGACGGGGCAAGGGCAGAGAAATACAGGGCCGGGCCTGCGAATTGGAGATCTTCCAGAATCAGGCAGCACGCGATGTTGATAATAGTCTGAAACAAATATAAACACACCGGCAAATATAATATTTTGATTGGATTTCAGGAAACAAAAAAATAAAAACTGGTTAAAGCATTGTAAACTACAGCCCACAAATAAATTGATATATTCTTTCACAAAAGTCTCCAGATCGTTTCTCAGAAGACTAAACACCGGCCCCGGCCCCGCAGCGTGTCTCACGCTTATCTACCATACCAGGAACCAGATCACGTCAGCCAAAAAAAAAAAAAAGAAAAAAAAAAAAAGAAAAAAGAAAAAATAGCACTCAGCTACTATTACACCCGCCCAACCGGGAGCTACCTATCTTTACTGCCCTTGTACCGGCTGCGAAGCAAACTCAAACCAGCATAAAATAATCCTTGACGGAATTATAGACCATTACAAAACCGGTTCTTGGGCCCTCTTCATCACCGTTTCTCCCCCACCGTGTGTTTGCACTCCCCAAAATGGATTCAGATAAGTTGGAGAGCACGAATCAGCTTCTTCATGACCTCGAGCGCAAACTCTCGTTGGTGCTGCTGACGTCGCTGACATATACGGCCCATTCCCACGGCTCTGTGGTGCAGGATCCAACACATTCTGGACTAGCACGTAAGAACATCCAGCTGTCGGTGCTTCAGTACATTAAGGGCAACACATCCGAGTTTGACGCCGACCGCGTCTTTTCAGACCGCCAAGAAAAGTTTGCTACGTCATTTGCTAAGGAATATTCGCCGTCACAGCCGTCACGGGCTGACTCTAGGGCTATGAATACCCATGGGCCAATCACTCGATTAATTCTGAAACATTCCGAGCCTGAATGCCATCCGAGACCTGTCGAAGCTGATAAGGAGAGCATAGAACCCCATGAGGTGTCTGAGGAGACCAGTGATTACGCGCTGGACGAGTATCCTGACTACTTTGACGAAGAATTCGACAGCGAAGATGACTTTGAGTCTCAGGACCATATGTACGAAGACGACCATGGCGATAGCGATGACGACGATATGCTCCTACCGCCGCTGCCACCGCGGCTGCCGCCCCGTGAGATGGACCCGACCAAATTGTATGGATTATTTGACTTTCTGGGCCCAGACCCACTGCATTGCACGCTCTATCGTGATGAACCCGTCTACCTCCTCAATGATCTGGATAACTACTGGTGGCTCATCCGAAAATTGAACAAACTGGAAAGAAAAGTGTTGTGGCATGACCGCGGCTCCCAGGAGGAAATCATATCTGAAGATGAAGACGGGAAAATAGGGTTCGTGCCTGCTGAGTGTTTGGAGACATATGGCGAGAGGTTGGCGCGGCTCAATTGCTTCAAAAATGAGGAGATTGAACGGTTTTCGCGTGAAACACTCATACTGCTGCATACGGTCAGCAACAACTCGCTACACGAAGATTTAGGTCCACATGGTCCGGGTGTGGATCTTATAAATCAGAATAATGCATCTGCATCTGCTTCTGCTTCTGCGCCTGCACCTACACAGCAACCATCCCTGAGCACACTAAGTCTCCGAAGACTGAACTCAATTCTTAAAAGGGCCGGTGAGAATGCGCTCGGAAGCAAGCTGGTGACGTTTGAAAACTTGGGCGATATACATCTTGACGATGACGATTTGGACTCCGATGACGTGATAGATTTCTCTGACCACTACTACTCTGTGAGCCACGAGGATGTAGCTATCAAGTCTGAAACCGACACCGAAAAACACTCGGAAGTCTTGAGCGACATTTATCCTGCGGATGCGCCCTTGGAGTTCCGCAAGTCCAGAACATCCAATAATCTGGGAAATATACTGCAAACGGCAGAATTGAGAGACTTCGCGCAACCGAAGCTCGTGTTCACCGGCGACAATGCCTCAATCGGATCGTTCTCGCCCGACACTCCCCCAACGCGACTGTTCACCAAGACTCTTCATGACGAGTCCACGGATGATGAGACCAATTTGCGCAGATCTGTGATTCTTGACAGACTCAATATCGTGACTCTGGACATACAGGGCGAAACATCCTCGGGGAACTCGGCGCGAGAACCAACTTTTGGCGGGTCTTTGAATCAGCGCACCCGGTCTGATGAAGACACAGATGGCAGCGACTACGAGCGCTACTTCTCAGATGATCACGGGAAAGTAGCCACACAGAACAATGCCGCCAAGAGCCGTACGTGCGAAGAAAATGAAAACCTGGATGACCAGTATTCAAGAAAGTCTGTTCTGGCAGAAGAGATCAACACGCCGCTCACCAGCCTGAACTCATTGAATTGTGTATCTACGTCACCTAAAGCCCCACCTCCAGTGAGGGAAAAGAGGAAGAAGAGGCCAGTGCATGACATGTTCATGCCGATTCTCGGCCAATTAGATGAGCTCACCGAAAAACTTGCCGAACTCGAACACATTCTATAAGCCAGTGTGCTGGACAACATCCCCGGCTTCGATTCCACTCATTTAAAAAAAGGTACACCCTCAAACTCTCTCCCCTGCATAACTAATAGATAACCTCTCGAGAGTCAATACTTTGTTGTATAACCTACTTCTCAGAAAGAGCGTTTCTACGCTTTTGATTGGGGCTTTCATTCAAAGGTGGGGAAACCAAATTTGAGTTTGTCCAAATCCATGCTCTGGTGTGGGTCCATTTGCAGCCGTGTACGAGGAGTCGCGCATTAAATCATGTCCACACCTGTTTTCTTCCTGTTTGACAATTTATTTGAAAGCTGTTAATTGCTCCCAGATCTTTTGCCAAATTTCAATTCCTAATTGATTGAGACAGCGTGAGGTTTAAAAGAATAAAAGAACAAAAGAGAAACATTCGGATACTTCCTATTGCACCAGGTTGAAGTAAAAAAAAAAAGTTGCTCGAGTTTCAATTCAAACAAAGTCTAAGATTACAAAATACCCAACATGGATGTAAAGAGCCACGAAATTTGAGCTTTTATTGACTACTTATGGAGGGGCTTTACCCAAGCCATCGCAATATAGACTGATTCGGTATGCTTTCTTTTTCTCCTTTTTTGCTCGAATCACTTGATTAGGGACTCAGGATTGCTTACACAGCTATCCACAAAACTTTATAAAAACGTATATAAAACCCTAGCCATATTTGATACCATGCACTGTAACTCAAACCTTCATTTAGCAGCGTGTGAGATCTACTCAGGTTGTCATCGCCCTATTGGCATTACCTCTCCCACCTGCCGCTGCACCTACCACGACTGATGGATCGGTAATTGAGGCCTAACAACGGGTTAATACTGTGAAAATTCTTGAATCAGTTGCCCAGATAGAGTTTTCCAAGCCAGAATGTGCTACTCTCAAACATCAATTGCATATTGCTTTGATCCCTAGCTAAACGATATGACCGTTGAGGTCTTACTATATTACCATGTATCGCAACGCACTTCCTCATACATGCGAGAGAGAGAGAGAGAGAGAGTGCGGAAAATCAGTGTTGAAACTTTTTATGTGAAGCATAATGATTTTCTATTCTATCTAGCCTCTAAAAAAATTCAAATAATGCATGATTACTCTAACATGAGATTCATGTACGAAATCATCACTTTGACTTCTACTTTGACTAGTCTCTTTTTTTTTAGCTGTGTTTCACTGTTTTCTGTAGTACCCAACTGGCGTGGCTCGCGAAGAGCATGTGAGGCCGCGGAAAAAAAAAAAATAGATA
>ERZ794936.817-NODE-817-length-11846-cov-30.224748_pt1 | contig 11846 bp, 5 predicted proteins | sample MGYA00511083_ERZ794936 | MGnify/ENA primary metagenome ERZ794936 (study PRJEB30137, sample SAMN04331409) | food metagenome | isolation source: Y2 must sample point D1 replicate A | place: Australia: South Australia | collected 2014 ... | reverse complement strand
TTTTTTTTTTTTTTTTTTTTTTTTTTTTTTTTTTTTTTTTTTTCTATTTTTTTATTTTCTATTTTTTCGTTTTTTTTTCCTTTTAGGATCGTGAAGAGTATATGGATAAAGAATATCAATGAATGTTTAGAAGCGTATATATTGCAGCCAATTGAAAAAGGAGTTTAAATTTGATTAAAAATTACGGTAATTTATAAACGAGTATTTTCTTGTGGAAGGTTGGTGTGAAGAAGAGAATCTCAAAAACATTAACCTCAGAACTTGTTGAAAATTTTGTAATCATCAAATGCATGGAACAACCTGAAGTCCAGAAGAAGATCCAAGTTATATATATATATATTTATATATATATATACGAGCACCTTATTACACCGTATCACCCAACTTCTTTAAAAAAACACAAGTATTCCAGTGTGTCTCTTGTTTTTTTTTTGTTCATTACAAACAACAGATTCTGCTTTATTGTGTACAAAGTGTTGTATATATATATATATAAATATATTGTCTTACTCTCTTGTCCCAAAGTGGAAACAATAACAAATAATAAACAAAACAGCATGTGAATTTTCCCAATACGTCATCATCCATCACGACATTCTTCTGACTGCAAAAGTTGTGCGGGTACTCGTGTTCTTGAGATGAGCATCACACAGAAGCACTCTTCATGCATGAATTGCTGGGAAACCACCACCACCACCGCAACAAAGATGATTACGTTGGCTTTTCTTGTAGTGCTAGTCTGCTTGATCAAAAACAGAGACTTTCAAGACGGCCCGGCATGTATATATTGGAGAAAGTAGGACAGTGCTCAGAGAATACGTTTGAAAGGTCAGGTGTAAATAGAGATAATGAAACCCAAAATATCGAAAACACCGATGGACTTGTGTTTCATGCTCAACTTGACTTTTTCTTTTGTTTCAGTTGTGGGTCATCTTCTTCTTTCTTCTCCACTTCTCTGTATAACCTCAAAGTCTCAACAGTATATGACCCGCACCCGGAAAAGATTTCACCCAGTGATGAAAACAGGAAAAAATAATACAAAACCGAACCGAGATTGACGGATAACAGATAATAAAACCACGCACGCGCAGATCAACAAAATAGTTACTCCGTGGAAGAAGAGCCGAGCAAGAGACAAAACATACACTGAAAACATATGCGAAAAAACAGGTGCATCTGTCCGAATCTCGAATAAACCGACAGAACAGAGAAAATGAAAAAAAAAAAAATAGTGGGTGTCAAAAATACAATTGTATCCCGGTACCGGTGTTGTCTGTCCCACCGGAACAACTGTACTCACAAAATAATGGGCAAAAAAAATAAAAAAAATAAAATAAATAAGCAATGCTATACCTACATAGCACCACGCTTGTGTGTTCACGCCTAGATATAAGCAACACAGATTAAATTTACTAGTTGCTTGCTTGGGCCCGTTCTTCGAGACAACGCGAGCCCTTTATTTGAGGTCTTTACTTTGAGGTCTTTTTTTAATTGCTCTTCTCTCCTGATTGTTCCTGATTTTCCTTTTTTTTTTTTTTTTTTTTTTTTTTTTTTTATTTCGATTTCTTGGCTGCTGCTGCTTTTCGGCAGCAGATGCTGGTCGGGTATGCTCTAATATATTACATCGAGATTAGGGTACCACGTGGAGAAGGCATATCAATGGATGCTGTTGTAATTTGGAGTGATGGGTATAACGGTTGAGCTGGGAGAGGGAACTTTCTTGTTGCATGAGATGTGTTGTGTGTATTGTGTTACTCTGCTCTTCACAAGCGTTAATTGTAAAAGGGTACTGAGAGAGGTTAAATTTTATTAGATATTGACGCTTAAACAATCAAAATCAAAATCAAAATCAAAATTAAAACCTCATCTCACCGTTTAGTATAAAGGTTGTAATGAAAGCTAAAGAAAACTCCTAACCATAACCCATCAAACCTCAAAGAGAAGCAAAAGAGAGTAAAGGAACAACAACAAAAAAAAAAAACAAAAAAAAAAACCAAGAAAAAGGAAAACCACCAATCGCGCTTAACGTACTAGAGAGAGATAAAAAAAAATGAGTTCAAATAGTTATGAAAGCATACAAAGTGTTAAAACCAACAGAGACGTCTATAACACAATATATAACAACAGCCTTCATAGCAATGATGAAGCGCAAGACGAAGACGAGCAAGAAATTGATTTTGACTCTGAGTATGATTACGGCAATAAAGACTTTTTAGGAAAAAGCTACCACAAAAGATTAATCATCACTGTGATGATTATACTATGCAGTGTAATATTTGGGGCCGTGTTCTATTTTATCGGAATATACGTCATGGGTGGAGATATTCTCAACTGTTTCAAATTCCCTGATTTGATGACATACAGACACATAAACGTTCAAGAGTTTTTCGCAGACTCAAACAATTCAGGACATTTGGTGTTCATTGGGGACGTTCACGGGGAGTACTATAAACTACTTGAGCTAACTGAAAAAGTCGAGAGTTTGCTTTCCACAAAAAATGATCACGTTCAAAAGAATCTTGATATAAGATACGTGTTGTTGGGGGATTTTGTGTCCAAGGGACCATACTCCAAAGAAGTTGTGCAATGGATGCAAAAGAATGATGCAAAAGTTGAATGCATTTTTGGGAATCATGAAGTAACCACTTTATCGTACAAGTCTTTCCACAAAAAAGTTCCCTTTTCAACAGAACCAAATTTTATTGCCAACACAAATAAAATCAAAAACACACACAGAAAGTTGTACAGAAAGATTGGATTGAAAAATTTGAAATACGTGGCTGAAAAATGCAGTGCCATGATTCATTTTAGCGATGAAAAACTATCAAAGAATAAAAACCTCTTTTATAGAGACATCAACACTGAAAAAAATAAGAAACCTCATAAAATTTCGCCAAAGAAAAATAACATATTTGCAGTACATGCAGGTATTTTGCCCAACGAAGCAGTAGATCCGGTGAATAATCCTCCAAAGATAAAAAACTTGATATCGATGAAATTTGTGGACAAGTCAAACTGGGAGCTAACGTCAAGTTCAAAAACATTAGATTCCCCATTTATGTCCTCTTCTTCGACTATTGAGCCGTTGAAATCAGGCAAACTAATAAAATGGTGGAAATTATGGAATGACAAAAATCTAAGTAAATACGGGCTCAAAAGCATGTTAAGCGAAAACAAGTACACGATTTTTTACGGACATGCTGCAGCCCAAGGTCTGAACATCAGAAAGAGAACAAGAGGCATGGATTCGGGGTGCGTAACTGGTGGACAGTTGAGTGCTTATGTGGTGAACATTGTGGATGGGAAAATTGTCGATGAGCACGCAAACGTCATTAGTGTTCAGTGTTGATACTTCTTGCAGTAGGACGCAAGTTAAATATGCATTGCTTTGTAATAACCTTTTTATCCAACTATTCTTAACCAAAAACGTCTGAACAAACAGTAAAGTCTTGAAATACGTTATATCCAAAGTGACAATACGCATGAAAGCAATTGTTCAAACCTTTAGCTTTTGGACCAGGTAATAAAACGAGTTAAAATCACGTGGTTTTATGTAAAATTTGCTTTACCCGTCCTTTTTGCAATAGACTTCAATTACATCACGTAATACGACTAGACACGTAAAAAAAAAAAACAAATAGCCTTGGTTTCTCTACTTTACTCTCTGAGCAAAAACAAACGTTGTTGTTTTTTTTTCGCGTTTTTGTTTCAAGAATACCCGAACCTTCAAACCTTCATTGCCATCAAAACCAGGAAAAAAAAAAAACAAAGTTGGCACTCGATAAACATCACAGTTGAAGTTATCTGTATTTATCGTCAACACACACCCATACACTGTGCAACTGCTGAATTGACATTCTAATTATTCAAACAATATTGAGCCTACACAAGCTTATTCCCATTCATCTTTTCTAAATTTAAAAAGCTTAACAAAACCAAGACAAAAGTGCAACCCTTTCCTCTCTTTGAGAATGCCACCATCTGACAATACTCCTAGCCAACCTGCCTTGACGGTGTCTCATCACCCAACAGAAGAAGATGACGCTGAGTTCACTGACGATGTAGAACACTACTCTAGCGCACATGAGGATTTGCAAATCCAAGACCGCACAACAAATGTTTCTCAAAACGAACATGAACCAGAAAATCCTGAAAAATTCGCAAAGAGCGAACTCTTAACGACTTCTCCGCGTCCAATTTTTCCACCAGAAGATGGGTCTCTAGTCTTTCAAGATATGACTTTTTTCATCGATAGCAGTTTGCCACACGATATCTTTGTTAGGTTGATTAGGAAGATTACAAAAAATGGGGGTCACATCATTGATGATAATGCCGATAGCGATGACGATGATCCTCAATCACAAAAATTGGACAGTGCCACCAAAAATAATTGTGACATCATCAAGATCACCGCAATTCCATATAAAAATTCCGCAAGCTCATTCCTTGCACAGTCGCCCCCAGGAACCACGGTAAAGTATGTTGTTCCGCCAGAGTTCATTTTCCAGTCGATCAAGTTGAAACAATCATTAGACTTGACCGATCATTTGCTGGAAAAACTCGAAGAGGAAGCGGTACCATTAGATCAAGAAAGTCTGCCAATGGCTCCATTGAATACCCGAAAAAGATCCATTAATGCAATCACCCAAGATGAAGAAAAAGAAAACGGTGTAGGAAAAATAAAAGCACAAATGAATGACTTTATTCCTGGAAACAATAATCAAGGAACAAAAACGATTAGTGAGATCGAAAAAGAACAGTCTTTGAATGGAGATGAAAACGCCTCTCAAGAACAGATGTTCCATGAAAGCTCAGAAAACCCTGCCTTTGCTCTTGAGCACCTGGGTGGTGTTGTAGATGAGCCACTTGCCAGAAACGAAAAAACAGAAGCAAAACAAAAGAAAAAAGCAAAACTCACCGTCAAACAAATCCAACCAAGCAAGTCCAGTTTTTCTCCAGAAGAAGACGAATTGATTTTGGCGTATGTGAGAAAAAACCCAAAACTTAGAAACACTCACTCTTTGTACCACAGAATTGCACAAGTAATGAAAAACCACACGGGTAACTCTGTTAGGTATAGATACAGGAAAGCATTGGCTGGTAGATTGGACTACGTTTATGAAGTTGACGAAACTGGTGCCTTGTTGAGAGACGAGAACGGTGATTTCATCAAAACAGCAGTTTTGCCCAAGCAACTAAAGTCCAGTTATAAAGCGGAAGAAGACTATATTTTGTGTCTTGCCGTGAAAAAACAGTTTTACTCTGATATCTATCATGTAGATCCGGATTATGTTGATATTAAAGAACAACAAGAATCACTTTTGTCGCAGCAAAAACAAAATGAAGAGCCACAAAAATCCAATGAGTTGGAAAATCCAATTGCGTTGCCAGATGGAAAAGATTCCAGCAATAACTCCAATGAGCAAGTATCCAGAACAGAAGAACCTGCATACGACACGGCCTATTTGAACGATATTTTGGATCATGACCAATTGAATAATATTCCGTCGTTCAATAATTTCAAAATTGGAAATAAAAGAGGACCATTGAAGAGAAATTTTTTTAAAAACTTTCAAGACGTATATCCAGCTCACACGGAAAGCTCTTGGAGAGACAGATTTAGAAAATTTTGTATTCCTTATGGATTGGACGACTATATTGCTTACTACGAGGGTTGTTTGGCTGAAAATATTGAACCAGAGCCAATCAAAAATATGACCACCAAGCACCCAACACCTGCAAAGTACGCGACCAATGCTGACGGATCTTCCGAGCACGCTAAAAAGCTATATCCTCGTATTCGGACCGGTCCAGGAAATTTCCCGAGAAACTACGATGAGGATAGTTCTGAAAAAATTTCACCACCTGCAAAAACGTTTCTTGGAGATACTTCTCCGGCCGCATTGATCAGTGTGGCTGCAAATGCTGTCAATGCCACCGAAAGCATTAGTAACCTGTTGCCCTCTTCTATTTCAGAACACCATGGTTCTGCAGAAGCTGATTCAAATGGAAATACCCACTCTGACAAAAATGACACCACCAATTATTTTGATATGTTTTCAGAAGTGGAACTACCGATGGAGTATGTTGAAGAAAGCAAACAGATTTCACCAAATGTACAACTGTGTGAGTATTTTGAAATTAACATGGATAAGTTTGAAAACGATTTGTCCAAATTTCTTTTGACTATATCCAACTGCATGGTGGAGTGTATAGGAGCTTCTGAGTCTCATTTGATTGACACCATTCATAAAGAGACAAACATACCCAAAACAGAGTTGGCCAAAATTCTTTTCCGTTGTTCCAATGATTCGTCCTTGTTGACGAGGTACTTTTTCTATATTTTCAAGGACGACGTCACTGAACCAAAGGACATTGAAGGGATCTTTAGCTCTGAGGATGATAAAACAATACGTGAAAACTCGAATGCATCCACATTTACCCCAGATTTTGAGAGATTGTTATCCGTTCACAGTGCGGAAGGAGTAATGAAAAGAAAGCTGTTCTTATCCACCTCGCAGCAAATAGAAGTTGTACAGGACAATTAGGAAATATAAAGAGTAATTATAATAAAAGTTTAGCCTAGTATGAATATTGTAATAAATTTATATGTATGAATATGATTCCCGTGTTGGTAGCTATCCCATTTTATGTGTCATTCTTCAAAATAACTTCTTTCGAAAGTAACTTTCTTAGTCTTGGACTTATTTCTAGCTTGTCTTTTCCCGCTTCTGTGGAGCTATTAGTTGACAAAGTTTTTGTTTCATCAACATTCATAACGATTTTTTTAAACTTGATAAACAAAAGCTCTGCCCTTGTCATTAGCTCGATGTTATCCAGAATTTTCAAATCATTGAAATATTTCAAAATATCGTCAAATTCCTCCAAATGCTCAATGGCAACTTTGTTTTTTTGAAAAATTGCCAACACAAAGAAAAGGTGAAATTGGGAAGAGTAGTAATTGGTGAAAATTATTTCCCAAATCTGTTTAACTTTTTCTTCATCCAAATCCCTTTTGAATAGCACCAGCATCATTCTGTAAACGAAAAACAAATTAGAGCAGTCGCATTTGCTTAAATGGGCCATCAAATCTGGAAGCATCAATGAAGTCAATTCACCAAGTGTCACCATTTGTTCTTTGATACCGCTTTGATCCAAAGCAAAATTTCTTTCCATTCTATTCATAAATTCAATAAAACTCCAAAACGAAACCACTTCATCTTGCTGAACATGGTATATAGGAGATAAAAGGTCTGTCATACCTTGACAATACCCAAGGTCTGGGTTGTACACGTTATACGAGAGTAAAATGTTTTCTAGAGCCTTCAAATGGGGATTTTTGATGACCCAAGTGGACTCGTCGTCGTCCAAATCCTCTTCTCCAATTTGTGCATTCTCATTTCCACTGTTTGGGTCAACTGAAACTGCATTTCCGTCGTCTGTGTTGTGTTTGTACAAATCCAAATGTCTATCATTTCTAAACACATCTTTGGCAATCTTAAATTTTTCTTCCTTCCATACCTCTTCTTCAAAATCGTCTGGTGTTTGATCCAAAACCCATTGATTCTTATAGTTAAGCTCGTAAATGGTTTTCAAAGTTTCATATAGTTGAACTCTTTCATCTTCACTGGAGTCCCAAGGGTAAACATTCAAAAGAAACGGCCAGACCGCAGCTCTTACTTTATCATCAACACACCCACCATGAAAAATATAATCTTTAATTTCGCTAACAGTGAATTTTAACCGACCTTGCTCATCAAACATAGACTCCCATTTCACCAAACTCAACGGATGATTTCTCTCCAGGGCCACATGGACTTCTTCCTCCGTGACCATGTTATCCATTTCATTTGTAAGTTTCTTGTACACGTTTTCTTGTTTCTCCACTTGTTCCTTGACATTCAAAGCCCACTTGGCCAAATAAATCTTGGCTCCGTCAAAATCAGAAGAGATTTTGTTGATTTGAGGCTGAGATTTTTTCAGCAATCTTTTCACATACTTGTCGTTTGACAATTTGTTTATAGTTTCCGAGGAATACAAAGTTTGCAAAATTGGGTTCACCTTTGGATCATCGTTGGTTAATTTATTTGTAACGTCTGCGATTTTCCCCAAAACTGACCATTTTGATTTCTCAAAAGACTCAAAAAGACCTGGTTTTTTCGTTTCTTTTGAAGAGGAATCAAACAACCCAGAAGACCCCAAACTGCTTTCTTTGTTGGTTTGAAAGTTTCTCAAATCTTGCAAAGAAGGATTGACTAAGTAAACGTTGTCGTTAAGACCAGCCACCTCATTTGCATGTTGAAGATCGCAATTTTTGTTCAAAAATTTCTTAAAATCGTCACCTCCCCAATATAAATTTCTTTCACTGGTAAAAGGGTCGAAACTTTCAAGCATCAACCGCTTTGATATAAGTTTTGTAGATTCACACAAATCGTCATGGAAAAAAAGCACAGGAATATTTGAAGTGTATTCGTGTTGCTTTGTGTTGATGATAATCGACCCCTTGTACCACTGGGATGGAAGTCTGAATTGGATAGAGTAGACGGCGTTGATATTACAGTACCAATCCGATTTGTACTCGAGCATTCGAACATCCACGTTGGGCAAGCTTTTCCTGGTCAAAGTTGGAGTCGTTCCAAAACCTTGATGCTTGTTTACTTTGACGTATTCATCGGCAAAATAAAGATCGGCATCTAGCAGTTGTTGTTTCAAGCTCAAACTGATATTGTCATCTCTGACCCAAGCTACGTTGAAATCGTGATTGTTTTCGCCACCTAAACCAGACCCGTACGAAGGGGTGGAAGACGATGCAACATTACGATAGCAGATCAAAAACCCAAAAACGTTGTCGTCTTTCTTGGTTGATGGGTGGATAGCAACGTGGGACTTGCAATATATTAAAGGGGACGCAGCTTTGTTTGGGGCACTCATCAAAAATTATTATTTTGTTTAGTTGTTTTTTGTTATTTTAGAGACCACTTTTAGGTGTATTCAAAAATGCATCTATCCGAGTAACAAGGCTACCCTTTCTATAAGACTTTGAATGGCTCAAATTAGATTGAAAGGAAAGCCCCTTTAATTGGAAAACCTGCATTACCAGTTTTTATCACGTGCGGCTTTACCCATAATTTTTAGCTTACAATTATGTGCTTTCATTTAGAGCGTAATTGTGGGTGACACAAAAAAAGATTACTGAAATCAAAAACCAAATAGCAAGAAGAATGATTTTGGATTAAACTCAAACAAAAGAGAGAGAGAGAGAGAGAGAGAGAGAGAATTTATATTAATCAACCTGTTTTTTGAAGGAAAAAGAAAAGCAGTTTCAACAACAACAACAACCAGAGCTTTTTGAACCTTAGGAATAGCAAGAGAAATTTTGTCTTTTTGTAACACAAGCATGCCCATCAACAGGGGACAAAGAAAAAGATATATCTCTGATTCAGAGAACAGTGACGACGACGAGGAGATCGTTGCCAGAAGAACAAGTAAGAGATCATCTGCAGGAAAGAGACCTTCTCCAGTGTATGGGGATGACGAAGATGAAAACGGTGATGAGGATGAAATGCTTTACAGCAACTCGGGGAGACCAATAAGGAGCTCCTCGAGATTATCATCCAGGAAGATTGATTTTAAAGAGCCCAACGAAGACGAGTTTGACTCTGAACCCGAAGACGTGCCTGCAAAATGGAATGAACAAAAAGAGATTGAAAAAGATGAAACACAATTGAATGAAAATGAAGGAGAAAAAGTGAACGCAGGCCATGCTGACAATGATGATGAAGATGAGATTTCAAACGATGAAAATGAACAGGTTGGTGAAGATGGAGATGATATTGTTGCTGATAAAAACGAAGAAGTGGAAGAAGATCAAGAAGACGAAAACGAAAACGAAAACGAAAACGAAGAAGAAGACGAAGAAGAAGAAGACGAGGAAGAGGGGGAGGGGGAGGACGAGGACGACGAGGACGAGGACGAGGAGGAGGAAGAGGAGGAGGAGGAAGAGGAGGAAGAAGATATTCCTATAGACGATGATGAAAATGACGACACCAGTATACCAGCAATAGTGGATGACGATGACATGGATTCCCTTGAACAATCGAACAATGAAAGAGGCTCTGTATCGAACAGAAATCAAAGGCTTTTCAGTAAAACAAGCGAAAACGATGAGACATTAAACAACCAAAACGCTGCGGAAGATGGAAATGAAAATGAAGATGAAGAAGACGTGGAAAATAAAATGAGCGAAAAGGAAATCAGACGAACAGAAAATTTGAGAAGAAGAAAAGTTTTACACGACAAGAGAATGGAGGAGGAAAAAAGAGACACCATCAACAAGCTTTTGAAAAGAAGAGCCGGTAAGAGCAGAAGCAAAGATTCTGGAAGCAAGAAAAGCGCAGCCTTGCAACAGCCCGGAGGTTCGGTTAACGGAAATAAATCTACCTCATCTTTAGCTTCAGATGGCACAGAAGGCAACCATGGCAAACTTGACAAGGAAGAAGAGGAAGAAGAAGAAGAAGAAGAAGGTTACAAGGTCAACAAACCAAGAAGGAAATACGACAATAGGGGCATGCGCAGAATTGTTTATGGAAGAGATAACACAATACGATATGCTTTTGAGTACCAAGACAAAAATGGCGCTTTTCAACATGAGGCGTCCGAACGGCAAAACGATATGGTTTCGGTCGACTGATGAGTTGGTGACTTGATTGATTGATAGGATTGAAAAATTGCTCTCATGGTTCAAGCTAGATATATTAATGATATGTAACAGATAAATTAAAAAACACTGATGAATAGCTCAACATTGTGTAGTTTTTTTTAACCATTGCTTCTCGCATCGTAAGTTTGTAAGTCTTTTATTGATTAGCCAATTGAATATAAATGTTTTCTTTTTTCTGCTTTAGTTTTGTTGTATATGTTTTTTTGTGTTTTTTTTTCAGGTGCGCAAAATGAGGTTTTTCCGGGTCTGCCACAAACCGTAATCCAACACTTTTTACAAACAAAGGCCTTGTGGTTAAAATGTTCCTGTGATTTTGGTAAAAGATTGATATTTTCAAAGCAAGAGTTTTAGCGCACAAACAGCAAGATCAACACTAAACATCACCAACAATTAGCAAACATGGGTGGTACCGCGGGAAGGCTACCGGATAACGGAGAACAAACACAAAACACGACTCCTCATGCAGGCTCTTTCAACGATAATGAATCATTTGATCCGCGCAGTTCTGACAATTTGAGGGCGCATCAGGATTATGATGCTAACTATGGTCAGTTTTCTTACAAAGGGCACAAAGATCAAGAAAAAATGGTCGTAGCTGGATCTCATCTGCAGCCCCAGCAACAAACTTATTACTCGAATGCTCAGCAAACTATCGAACACAGCAACCAACAAAATTTGTCTAACGCACACCAACAACAGCGGCAAAAATATCAACACCAGCAACACCAGCAACACCAGCAACAGCAACAGCAACAGCAACAGCAACAGCAACAGCAACAGTTCTATCAGCAACACCAATATCAGCAACAAGCACAACAAACAAAGATGCCGCAACACTCTTCTTCAACTATACCCGTGCCCCGTGCTAATCGGGTTACTAAGAATACTGCACCCCAGCAATTGCCTGTTTACCGCACCATGGTTCAACAAAACTCAACAAAACTTTCCCCGCAAGTCCAGCAGCAACTCCAACAGCAAATAAAACAACAGCAGCAGCAGATTCAACAAAAGCAGCAGCAGCAGCAGCAGCAGCAACAACAACAACAACAACAACAACAACAACAACAGCAACAACAACAACAACAACAACAACAACAACAACAGCAACAACAACAACAACAACAAC
>ERZ794936.816-NODE-816-length-11857-cov-5.934333_pt1 | contig 11857 bp, 8 predicted proteins | sample MGYA00511083_ERZ794936 | MGnify/ENA primary metagenome ERZ794936 (study PRJEB30137, sample SAMN04331409) | food metagenome | isolation source: Y2 must sample point D1 replicate A | place: Australia: South Australia | collected 2014 ... | reverse complement strand
AGGATGGAACCGTCTCGCGCGCGGTGCGCCTAAAGAGATATGGCTCGTGTCGTCTTTTGCATGATGACTTTTACTTTTAGTCATGAAAGGTTGTTTTTCAAAATGGATTCAGGTGTCAGTACAATAGACCGATATACGTACCTGAAGCCAAAGAGCGCAATAAGTCAATGGAATAATCAAGGGTCCCGCGACGGCATTCTGGCGAGCGACGGCATTATTCCGCACGCTGAGGGTGATCAGTTGAGACTGGCCTATCACCATCACAAACTTTAGATTTCAACCTCTAACGAAACATGAATTCCTCTTGAAATTATATTGACACGTTCATATTCAGCGGCATGAAATGGGGTCATTAATTTTGTCGAGGTTGATACTGTTTCACAAAATTTGCAACTACAGCGACGCGCACGTCTCACCAAATGGCATACGAACATTGATTTGACGAATATCCTTCATTACTGAATAATTTAAAAAGAAAAGATGGTACACGATTCATCTCATGAAAGTCCAATCAAACAGAGAAAATGTCCGTCTGCACTTTGATCTCGCCATATAATGTCATGCTTTGTGCCGCGACCCATTTGTCGCCCTTGTTCAACTTGACGAAGTCAGCGACGTGTCCTGGCTCGATACATACCATATTCAAGTAACCAGACTTTGGCTCAAAGTCGCCCATGCCCTGTGATTTATTGATCCAGGGGTTCCATACAACTGCATCGGGCAAGTTTTTCCTTGACACAGTCATCAACACATTGCCCTTGTCTATGAGCTGGATGTCTCTTCTTTCCTCGACATTCTTGTAGATGCGATCAAATTCTTCATGGAAACTGAGCATAGGCGCTTTTTCCGTGTAAGTAGTGGCCATCAACTGGTCGTAACACTCAGTGTCGATCAAATTGGTGGCCAAAGTATCGGTGACGTCATCCACGTTGTAGTATGTGTGGAAGAGCCAGTTGAACTCAAAGGCTTCTTTACCGGCGTTTTCAACTTCAATCTCGGTAGTGAGATTGGTCTCGGACAATGTCACAGTCAACACGAGCGTGAAGTCGTACTTGCCTCCACCCCAAAGCTTATATAATTCTGAGTCGACATTCTCAGGTCCCAATCCAAACTGAACCGACACAGGGTTCTCAGTAACCTGACCCAAGAACTCCCAGGTGGAGTTACGGGCAAATCCATGCTGGGGCAAGGGCGCAGTTGGATGGTTCTCATCCTTGGCTTTGCCAAACACTGGGAACACGAGCGGAATACCGCCCCTCACGGCCTTTGAGCCATCCAATTTGGCAGCCTCAGAAAGCCACAAGCGCTCCTTCTTATCCACAGTCCACGATATGACAGTAGCACCAAATTTCAAAATCTCGACCTTGGTATCTGGTTTTCCAGGGTAAGTCAAAATGACCTTATCGTCTGTCTGTTCAACTGGCATTGTTTGGTGGCTTTCCCTTGCCATAAGGAGGCCGTCGCTGAAATCTTGAATTTCCCCTGGTGCACGGATGTTATCCCCGCAAGTCACCAGACCGACCATCCATATGTCTACGTTATACAACATCTGGAAGAAAACACACGTTAGCCACATTCTTCATGGCGGGCTTCGAGGTAGCAGTAAATTATGTGGGCTCGTGATATTCATCGTGTAGGCATGTATTGAGCCGCGCTCGCGAACTTTGATACTTAGAATTCATGATAGAGAATTTCATCATAAACTTTGCGTTTTTAATGCACACTTTATTGTCATGCGTCAACCATATAGATGAGACACACTCAAAATTTTTGAAGAGAAATGCGCTAGGAAAACCTGCTTTTGAATTTCTGGAACCTGTTCAAGCTTCTCTGACTGGCCAGCAGCGAGTTCGTGCTCATTGCTGATTGCAACGAGTTCAGGGAGCCGAATGTTTTCTGACTCGAGGAGATCGTCGGTTTGCTGTACAAGGAGAAGGGTTTCGGAACAGTGACATTCGCTTTCTGAGGTTGTGATTTGTACTTTAGAGATTGAGGCGAAGATGTCTTTGGCGTGGCGAGAATGCGACCTGAGCTTTGTGATGAACTTATTCGAGGTATTAGAGTGCCCGTAGTCTTCTCCCCGTCTTGCCTCATGTTACCCATACACTTAACATCATGGTTCAGCGGCAGCTTGAAACTCGTAGTGAAATTGACCGACGCTTCGGTCGCCCTTGGCGGGCTGAAGCTTAGGTTTGCATGTTTTGGATAATTTTGAAAAGAACGGACCGAAGGTTTTTTTTGCAATACCGGTATGGATGACTTTCTCTGTAGTTGAGGTATTGAAGGTTTTTTTTGAAGATTGTTCATGGAAGGCTGTTTGTTTAGAGAAGATGTGGATGTCTTACTCCTAAGAATGTTGCTTGCCTGTTTTCCGTTCACACTCTCAAAAGATGGCTTCTTTTGCAAATGTGGATGAGCACGATTGTTATTGAGGTCGTTATTTGAGGTCTTTCTCAGTAGCGATGGTATCCCGCCCATGGATGGCTTCACCCCAGCCATTTGAAGTGAAGACTGGCGAATCCGCACTGGCCCCTCGGGTTTAGCGAATTTTGAATCGTCCAGCAAAAGCCCATGAAGATTCATAGATCCCTTAGATGGTGAGATGCCTGGTGTTTTCAATGGCGACGAACATAACAGGGCATTTGACATCTCCGGCGATGCTGGCGCTTCCTTGACTGGTGACACAGCTTTTAGTGGCACATTGAGCTGGAGAGGCTGTAGGCGTCCCGCAAACAAGTCATTAGAGAGGTGCTTGGCAGTTTGACGTAAGGGTATCGCCAGGCGTTCGCCGTTTTTGCCAGGGCTTATGTGAATCTTACGGCGCGTTGGTGAGGGATCGTCCTGCGTGGCGAAGAAGATCTCTTCGGGCCCATTGAGAGTCCTTCTTTTCTTGGTGGCGCTCGAACTGATGTCCTGGTCGGTCTGCTCTGTTTGACGGGAGGCAGCATAATGCGAGGAGATGCTTTCCATTTTCGAAAAAAGGGGCCTGTGAATTCCAGAGTACCGCTTTGTATTGGTCAGTAAGGGCCTTGCCGCGGAGTTCGTGATCGAAACATTTGAAGAAATCTCTTTCGCTCGATTATCTAGTTCGTCAAGAACAGCGCTGCTCAAAGTTTGCGAGTATCCCTTTTCTAGCATACTCTCGTTGATTGAGTCATGTCCCATCGGGAAGTCACTCATGCTAGGGTATCTGACAGGAGACACCAGGCCTGGGCTATGGAGCGTCAAATTCCGAATCTTCTTGATTGGTGTATTTAGGACAGAGACATAACTCTCGTCCATTTTTGCTTGTGGATATGAACAACTTGATGTGGTTAAATGCGGCTGAAATTTGCACTGGTAGCGTGTATCTCACTGTTTTGCATGCGTTTTATCTTCACCCAGGTGAAGGTGCCTGCGCTTATTTGCTGAACTGAGAACTAGAGTGGTTCCAATCCGTGAGAAGAGTTTTAGTCACTTGACAAAAACAGATGAAAGCAAACTCTGATAGCTTGTTAATTAACCGCTGAACTCAGTTGATATGAACAATGTCTTGGGTGTTTCTTTATCTTGTAAAATTGTACGATTATCGTGTCTCAAGCCTTCACCGAGCAGTTCCTCACGCTTTGTTTACATTTTTTACTAATTAGCTACACCGCGTCACCACACCTTGCAAAACGTACACAAGCTAAAGAAATGATTATGTCATCACAGGAAAGAAGTTTCATTTCATAATTCAGCCGAGTCGAAAGCACGACGGTTATCAGGATAATACACGAAGCAAAAGGAGCTCACTTTTGGCAGAAAAATTTCTTCGTCCGAAATTCATCACACTATAGGACGCTCATACCAGGGTGTGACAGCCACACCTCAACAGTCGCAAAGAATATACAACATACAGAAAAATCATATAAGATCTGCTTGTCTGTAAAGCGAACTTTTACTATTAAAAACACTCTCTTGTTTTTCCCTGCGAGATGAATAATCATTTTTGCGGGAGGAGCCGAAAACATAGTCAATTGAAAACCGTCAAGTAGTCAAAAAGCATCTTAGCTCAATTTGCAGACTCATTAGATTGGAACCTCCTCAAAAATTTTCTCACACATCTCAATGACTCGGGTTTCGACACAAATGGGTGAGTCCTCATCTCAATCATTGAGGACTCTTGCATATAAAATTCGTACTGCATAGAAAGAATAAAACGCGTAACAACTTATAAAGTCTGAAAGAAATTGGCGTTGTTGCAGCCTGTGTGGCGTAATGGTTAGCGCATTTGACTTCTAATCAAAAGATTCCGGGTTCGAGTCCCGGCATGGGTTATTTTTTTTGCTCCTGCTGTGCCTTTTCGTTGACTAGACGGACTCCGTGGTTTTGAACCTGTCTCGAACAGACTGCCGGTCAAAACACAGAATCCTCAACCGTCCAGATAGGAACATCTGTATATCAGTCTTTCCATTATTGCGATCATCGTAGTCTGGTGTGATGAGCTAACTACATGATAGATTGCTTTTGAAGAGGCCACGGTAGCGCACAGTCCGACGCGACGAAAATGGTTTTAATTGGCGCAAATGATAAAATATAGTAAGCGTGCATCGGTTGTGGACGAAGTCATGAGAGGTAGGTATTACAGATGTATTTCTTTTTTTTTTTTTTGAAGAAATGTATAATTCTAAAAGTGTTGCCTTCAGTTAAGATAAGCGGAGACACGTTCTACCGTTCTAGCTTCGGTGGTCCAAACTCCGAACACGGCAAAGTTGTGTCAACGCGCGAACCCAATAACTTCGATTCCCCTCTTCACAAAGTCTCAGCCCATCAGCCGAAAACACCAAAAAAAAAAAAAAAAAAAAAAAAAAAAAAAAAAAAAAAAAAAACAAGAAATTTTGAGAAAAAGAACTCGGACTTTTGCCGCGCGTAGAGCCACACAAAAGCAACCTCAAAATAAGATCTGGTGGCTCTAAGCTAATAGATCAGCAAAACTGGAGATGTGCTTTCTGCCCCAGCGCTCTCCATAAGTTACGTGAAGTTTGCATAAAATCAAATGAGCGAAAGAATCAAAACCTCGCGAAGGACTTCCCCACCTAATGACTCAAAACTCGGGGCCACTTCGGAGTTGAGTCGCGCCTCGCGCATTTCCCCGAAAAGTTTCAGAATCATCCGCAATTCGTGGCTCGGACTCAATCATCGACCTGCAGGGCGACCCAATGTGCTTCTCCGCAGTTTGCTCACCCGAAAATCTCCGGAACGAACAACTGATAAGATGTTGTGTGTTTGACTGATATGATATCTTTCGCCTATATGACAGGAGCGACATGCAATTCGTCTTGATAAAGTGTGCTGATACTGAAGTTTTAATTTGTTCCTGTATCGGTGAGTCCGAAAATTTTCTTCCGACCCGGGCTTGGCCGGGCTGTCCGATGAGTCGCACGAGACGTTTTTGTACCCGGAATCACCCGACGTACCGCATATCGGATAAATGAAGATTGTTGAAATTTCAGAGAAAAGACACGTTTATGACGAACTCAATCAAGGTAATGACGAATATAAACAATTAAGCGAGTGAAGAACTCAATAGTTTCAACGTGATCATGAAAAGAATCGGGCTTCGGCCTAATTCTTTGAGTCAATTCTTTATGTCCTGTAAATAAGGTTTTGCCAGGCGGATACCCCAGATGCGTCTGCCACCTCGGACATCATGCAATCGACCGAGGTTAGTCCGTATATAACCATGCCCTGCCGGATAAGCATGAGCCCGGTATATTTTCTTATCCTCCCAGGGCCATTTCAATTTAGGTATCTTGTATCATATTTGGATTGACAAAACCCAACGATAATTCTTTCTTATCACTACTTATTCAACCGCCACCTATACGTATTTGCAGCAAAACAGTCTACCTAGTCCTGCGATAGACCATCAATCTACATTCGTTAATTCACGCAAACAAGATGCTTTCCAACGATCTCCTTTCATACTCGATCATGCAGAATGGCGAGAAAGCAGTTGGGCATGCTTTACCTCATTACGCGCCTTTGACAAACACGAAACTACAAGCAGTGAGCTTACCCCCCATCACCAGCTACGTGAGCCTCACAGAGAACAATCTCAATTCATTCAACTCCTATTTGCATAGAGAGTCTTTCGGTAGCAGTACACCGCCTTCGCTTACACTGCTGTCACTGGCCCTGGAGCTGCCTCTTGCTTCCCCACGGATGGCGAATATCAGCTTAAGCAGCAGTCATAAAGCTGAGCATTCGCATGCTTCAGCTCATTCGAACTCAGTGTCCGGCGCTTCCCCGCAAAGAAAGCGCAGACAAAGATTGGGACCTTCTTGCGATAGTTGTCGTGCACGCAAAGTGAAATGTAATGCAGATGTTGTTATGATTAGCCGCAACTTCACAGGCGAAGCTGAGCACGCTACACAAGGCGAGATCGAAGACATCGATGAGTACACTTCTCTTTCACCAGCTCAAAAGGAACACGTACTTAAGGGCGAACCAGTGCAGATAGAGTTCAATTTCGTGTTGGTACTCTCGAATCGCAAGCTTATAAAGTACAAACCCTGCACGTCGTGCGCTGGTAAAGGCTTTGCTTGCTGTTTTTCAAATGGATTCACCAAAGAGGATATTGTCCATAGCAAACGCCATGGCGACAGCAGCTCTTTAAGTGCCGAAAGAATAGCTACTGGGCCACAAAAGGTGCTGAAGAAACCACTCCTGGAGAGTGTCCCATTTAGCGTTCAAGTATCGCTCAGCACGCGCAAAAGCTCTTGTGGAGCATGTCGCAAAAGAAAAGTCAAGTGTATCGTCAACGCAGCCAACGGTAAATGTGTGGGATGCACTAAAAAGGACATTATGTGCACATTTTGATACCGCTTTTTTACCGACCTTTTGGTAATTTTTTTAATATTCATTTCTCGGAACAACGTTATAGAACAGGTTTAATACAAGACAAGTGGCATCATCATTTTGTTTTTCTGACCATATAATATTTGACGCTCTCATCGTAGTGTAAGACACACTTTCTCAAGCGCATAAACTATGCAAGTATGAAAAGAACCACAATCATGACTTCACCTCGGGCAACGTTTTTTTTTTTTTTTTTAAAAAAATATATCACGTTATAGGACGCTCTCGCTAAAGGTTTATTGATAGGGTTTTTCTCATTCGTATTTTATTCTGCTTTGAGGCCTTTTCCAAGATGAAACTCAACTAGCGAGAATTATTGAACAGTCGTCGACCAACGGGAATCGGTCCTCCCAGGTGCGCGAGACAATATTTGGTTAGTTTTTTCTTTTGAAAGAAACAAATCGTATTAACAGGAAACCGCGGTTAAACGGTCAAAAATCGATATATCTATAGACATGAAACCTGCATAAGAACAATGAAGTCCCCCGACTTTCCCAAACCTTAGGTCTTCCTCTTATCCAAGCCGCTGTATAGGTAGTGTCAAATTGCCCGTATTTGACTTCGTTCCAACGCCCTTTTCACCCTGGAATCAGGCCCACTTGTGTGGACTCAAAGGCGTTTCGAGGCACTGAAAGCTCGAGTTGCGTTAATGAGTAGAAACACGTCACTCCCTTGTTCTTGTTTTGAGGATTCAGACCGCGTAAGCAAAAATCCGGCTCTAGACGGTGAAAATAGCCGCACTTCGGACAACTTTTAAACGAAAAACCCTTATACCCAGTACAGTATAAGCCTGCCGCTGTGCAACTGTTAGCACTTGTTACAGTGGCCGAGTGGTTAAGGCGACACCCTGCTATCGAGCGGTCTAGGTGTTGGGCATTGCCTGCGCAGGTTCGAATCCTGTCTGTGACGTAGGAACTTCTTTTTACTTTAGCATTAACTATCAGAGTGGTTTTTTGTCCCTCGAAAGCGAACTCAAGCGCGCGGACGCACAACAGCATACGACTTGCAGCGCCGTAAAACCGCGTTTCGCGCTGGTGTTGCTGAGGCGTATGCACGTGACGTCAGCGCCCGGGCATGCGAAATGTGGGAAAAAAACTCCCGTGGTCGGCACCACACCGGACTTCCCCACCGCAGATATTAAGTTTTGATAACGTCCGCAAAAGTGTCCTCAGAAGTGTCATTTTAGCTTTGGAAACGCAGCTCGGTTCTATCTCAAGAGCCTTTCATATTCATATAATTAAGCCTTCGCAGAGCAAACTTTCGATCATTTCAATGGACCCTACACACGACCCCAACTTCACGCCCCCTTCGCAAAATAAGGATATCGAGCCGCCAGCTCATTCGTCGAAAATTCCAGACAATATGCCAATTGAGCCTATTGTGTTGGCGGATATGGGAGAACAGGTCGACGCGCCCACGCCGCACCCGTCTGCTGCGAACAATAACGGCCGCGCGGAGAAGGCCGGATCACTATATCAATCCAAGATCCCGCGCATACACACAGACTTGATGGACTCACTGAGTGATGAGGAGTTAGCCCGAGCGGGCCACACAATTTTGCCGCCGTCTATCAAGGTCCGGCTGACGCAGATTGCTGACTTGGAAGAGGTGCCCCATGGGATCCAAAGACAGGCCAAAAATTTGAAGGACTACAAGTTCCCCACTCACAGACTAGCCACGACACTTTTGGATGATTCGAAATACCCATTGGTCGTGGTTGCGTGCGGGTCCTTTTCGCCCATAACATACTTGCATCTCAGGATGTTCGAAATGGCCTTGGACGCTATCAGTGAGCAGACCCGGTTTGAGGTCATTGGCGGGTATTACTCACCAGTCTCTGACAATTACAAAAAACAGGGGTTGGCACCATCACATCACAGAGTGCGCATGTGTGAGTTAGCATGCGAGCGGACTTCCTCGTGGCTTATGGTTGACTCTTGGGAGCTGTTGCAATTGAAGTATACTAGAACAGCGCTTGTCTTAGATCACTTCAACGAAGAATTGAATGTGAAACGTGGTGGGATCACGACAAAGTCCGGCGAGAGCCGTGGTGTAAAAATTATGCTTTTGGCTGGAGGCGACTTGATAGAATCGATGGGCGAGCCGGACGTGTGGGCAGATCAAGATTTGCATCACATTTTGGGCAAATATGGTTGCCTAATCGTGGAGCGCACCGGTGCGGACGTGCGCAGCTTTTTGTTGAGTCACGATATTATGTACGAGCACCGCCGCAACGTTCTAGTGATCAAGCAGCTCATTTACAACGACATCTCCTCGACGAAGATCCGCTTGTTTATTAGAAGAGGTATGTCTGTGCAATACTTGTTGCCTAATTCGGTGATTCGATACATTCAGGAGCATAAATTGTACATCAATGAGACAGAGCCGGTCAAACAGGTGCTAAACGATAAAGGTGATTAGACGAAGTATCGTCCGTTCATGTTGCAGTTCGCGCGGCTCTATTTACTTCTCTACGTCAATGTTTGTTTTCACTCAGGCTTCTCATGGCACCTTTTGCGAAGAAATCTTCTTATTTTAGCGCTATTAATAGATAATGATCACTCCAAATATTTCCTTGTTGCAGCTTTCCAGGTTTTTGCGAGCGACTCATGATTTGTTGGTAGCATGAGATACTTGTATTTCATCGAGGATGTATCCTTCACCTGTAAGTCGTGTCCTTCGGCAAAGTTTAGAACTAGTCTCTCGAAGCGTCCTTCTTGACGAAACATCTGGATGAAGTTTCCGCATATCTCCTCAAGAGTCAAAGCTTTGTTTTCCATGAGAAACCAATCCGTAGTTTCGTGGCGACCCATTGAGGCGAAGGTCACCCCGCCTTGTAAACGTTTTGAGTTCTTGAGTTTCAACAAAATAACAAAGAGGGGGTACATGTTTAAGCAAAGAATTACTTTTTCTCCCATCTTTAAGCCCGTGCGAAGGGCGACTCGAAAGGCGTAAAATAAGAAGTAAAACGCGAATGTTGTCGGTAGTAAGTATATCAAAATCAAGAATACAAAGGTACCCAAGAGCAATTGATCAATTCTCAATTGGTCCTTCTCAATCTTATCGATTCTTGATCTTAACACGTTGTATTTCCTGCCTCGAAAGAGCTGCATCAATGATTTGAGCATTTCAATCTGCCGGTGGTATATCTTGGTCGCCGCAAGATTGAACAAACCTGTATGTATAGTGGCAAGTCGAATGTAATCGATGAGAAACGCTAGAACAAATGATACACCCAAGGAGCAGGAGAGTCTGAACCACAATTTCACAACGCAGAGGAACCATGTTGAACTCGCCAGTTGAGAAACGAGGAACCTGAAGATCCGACTGCATGATTGGGAGGTCCATGAGAATAGTAGTTCCATAAACTGACCGAGGTCATTGTTTAGCTTGAAGCCGGCTGGGTAGTCGGATCCGATCCACGTAATAAACTCGTCCAATTTTTCGAATGAGACTTTAGACAATACGTCGTTGAAAAATGTCATATTTTCGTCAAAAGTGTGCAGTGAAATTCGAAGAATCGTTCTCCCGATGAGAATATCGTTGATCATCAACCAGATGGTGTTATACAAATTGATGTAGTTTGAATTGTTGATGTTGTGCCTTATATTGGAAACTGGTATACCAAGCTGTGCTTGTATATCGGCTGAAAGAAAGTCGGTATTGTAGTAGCTCAAGAATTGAAATGGGAAAAATGATACCTGCTTCAACCTTAAATCGAGCTGACGACACCAAGTTGAGGCTTTGACGGGAGTTGTGTGAAAAACCTCAGCATTAAGACACGCGCTAATCCACACCATCAAAGACATGAGTGTCTCAACAAGCGACAAAAGCACGTTCATGAACAATTTTCGTGGTAGCTTCGATGAGTGATTGACGCACGTCAACAAATGTGACCTGGACTCAACATCATTGCCTTTACTACTCAAAGCTTTGTGTGCCTGGCGCACCCTAGAGCACCCGTTGATTTTGTCGAGAACACTTTCATTGCATATGGAAAGTGGATGCGTGTCAGTGCTGTCATCTGAAAATATATCCCAATTGCGCGGAACAAACAAGCTCTCACGATCGATAGTGTTGTGAAGCAATATGGGACGGACGGTGAAGTACTCTAAATTTCGGAGATTGGGCGGGGCGAAGAAAACTATCGTAGATTTTTTTCCGCTCGAATAACAGGTCGAATCCAAAAAGGGAAGGCGTGAAAGTGAGTCAAACTTTAGGTAGAGAAGCTCCGAGGAACCGTTAGTCACATTTTTTGCATTGGTATATCCGATGATCTTCAAATCGGGATCTATACGGGAAATCACTGAAGCATGAGCATCTTTTGCAAATTCCACGACAATGAAGCAGTTGCTGAATTGATATCCGATGATGACTTGTGGTTCTATATTGAGTAGTTTACCCCCTTTGAGCCAGGACGACAGCTGAATTGTGTCAAGAGGAATGTAGATGTAGGTGAGCATGGCAATATTAATCAGCCGACAAAGCTATCTCTCCTCAAGAAATGTGAGCTGTTGTTTAGATTTTTGTAAAACAGCAGGCGATCGAACTCCAAGTACTCGTCTTCGTCCAGTGAGGGAGACGACACAAATGTATCTATACGAGTAAAATGACGAATCAGTGGCGACACAGAGATCTGTCCTTGAGCTTCTTGAACAGGACTATCTAAGCTGTCCAAAGAACTGTTGGTATGCCAAAAGCCTAAGCCGGGCGGTGGTGCTGTGGGCTGCTCGTGTTCTGGTAGTGTGTAACGACGAACAATGAGGCGATCGACGAGAACAGATCCAAATAAAAATACACAGATGATACCCGACACTGCTAAAGCGGCTCTGCAATAAACTATAAGTAGCGTAGACAAGATATGAGGGCTTATGTCATTCGGAGAATCCATCGATCTTGTAAGCCCAGATTTCATCGCGTCTACAGATCCAAGGCTCCACACGCGCGCGCAACAGGCTGGATGGGTGCGAAACAA
>ERZ794936.814-NODE-814-length-11898-cov-33.670523_pt1 | contig 11898 bp, 7 predicted proteins | sample MGYA00511083_ERZ794936 | MGnify/ENA primary metagenome ERZ794936 (study PRJEB30137, sample SAMN04331409) | food metagenome | isolation source: Y2 must sample point D1 replicate A | place: Australia: South Australia | collected 2014 ... | reverse complement strand
AAAAAAAAAAAAAAAAAAAAAAAAAAAAAAAAAAAAAAAAAAAAAAAAGAGAGAGCATAGACAAAAATTATGGTTGACCCAATATTCGTGGTTACAGTGTCGTGTGTGATGACATTAAAATTAAAACTTGGTTCTTATACATGTAGAGTTACGTAATTGGGGGTGATGAAACAAATATTCTCAAATCGTATTATTTATCTCAAGTTCAAAGCAAGCATTAAGGCCTCCAAACTTGCAACTTGTTGTCATAAAAACTGCACGTGGCAATAAAACTTTTAGACCAATCTCCCCCATAGCACATGGAATCATGGCCCTTTTTCACGTAGTTTTGTTCTTTGAAAATTGATTCTTCGTTTTGTTCAAGTTCATCTTCATCAAAAATTTTAACGACTTTTGCACCATTATACATGCAACAAACCAAAATTTCATCAACTGTTGGGTCTTGCGCATAAAATGGGTTTTCCACAAATCTCCAAACACCACCACCCAAATTTTTGCTTTTAGTGTTAGTGGGCGGCATTGTTCCTGGGTAAATTGTAGTAGCGGACAGCATTCTCAAATCAAAGCTTCTGATGTTATCATCATACGATCCCGTTAAAATGGACGTTGGACGACTGTTTCTGAAACTTGGGCTTGCACACTTTATTGCAACCACTCCCGCTTCGTGTATTCTTGAATTGCTCCACACTTCGTTTCGAGTTCTTGTATCAAATAACTTGACAACAGAATCGTCGCCTCCGCTCAAAACGCAATTTTCCAATGGCGCCAGCTTTCCAAACTCTGCGGTCCAGCATTCTAAAGAGTGGGCAGAATCAAATTCATACACACTTTCACTAACATTATTCTCAGTATATTGTGATAAATCAACAAGTTTTAACTCACCGTTGGTTCCTGTGCACAACACTTCATTGCCCTCCGGTATATTGTTTTCGGAGCTTCCATATCCATTTCTGATATGACACGATGTGACCAAAACATCTGACTGAAAAACTTGGTATTTCTGAACAAGCTTCAACTCAAAAGTCTTCTCTCCATCAAAAATGTATTCCCATAACCTGAGTTCTCCAGTTGAATGTGCCGTGACAAATTTATTCATCCCGTTGAGTTTGAGATCCAAAATAGCACTAACGTTGTCGGAAAACCTGTAAACTAAGGACAGTTTATTGGTGCTTGCATCGAACCTGTACAAATCAATGCTTCCTATTCTTTTCCCAGATTCCTTTTGCAATTCATAAGTCCCAACCAGTATGTGTTCATTATCTGGCAAAATTTGCAAACAGCATGGTGGGTAAAGTGTTTTGATTGCGCTTAGCGTTGCAGTTTCTACTTCCAAATCAGACATTATGGTTTAAGTGAATAGAGATATATGAACAGCTTCTGGTTTTGAGCTTATTGTGGGGGGAAGGGGGGGGGGGGGGGGGGGGGGGGGGAGGGAAGTTGGGGATTGTCTTGAGATTTAAATCGTCTTTGGATAGGTTTCTTAGCAACTTTGCAACTCTTCTCGTTTATAGGTTCCTTTTCCTTTCGGGGCTCGGGTAATTTCACGCATTTCACAAGTCCAAAATAATTTTTATGTTTTTTTTTTTTTCGCCCTTACCACCTCCCAAGACTAAACGCAACGCCAATCTTGAACTGAATCCATATCACAAACCCAAAAACACACCTCAAAGACTGGGAGAAATTTTCAAAGAAAGTCTCAATTGGTTTCGGGAAAATCCATTCAGAAAGAAAAGAAGTACGTCGCACACCCAAAGAAAAGATTGACAGCTCTCACACATATAGATATGAAACCTTTTATTTCAGGACACGAAGACATAGTGCACGATGTTGGCTATGATTTTTACGGGCGTCATTTAGCAACTTGCTCAAGCGATCAACACGTCAAAGTTTTCAAGCTGGACAAAGCCACGAACGAGTGGCTGCTGAGTGACTCGTGGAAAGCACATGACTCCTCGATTGTCAGTTTGGACTGGGCACCTCCTGAATACGGGAGACTTATAGTGACTTGTTCTTATGACAAGACAATGAAAATATGGGAAGAAGATCCAGAAGCACCGGAAAAGTCGGGGAAAAGATGGACCAATGTTGCCACTTTGAACGATGCGAAAGGCCCATTGTTTTGCTGCAAATTTGCTCCTGGTCATCTAGGTTTGAGAGTTGGTTGTATTGGAAACGATGCGGTCTTGAGAATCTACGATGCTTTGGAGCCTTCTGACTTGAGATCGTGGTCCTTGACCAGTGAAGTGAAAGTGTTGAGCGAGGTTCCTGTCTCACACTTGCAAAGTGACTATTGCTTCACATGGTGTCCTAGCAAATTCTACCAAGAGACCATTGCCGTTTGTGCTTTGGACAAATCTGTGATATACCAAAGAAACAAAAAAGATCAGTTATATGAAGCTGGTGAATTGAAAGGCCATAAAGGATTGATCCGTGAAATTTCTTGGGCTCCAAGTATAGGAAGAATGTACCATTTAGTGGCTACCGCTTGTCAAGATGGGAATGTCAGAATATTCAAAATCAGCAGCTACCAATCAAGCAAGTTTCCTGAAAACTCAACCAGTGGCTCTCCAGACGAAACCGACAACAACAACAAGTCTGATTCATCATTGTTGGTTGAAATGGTGAGTTCAAATGACGATCACAAGGCGGAAGTGTGGTCTGTTTCATGGAACCTTACAGGAACGGTTTTAAGTTCTGCTGGTGACGACGGGAAAGTGCGCTTGTGGAAATCTTCCTATGCCAACGAATTCCAATGCATGAGTGTGATTAGTCCGCAACAGCAGCAGCAGCAGCAGTTGCAGCAGCAGTTGCAGGAACCACAAGGCCAAAGTTCTTCGGAGTTGCCGTAAGTGATAGTTCTAGGTTTCGGCTTCCCCAACCGTCAAAATTATATTTGTAATCAGAATATGTACACTGTAAACTAGTTTGTTCCGAGTTAAAAATTGAAACTGTTTTTGTCAGCTTTTAATGACACATAACCTCTTGGGCCCTTGCCATTCTGCAAATATGCACTGAGAAAAACAAGTCTGCATAAAAAAATGGTGTCGGTTCGGACTGCTTAATATTTTTCAGCCCGAGCTCGCTTCCTAGAACATCCTTAGGGGAAACTCATTTGTAATGATTTTGTGAAATTCATAGAACAATTTTTTCACAAAAAAGGTCGAAAACCAGGAAAAACAACAATAAACGCGATAGCCGTAATTATATCTTTGATTTGTCATAGACGTTATTGTAAGCGATGCGTTTGTACATATATCATATATATATAAATATAAATAACGTTTGTATTTTGACCTACATCTTGAAAATTAAATCAAAGTAGAAGCTTCTAATAAAAGGGAAAGGATAAGAAAGCCCTATCAGAAGAAAAAAATATACAAATATCAACCACAAATAATAATGTCCAAATTTTACGAACTATCTGCTATCGATAACGCAGGCCATGACTTTTCTTTCAAACAACTAGAAGGCAAAGTTGTTTTGATTTTCAACTCTGCATCCAAGTGTGGTTTCACTGGCCAGTTGGATGGTTTGGAGAAATTGTATGAAAAATACCAAGATAAAGGGTTGGTCATCATTGGTTTCCCATGCAACCAGTTTGGTAACCAAGAACCTGGTGACGACACCCAAATTCAATCTTTCTGTTCAATGAACTACGGGGTTAAATTCCAAATGATGAAGAAAATTGACGTCAACGGCTCCAACGAATCTCCAGTCTACCACTTCTTAAAACAACAAAAATCCGGCTTGTTGGGTTTCAAAGGTATCAAATGGAACTTTGAAAAATTCTTGATCAACAGAAAGGGAGAGGTTGTCAGCAGACACTCTTCCATGACCAAACCTGAAAGTTTGGAAAAAGAAATTGCTGCTTTGCTAAATGAAAAATAAAGATAGCCGAACCTTTTTTTTATTTTTGTTTCAGCTTCCCGTTATCTTGCATAAGCAGGATTTTCATATAACAAGATTTATAAGCTTAATTAATGAAAGCTGTTGTATACCGTTTTAATAACAAGGTGTTTTATGACTCAGCGCACTATTCTTTCAACTCTTGACTTGTGACTCCTTTCAGCAGCAAACAAAATTTGTTTATTTTTTTATTTAAACTTTTGCAATTCCATCCAAAGGTCTCTATTCCCACAAACCAAAAAAAACCAGGTTAAAAAGTAAACATCGAATAGGCAAAACTCACAAGATATTACATGGTTTCTATTGAAAGAATGGTGTTACCTATAATAAATGATTACTGGAAAAAACTGAAAAGCTACATAAAGTCTTAAAATTAATACACCTCATTTTTTTAATTTTTGATTTTTTTATGATCACTTTCAAACGCTGCATCTTCATTGCTCAATCTTTTCTTCAACTTGGCATCTATCGAAATGCCAGTGTTCATCTCTTTTTCAATGTAGCCTAACAACACTTGACATCTTTTGTTTATATCTGTGCTGGATCTGTTTTGAAAGAAAAAATCTGTGTGGAACAAGGGGCTCTTTCTGATCTCAAATTTTATCAAATCAAACAAATTGCTTTTATCCAAACCATGCTTCAACATCATTGTGATCAAAAATCTATCATGTTCCAATGAATAAGTCGAAGAGGCAGAAACGTATTTTATTTTCATTTGTCTCAACGGGTCGCGGTACTGTGAAACTTTTCTTCTCAAAGCTTCTTGCTGAACTGCCAATTTATTCAATTTATCCTCTTCAGCTTCAATGTTTTTCAAAACTCTTTCATAATTATCAACAAGTGTAATGTTGGCCCAAAATGCTTTGGAATACTCATAAACATCATCTTCTGTTTTGTTTGTGGCAATTTCTCTTGTGATTTCTCTAATAGCGGTTCTGCCATGTCTACCAGATGCAGTTAAAAACTTTCTGTACTCGTTTTTGGTCCAGTTGGTAAATCCCTGCAATTTGAGATCTTCTTTCTCTTGCAGTTCTTCTTCACTCAAAGGTTCTGCTACATCAATTGACAATTTCAGTATCTCCAATTTTCTCTTATTTTCTTCTTTATCGTCACTGAGGTCACCAAACGTTAACTTAACATCATCCATAGTTGGGCTGACGCCGTTTAACTTGGCGTTGTAAAGTCTCTCTTTTTCCATCAAATCTTTCAATTTTATCGGTAGAAATTGGTGAGCAGGAAAATAAGGAGGTTTAGCCATTCTCAACTGGGCGGCTGGTTTGGCCGCACTTTTCGGATTCAAAACATCCCTGTAGTACTCGTCTATAGAGTAGTTGGCATTTCTTTCTCTATCTCTTCTTCCTCCTTCTCCATTCCCGTTTAACAAACTCAAGGGATCAATAACTTTGGCAGTGACATTTGTTTTCTTAAAAGACTCACCATCCCACTCGTACGTATCGCCTCCAGATTGATTTGAAAACTTCTGCAAATCATCTAAGCCCAACTTGGAGTACTTGGCATTAAGCTCTTTGGTTTTTTGTTCCGAATCTTGCAAAAGTTTTTCTAAATCAAAGTCGTCATCTTCGTCATTTGCTTTATCATTTTTTTCAAAGAGATCTTTTGCACCATGCTGAATAATTGATAATAACTCATCTTTACCATCATTTTTGCCTTTCATTTTTTTGTCCTTTTCAATAGAAGTTCTTCCTTGTTGAATGACTAACTGATCCAATCTCAATTTTTGTTTGGCCTTTTCCAAGATTTTGACTTCAACAGATTTATCCGTAACAAATCTGAAAACTTTGACCTGTTTTTTTTGCCCAATTCTATGAGCTCTGTCCATAGCTTGCAAGTCTGCTTGAGGGTTCCAATCTGAGTCGTACAACACAACGATATCTGCAGATGTCAAATTGATACCAAGACCCCCAGCTCTAGTAGTCAAAAGGAAAACAAACTTTTCAGACCCAGGGGCATTGTACTCATCGATTGCTGCAATCCTGTCTTCATGATCGGTAGACCCATCGATTCTACAATAACCAAAGTTTTTGAAGTAACAATAATCTTCCAAGATATCCAAAACTCTACTCATTTGACTGAAAATTAAAACTCTGGACCCTTGCTGCTTAAATCTGTCCAATAATTTATCCAAAATCTTTAATTTTGCACTGTTGTCAATTAGATGTTGGTCTGTGGTGAAAGGTGGACCAGGTTCAGCACCATCAAACAAATATGGATGGTTGCAACATTTTCTCAATTGCATCATGATGTTCAATAATCTTGTTTTAGACTCTTTTTTCCCAGTTTCACCATTGATGGCGTCTATGTCTCTTTCTAAAATTTTTCTATACCACTGCTTCTGCATGGCTGACATACCAGCATAAACATCCAACTCGATCTTAGGCAACAAAGAAGTTTCGACTTCAGACTTTACTCTTCTTAGTAAAAATGGCTGTAAAATGGCATGTAGTTGTTTGACCACACTATCTTTTTCTTCTTGTTCTTTGTCACCTACTTCGGAGTCGTCGCTGCTTCCTCCAAACCATTGGTCAAACGTGCTGGAATCTGCAAAGATGTCTGGTAATAAGAAATTCAACAAAGCCCACAACTCATGCAAATTGTTTTGCAAAGGAGTACCGGTTATCAACAGTCTGTTTCTGGACGTGAACTCTCTAATCACTTGGGACAGCAAGGACTCTTCATTCTTGATTCTATGAGCTTCATCAATAACAATGTATTCCCAATCTAACTTTCTAAAGTGTGCTTTTTCTTTGATCACAATTTCATAAGAAGCAATGACAACATCAAAATCACATTTTAGCAGCTTTTCAGAAACCAATTTTGCACGTCCTTCTTTGTCGCCTTGCAAAACAAAAGCATTGACTTCTGGAGTCCACTTGTTGAATTCTCTCAACCAATTGTTAAGTGTCGATTTTGGGGCAATAACCAAAAATGGACCAGGTTTTTTCTCCAAGTACCGAATGTATCCGAGAAAGGAAATGGTTTGTAAAGTTTTACCCAAACCCATCTCATCGGCCAAAATACCGCTCAAGTTATTTCTGTGTAGCGAAATCAACCAGTTCAAACCTTGAATCTGGTATGGTCTTAGAGATCCATTGATGTAGAGTGGCGATTCTGTAAACTGGATTTCCTCTTCGTCAATTTCATTAGCCTCCTCATCTTGTGCAAGAGTTTCGTCCAAGGCGGTAGACTTTTCCTCGCCGTTCATAAGCTGCTTGTCCTCGTCTTTCTCGCTCATTCTCCCACGGTGGATATCGGGTTTTTCTTTCCCGTTGGTATGATGGGTACTCAACAAGTGTGGTGAGTTTTTCTTCAAGATTTCATATACCTTGACAAATTTCTCATCTTTTTGTTCCAGTTTGTTTAGCAAAAAATGCTTGAAAAGATGACTGATCTCCAACAAATGTTCAAATCTTTTCACAGTCATTGAGACCTGATGGATCCCAACAGGTTTATACTTCTTGACAAGCTCTTTGTCTAACAAGTAACGTTTTTGTCTAGTTTCTGGGTTAGCGGACGGCAATCCATCATGGAATGGCTTGATCTTTTGTAGATAATCTTCCATTCTTGCAGTTTGACTGAGGATTTTCTTTGCTCTGACAGTGATGAAGTTATCGCAAGTGGCAATCCAATGTTTTTCTGGGCTGTTTCTCTAAAACCCTTTTTTTTGTGATATGAAATGGCTATTTAAGTGGAAAAACAAAACCGTGTTATAAGCAATCTATTTACTAAATGTTGAATCACAAAACACTGAAAAATTTCTTGTTTCTTGCACTTTTTTTCTTGTGTTTTCTTTATTTCTGCATACAAAAAAAGTCGTGTTTTTTTTCAATTTTTTACTGGGCTCGCGAGGACACGCGTCAAAATGTTCCTCATATCTTTGACAAGAACGGAGTTTAAAAGTATTCTGATTGGACCTATAGAGCACAAAAAAGCAACAACCTAAAGCTCAACAGCACCATTTTTGTTTTACTGTTTACAAAATACAAACATTATGCAGGGAATTGTGGCGCCATTGTCGGTCAGTGTCGTGAGCAGTGCCTTGGGGTACGTTGCTACTAAATGGTTAATCCCAAGAGTGTCCGAAAGTTTTATCAAGATTGGGTTGTTCGGGAAAGATTTGTCGAAAGTTGGCAAGCCCGTTATACCTGAAACCATTGGAGCAATTCCATCGGTAATATTCGTCTTGCTGATGTTCATCAATATCCCATTTTTCTTCTTCAAAGACCTTTCTGATTCTACTCTGTTTCCATACGGCAAATTCAGTGAATTTTTGAGTGCCATCTTATGTTTGGAAAGCATTTTGCTTTTGGGGGTGGCAGACGATTTGTTTGATTTGCGGTGGAGACACAAGTTTTTCTTGCCCGCTTTTGCAGCAATCCCATTATTGGTTGTTTATTACGTGGACTTTGGAGGAACAACTGTTATGATTCCACCTTTTGTACAAGGGTTTTTTGAGCTGCCTCACAACTATCTTGATTTGAAAGCGCTTTATTACTGTTATATGGCGAGCGTTGCCATTTTTTGTCCAAACTCAATCAATATATTGGCTGGAGTGAACGGTTTGGAAGTTGGGCAAGTCATTGTGCTATGTGTTATATTTTTAATAAACGACTTTTTGTTTTTGTTTGGAGCCGTTGAGCCAGCAAAACACTCGCACATTCTTTCATCGACTTTGATCATACAGTTGCTTGGATGCTCTTTGGCTTTGTACCATTACAACAAGTTTCCGGCCAAAGTTTTCGTAGGTGACACTTTTTGTTATTTTGCTGGTATGGTTTTTGCAGTTTGTGGTATCTTAGGGCATTTCAGTAAAACCACTTTGCTATTTTTTATTCCTCAGATTTTTAATTTTGCATACAGCGCTCCGCAGTTGGTTGGATTGGTGCCTTGTCCAAGACATAGAATGCCTAAATTTATTGAGAAAGACGGACTGTTACATACATCAAGAGCGGTACTAGGAAAGTCAAGAAAAGATCACAGATTTGATTTTGTTTTGCGGATATTATATAAAGTTGGGTTGATCGACTTGGAGTTTGAGGCAAACGATAAAAAGACCATTTTATCGTGTTCAAATATGACTTTAATCAATCTAGTTTTGGTGTGGTCCGGCCCACTGAGAGAAGACAAACTATGTCAAAGAATTTTGATACTACAATTGGCAATTGGAATATTAGCTATTGTTGGCAGACATCTTGGGGGTGCGATGCTCTTTGGTCATGACAACTTGTTCAGCGTTATTTAGTTTCAAGGAACATAAAAAAAACAAAACAAACAACACGAAAATGTTATCCCACGAAACGAACGTCCAAGAGTTGAAATCAAAAGAATAAATAAGTTGTTTTGTAACACTCATACTTGGTAATTATTTACTTTCTTCAAGACTTTTGAAAAAAGCTTCTCTTTGTCTGTACAATTCGTTCTTCCATTCGGTCACTTCCTCTGTTTTGATGCTTGCTGCAGCAGACCAAAAACTAGTAAAGTCAACAGTTCCGTTGGATCTCTTTTCATATTCAAAACATTGACACAACATTTCAAATTTGTCCAGATCTTTCACAAATCTAGCCTCGATGCTCGAGATGTTTTCGTATGCCAACCAATTCTCATGAATTTCTTTTGCCGCAACTTCATTGTATGGTTTAATCAATTTCTCGCATAGATACTCAATAGTGGCAAGTTCTCTTCTATGTTTTTCTTGTTTGTCAATTGGATCAAACGGAGTGATGTCACCGACCAAACTTTCGGCAATATCATGAACAAGGGCAATTTGCGTACACTTGGCTTTGTCGACTCCAGGAGTTTTCAACAACATCGCAGCAATACCCATTCTGTACATGTGGTCACTGATGCTCTCGCACGGAGAAACATTGTGGTCAACCCATCCTGTTCTTCTTTGGATTTTCAGTTGCTCAACCACGCTCAGCAAAGAAATAACGTAGGCGGAGGGAGACGAGCTCAAATTTTTAAATGATTCCTGGATTTCTTCTGGGATATGGTCTTCTGGTTTCCATGTAGTTGTAGTCATTGTTTTTCTATAATTGAAATATTGCAAATGGTGAGGTATCGGATGGTTCTTTGCGAGGCTTGATCTGTGTAATTTATTTTTTGAACAGCCAAAAATTTTAGTAAAGCTCATTCACTGTGTTTATTTATTGATGAGTATAATGTCTCAGATCATCGTTGCATTCGTGAATAAACAACGTACTAAAATACCGAAATTTCAAAACACGGACGGTCATCGAAGATTTCACTCAAATCAAGATCCGAAAAAAAATTCAAAGATGTGGGTTAAGAAAAAGATAGCGGTTCGATATTTATTATATATATATATTTTTTATCGCGCGAGACGTTCAAAACGACGCAAACTGCAATATATCATTAGGCCCTAAGTTTAAGCGATGCTCAAGAAGCAAGCTTTGTGTACTCGATGCAAACCTCAGTGGGGTTGCGATGTTTGCGTTTGCAAATTCTCTGACTAGATTTCTATAAAAAATGTAATGCATTATATCTTATAACCTATACATACAGCTTGTAAAGCCCGATACATACATGTCACTGACAGACAATTAACACATGTGAAAATGATTGTTGATAATAAATTTATTGATGACAAGAAATTTAAGCAATCAATTCAACAACACCACCAGCAGCTCTGATTTTTTCTTCAGCCAATTTGGAAACAAATCTGGCTTTGACAATGACTGGAACGTTTGGAATTCTACCTTTACCCAAGACTTTCCCGTAACCAGCAGCCAAAGTGTCAATGACTGGAGCAGAAGAAGCAGAAGCGTTTTTCAAGTAGTCATCTCTTTTTTGTTCTGGAACCAAAGTCCACAATTTGTCCAAGTTCAAAACTGGTTTCCAGAAGTGGTTTTGTTGTTTGTGGAAGTATCTCATACCAACTTTACCGAAGTAACCTGGATGGTATTTATCCAAGTTAATTCTGTGATGGTGTTGACCACCAGCCATACCTCTACCACCTGGATGTTTTCTGTGTTTACCAACTCTACCGTTACCGGCTGTATATTAATGAGTCTATTTTCATAGTTTAAATGATCTAATCTAAAGTGACGAAATCAATGGAAAAAACTTGACTTGATGAAAATTAAAGCTTTTGTTAGTAAACCAAAATATTCTTTAAAGTTTTGAAGCTGGCCAAAAAAAAAAAAATAAAGAAAAAAAGCATGGTTTAATCTCAAGACAATAAATCATAGTTGGTAAGAGAAAAGAGAGTGAGAGTACGAATGAAAGAACAAGAAACAAGCATATGTACATTTCAAATAGCAAAAAAAAAATATGTCAGTGCGTGTGTGAGTGTTGTTTGAAAGCTCAATGGTTTTCATAAGTTAGTGAGATGAGATGTTAGCTTTTTTGGATTATCGAAAGGTAGATCAATTATTGGCATATGTCAACTGCTTAAGGTCTATTTTGTCAACATTTTATCAACGGAAACAAATTTCTCTTCGACAGTAAACATTTGCCACTAAAGTCCTACAAAAGAAAAGTACCCTATCCACGTAGCCGCTACTTCTAGAAAAAAAAAAAGTAACAAACTTTCGCAACGCAAACTCTCCTTTGTTTCATGTAGGCACAACCAACCTTTACAATTCAAAATTCCAATAACATCCAATTTCTCACTAACCCATCAAACTATTGCCACCACACACATATATTTGAAATAGTACACATCTTGGTTCTTTCGTTCCGTAAACTTACTCCACTTTCAGTTTCTTCCCCTATAATTTATTGCTTGGGATTGGTTCTTATTTTTCTTTTTCCATTTTTTTTTTCCACTAACTTGTTTGAACAAAATAACTCAATGAAATCAATGCTGGTAAGTTGTAAGCAATAAATTTTTCAAAAAAAAAAAATCAAAATACCATATGCATAATTTCTGTTTTGATCAAACACCAATCCGGGAACTACATACCTGAGACGTGACCTCTGTGTTTTCTGGTTTTAGTTAATCTAGTAGGC
>ERZ794936.813-NODE-813-length-11918-cov-33.341145_pt1 | contig 11918 bp, 2 predicted proteins | sample MGYA00511083_ERZ794936 | MGnify/ENA primary metagenome ERZ794936 (study PRJEB30137, sample SAMN04331409) | food metagenome | isolation source: Y2 must sample point D1 replicate A | place: Australia: South Australia | collected 2014 ... | reverse complement strand
AAAAAAAAAAAAAAAAAAAAAAAAAAAAAAAAAAAGAAAGAAAAAAGCTTACTTTGTTTCATAAACAAATTCACATAAAAGTGCCTCTCTTCACAACGTATAGAATATATAATACTTACATTAATAAAACAAAAGTAAAACTCAAACTCTTTTTAGCTACCGAGCATTGGCTGACTCTTTGAAAAAAAAACAGTTCCAAATATGGTCCTGATCAATCTTAGTTTCCAACTCACCATGATGATTTTTCTTCTTCCGCACATTGTTAGAGCTGTGTCCATCTACGCTGTTTAGTTTGAACGAGTCTTCCAAACTGGCCTTATAACGTAAGATGGATTCCTCCACAGAGTCCTTCATCATAATGGTCCAAACAAAAGTCTCTGTGCTTTGTCCAATTCTGTTGATTCTGTTCACAGCTTGCAGCTCATCACTATTGTTGATGATAGGATCCAAAAATATGATGTGGCTGGCATTGATGAGCGTTAGGCCTGCAACTTGTCGTTTGCTGTTCAAAATCAAGACTTTGTAGTTTTTCGATTTTTTGAATTCAGAGATGGTGTGGTTAAACTCAGACTGTAACAAGCCCCTCGTGCTTAGTGTTAAAACCCCAGAACTGTTCAAAAGATCTTTCAAGTAGACCATGTGCTCCAAATTTGACGTGTAGATTAAGATCTGTGCAGACGCACCATGCTGCAACTCAATGTATTTGATAATTTTGAAAACGAAATTAATTTTGGACCCTAAATCAACCTCGATATTCAATTTCATTATCTTTTGAAAATCTTTGCATTCTTCATAATTTCCAAACAGTGCGTTTTGCAAAGTATATGCGATCAGAGATTCGGGTTGACCCTTTTTGTGGTCTAGATCTGTCACATGTGGAAGCTCCGTATTGCTTGTATGCTTCTTAGCAGATTCGCTGTTGTCCTCCATAGAGGTAAATTTGAAGTCATAAAGTTCTTCCAAACTGTTTGTCTTTGTAGAGCAAGCTGGACATTTCAAATTTGTTTTCGTCTTTTGCTTGAACCACTCAAGAATACAATTTTTGCAAAAAAAATGTCCGCACCTGATCATGGAGCCCAAGGTTATGTAATCCAAGCATATCAAGCATGTTAACTTTTCATTTTCTTTCAAATTTTGCAAAGTGTTCAAGTACTTTAACCTGGATTTGTAGTTGCTAATCTGTGTGTTGGCTGATTCCCAAATGAAATCAAAATTTCTATAGTCGTTCTGCACCTTGTTGAAAAATGAAAAATCCAATTGGTACAATGGAACCAAAGCATCAGAAATCTTTTGCAAAGACGAGTAATAATCGGTTTTAGCGTTATAGATTACATTTAGAAATTTCAAATGGTCTCTAACACGCTGAATCTCTTTGAACATTGCTGGAAGATTTTTAGAGTATTGCAAAAGAGAATATTCAAAGTCATTAATCAACTTATAGTTTTTCACAATTCTTATGTTTTCAATTTCGTTAAAAATCATTTTAAGCGAATGCCCTTGAATCATTGGTAAGCCTTTCAACATTGCTAAATGTTGCTTTGAGTACTGCTTTGTTGTTGCGGGCCTGTATTTTTTGATTGACTCTAATGTTTTATCGTCAATCACCTTTGCCCTGTTTTCTAAAATGCTTTCAACACAATCAAACATTGAAAAAACCAAGTCTTGATTTTCAATAGACGTTTCATATTCCTTTGCCTTGACTTCGTCTGTTGCAGTGTCGCTGTCAAGCAAAATGGGATTGGATAGTAATTCTTCACTTTTTTTTACAAAATTGTTTATAGTCGCAGCTTGTTTATCCAAGTTTTCGAAAACATAGCTTAGTTCTCTAAAAATTTTATCCATCGCTGGATCGCTGCTATAATTATCATTTTCTGAGAATTTTACAAAAGAAAGTAAAGAAAACTTTGTCTCATCTTTTGCATTCATTTTGGATATTTTGGATATCTCTGAGTCAACTTGCTGGATTTTGTTTTTCAATAGCTGTCTTCTAATTAGTTCGGCTTCATTGTAGTAATGTTCTTCCAATTCTTGGTACTTGAAAATATTACTCATCTCAGCTTCATTTTTGATCAGTGCTTCATCTTTCTCCAATCTTTGACTACCCTTCAAATAATACGCTGTAGCTAAGAAAAAGTAGCACTGGTGTAACAGATTGAGCAAAGTATGACTGGTGTCTTTCACTCTGGCTGTGGATTGCTCAACGTGCGTGACGGATTCTTGGTTGTCTTTGGTGAGCATTATTTCCTTTTCTTGTTTAATTATCCCAATACACTTGTTCAAAGTTGCTACACCCATGTCGACTTGGCTCAAAGTTTCCAATTCATACCGCCCTTTATATAGAAGATTGGTTAGTTGCCTTTTCACAGAGTTATCAATTTCTTGGTATATATCTTTTTGCATCTCAGCCAATATTTCTTCCATTGAAGATTTATTTTGTGGAATTGTGTTCAGATTTTTCGAAAGCAACTTGCTTTCTGGAATTTTAAAATTGATACAAGCTAACTGCAACTCTTTAAGCCATTTGTTCATCAAATCGTTATCCGGTTTCCAAGCAGATCTAGGCTCGCTGCTGGAAGAAGAAGAAGAAGAAGAAGAAGAAGAAGATGACGATGATGAAAACCGCGAAACCCCAGTTTCAGTATACCCTGTTTCTTGTAGGAACTTTTGAAAAAGATTTTTATACTTATCCTGCTCAATATGTTGAAATTGCAAGGGAAGCAAAAGGTTTTGCTGTTTTGGGATGTTAATTTCATGGATTACCGATTTTTTTGAGTGTCTGATTGGAATATTAAGCTTTAGCAAAATGTCCTCAATTAGGCTGCAAACGGTCAATTGTGAGTGTAAACTAGGGAAAGAGCCTTGTTTCCCTGAAGTCAAAATTTGATTCATTTTTTTGAAAACTTGCGGTATAGTTAATGGTGCTATTTGCAAGTATACAAGGATTGTTAAAAAATCAGCAACACTTTTGTTGTAATTGTTTGACACGATTGGTGTTCCAGAGCACCCCCATGTATGTACTCTTTGTAAGTTTGAGCAGCACTTGATTATATTGTTGTTGATAGATCTTCCAACGCTTTGGACTTCATCCAAGACAATTCTCCAAAACTGTATTAGACTTAAGGGCGACGAGTAGTCGTATTTTAAAAAATGTCTCAGGGGTTTCCCACCGTTGTTTTCTGAATAGTCAATCTCTTTTCCATGGTGTCTTTTCGAGAATTCTGTGTAGTGCAATTCTGAAGATATAGTATGGTACGAGGTGATCACTATATCGTACTGTGCAAGATTTTCTGCTATTAGCGTTGGAGTGATATTGGGGAAATCTTTTTTCAAAAAATTAAAACCCCTGTAGTGAAAGATTTTCAAGTTTTTGTCCTGCGGTGAGTGCAATGTTATCTCGTCTATCCACTGGTTCAAAATATTCTGCGGAGTGACAATTAATGTGGTTTTGCCCTTTATATAAGGCCCCAAGCGCTGTGTCAGCAAAGCATTGTTTCCCGGCTTCCGTCTGGGATTGAGTATGACCAAAGACAACAATTCAATGGTTTTTCCTAAACCCATCTCTTCACATAGCAAACCTTTTGCTCCAAGTCTTTTTTTACCATTAGGTTCATTTACCGTTTTCGGTACGTATTCATTGTAATAAATGATTGCCTGCTCGTGTGAAATCAAGTAATCCGTGTATATGTTGTAATAACCAACCCCAACAAATTCTTTATAACCGTAAGCCAAGTTTTGATTAAGGAAATCCAAGATTGAAATGCCTATCAATGATGATCTGTTTTTCTGTTCTTTGGAAAGCATCCAAGACACAGTTTTATCTTGAAACGGTAACAAGTGTAAAGGTTGTAGTGCATCTTTTTGTTCTGTGGTTAAAGCAAAACGGGGGTTCCCGTTTGCACCAGATCCTAGCTGGTCTTTGGTGTGTTTAATTATTTTCTCTTCAAAAAGTTGTCTGACGTTAACGTTGGTTTTCACTCCAGTATCGTTTTCTGGTTGATGATATATGAAATTCAAGGTGTCCTTTGTGTAAGTGTTGAAATCGTCCGGCTTATAGTACAACAAATAATCTAGCGTCAAATACCATTTCCTTTTTGAGTTTTCGTTTTCTTGTTTGTTGCAGAAACCAGTTGGTTTTTGAAGGTAAAAAGTGGAAAAAACGTTTATTGATTTGTAATCTAAAGGAGTCTTGAAAATAGGCTGCACTCGTTCATCTGCCGAGCTTATCTTTCTCTTTTTTTTTTTCACTCTTGTGTTTTTTATACTTGGATGACCCTTATCAGCGTTTTTGTTACTAAAAGCAACTATGATGTTTATCAAAAATGCTAAAGACGTATTGTTTAAATGGTTTAATGAAAAGTGCTTGCTAAGGTCGATTTCTAGTATTGTTTTCCAACCTTTTGATTTGTCACCTGTAGTTTGCGGCAGTCGCACTAGCAAGAGGTTTTCCTGCTGATTATATTGAAGCCCTGCGTTCTCATATACATCAAATTCTCCTAGATTTGATATATTTTCAAAAAATGATACTCGATCGCTGTCGTTATTGCTGTCGCTGCTGGTATCGTCATTGGATAATAGTAACTGTTCTATTGATTTGTGACAGTACGCCTTGTTTTTTTTTGAAAAATTTCCGTACAGCATTGATAGTTTGTCTGCATCAGCATTTAAAATATTCTGTTGCTCGTCATTAGTATTAGTTTCATTTGGTAAAGTATAGTCATCGATGTGATAGATTTGGCCTTTCCGTTCATCTGATTTTGACCTCATGGCTTGTTATTGAGCAGTTATTTTACTGAGTATTGACTATAACTATATAGTTTTAAAGATCTGTTATTCAACTTTGACTTTACTGAACAGGCAAGAATTCATCGCCACTTTACTTTTCGTGTTTTAAGATCACTTGTTTGGACTCACAAGGGCGTGTGGGTATCGATGATTACATCAGAGTCACGTAAATAAGCGCTTGCACGTGATGCACATTTGCGCTTGCTTGTTACCCAGACACCAACCATCATATAGAGAGATATATCAATCACGTGGTTTAGATACTTGTGAAGTTATTATTAATTATATTTTTTTTTAATATTGCGTCATACATAGTAATTTTTTTTACATTGCGTCATTTATCCAAAGCAACGTATTTTTCACTTGTTTTGTCTGTCTCTTTTTTATTTTTTTGTGTGTTTTTCGCAGGAATGACTCTACTCGAAAGCTAAGTCGTTAATAATCATTGTGGGTGCTTTTTGTGATTTGTTTGTTAGCAATTGTTAGCTTTGCTGGTTAGAATCACGCATCATGGGTTTTTGTTTTTTTTTTTAAATTGCGTCAAGTTGTACCTGGTCAGAGGGTAAACAAATTAGATATGATATGGTATGATATGATATGATATGATATAAACATATCTTGGAGTTGATATTTCATGTTTTGGAATTAATAACTAGTTTTTCATTCAGTGATTTTTTTTTTGCAGCTTGTGGCTTTATGACTTTGTAGACTGCTATTTGAACACTCTATTCATGCATTCAAAAGACATCATTGTTATCCAGTTGAGCAATTTAAAGAGAGCAAGAATAACCAACGATATCATCGGAAACCTGCAAGTGCAAGATCCACAAACGAATACTTGAGGAAAAGTAAAAGTTCCGTTATATTGATTACATAATACCTAAGACAGTTGATCTTTGTGCTCCACACCTTTAAAAAGAAGAAAAAAAAAACAAAAACAAAAACAAAGAGCACATTTGAGCATTAATTCGAAGCATTACAAAAGTTTTGACTTGAATAGCTTATTTTTTTTTTGAAATTATACCGAACCAAACTTATTCTAATTAACAAAAAAAATGTTTAAACTGAAAAACATTTTCAAAAGAGACAAAGATAGAAGCAACGCTGGAAGTACGACTTCTTTGAAAAGCGTTCCCAACAAGAAACATGCCCATACCTCCACTAGTCCACTTGTTTCGAGAGAGCACACGCCTGCTTCTTCTGTGCGCAGCGGACATGAAAGTAGTGGGGTGGATCAGAAACAAGAACGTCAAGTTTTTCATGGTTCTGCTCCGGAAGCACTGTCATCCTCGGAACACCACGAAACTGTTTCTGCACCTGATACCAAAAATGAATTGTCAAAATCATTAAAATCATCAAAACCATCAAAATCATCAAATCAAAAGGATACGGAAAAGATTACCTTTGTATTGTCTGATGAACAACTACACAAGCAACAACAGTGCCAGCAAAACAATCTGAACTCAGGTGACAATTCCGACAGAATATCAGGTATGTCTGGTATCAGCAGCAGCATACACAGTTTGAACAGTGACTATGTTGATATGGATTTTGACGAAGAAGAAGATGAGGACGACGACGACGACGACGACGAAGAAGAAGAAGACGGGGAAAGAAAACTTGTATTTGAAAGTGAAGACGACGACGACGATGACCACGAGCGCAGTACTGGTGATGTGGACTCTTTGAGAGCAGGAGAGATACACGCTTTGAAAGAGAAAAAACGGCAAGAAAAATTGCAAGCTGCAAAGAACAAAAACAAGAAACGTCAAATGGCCAAATACAAACAGATCCAGCACATGGCCCAAGTGCAGACTTTGAATTATGCTCCGCGGAAACTGTTCAAAGAACAAGAGGGACTAATGGATTATTTGCTATTGGAGAAAATTGGTGAGGGAGCCTTTTCCAAAGTGTACAAAGCGGTCAAATTTGATATGAACAAGATTTACTCAAACACCGGGGACTACCAGGAACAATCATCTGATTCAGACAGCGATTCTCAATCTGATTCTGAGTCTGAACTTCAGTCTGGGTTCACAGCCAAAAATTCCACAGACAAAGCACCAAGACAAGAGTTTTATGCTATCAAAGTCATTATCAAAAAAATGATGGAAGGTGAGGGCACTCAACAACACGAAACAAAGGACAACGAGCCTAAAAATAGTTCTAAAGAACAGGTTTTGAAAGAAATCATGATTCATAAGTTGGCTTCTCAAAAGCGGAAATTTTACAGTGCTGGTGGCATCAATTCGAGAAAGTCTAATAACAAGATTTTACCAACCACCCATGCCAATGCACACAAAGGAATGGACTTTGACTCGGATGAAAACAACGGGCCTGCACACATTGTTGAGTTTGTTGATTTTATCGAAACAGAGCAATACTACTACATGATCCAAGAGCTGTTGACTGGTGGGGAAATATTTGGAGAGATTGTCAAGTACACTTATTTCAGTGAGGACCTTTCCCGGTTTGTCATCAGGCAGTTGGCGATCGCGATCAAGCATCTGCATTCGTTGGGGATTGTTCACAGAGACATCAAGCCTGAAAACTTGCTTTTTGACCGCATTCCATATCAACCTAGAAACAGTGCAGCGGACCCGCCTTTGAAATTGCGGAAATCTGACGACCCAAACAACAAAAGAGATGAGGGAATCTTTGTTCCCGGAGTTGGAGGTGGGACCATTGGGACTGTGAAATTGGCCGATTTTGGGTTGTCGAAACAGATTATCAACATTTTGAACAACGACACGACAAAAACTCCGTGCGGGACAGTTGGATACACTGCACCGGAAGTGGTGAAAGACGAAAGATACTCTTTTCAAGTGGACATGTGGGGGATTGGATGTGTTTTGTACACTGTTCTTTGTGGGTTCCCTCCATTTTACGATGACAAGATTGATGTGTTGACTGAAAAGATTAGCAAGGGTCAATTCACGTTTTTGCAACCATGGTGGGACGAAATCAGTTTGGGAGCGAAAAACTGTGTTTCCAAGTTGTTGGAAGTGGACCCAAAAAAAAGATACACAATTGATGATCTATTCCAAGACCCATGGTTCATGACTTATGATTGCTTGGAACATGAAAAATTTTTGCATGCTCAACAAATGAAGACCTCTAACAGCAACTCATCTTTACAAAACTCAAAGGCAAGAACGTCCAACCGTCACAAACATAGCAAGAAATTGCACACAAAGAAAAAACACTTGATGTCTTTTGATGTGGGCGACTCAGCATTATACTCACCAGCAGCCGTTGCTATGAGAGACGCGTTTGATATCAGTAATGCTGTGGCAAGACAAGAAGAAGAGTTTATGGAACATGGTGGATCAAAATCGCATGCTCCAAATAACCAAGGAAATAGAACAAAAAAAAATACCAATAACAAGGGAACCGCCTCGAATTTGGCTTGTTTGAATGAAGCAGAAGAGTTGGATACCTCGGATTACAATACAACCATAACGGCACCAAACACTCCCGACACCAGCAAGATCCATGAAAACTTTTTCCAGCTGAGACTAAACTCTTCTACGATCGTGAAAAGAAGAAACAAAAACGGGCTTGCCAGTGGTACCTCCAGAGGAACAGCCGTGTCTTCGCCGTTGAAAGTAGAAGTTTAAGCGTGTGCGCTGCTGTCTTTCTTTTTTGGGGGAGAGAGGGGTTGGAGGTTTTTTTTTATTTTTTCCATCAAGTTAGTAGCTAGCTATGCAGTTGAATTTTTATATATTAGAAAAGTAATATAAAGAACAAGATGAACTGGATTCATTAATCATGATTGTTCAGTACCAAGTCCCACTTACTAGCTGGGCTTTGATAAGTTTGTATGCAGTAATACGTTTGAGAGTTTGTGAAGAAGCATCACATGACACATAGATACTGCACCCAGACATCCAAACGACTGTATAGCCACTTGGCCTACATAGTGTGCTTGTTCACAATACAATGCGGTACGTTACGCTGGTGGTATGATTAATCAGGTGGTGTTTGGAATCGTACTCTGTGTGCTTTCTCGATCGTTTCTTTTCTTTTCTTTTTTTGTTTTGTTTTGTTTTGTTTTCTATGGTTCCCATCTTTTGTTATGTGAGGTCAGTATATTACTCTGCGTCACGTTTCTTTTTTTTTTTTGTGTTTTTTTTTTTTAAAAGCTCATCTTTTTGGTTTTCTCAATTGTGCTACGAAATAATACACTAACATTCGATATTCATAGGAATCTTTTCTTTTTTTTGGTTATTTTTTTTTTTTGTTGGTTGTAGTTTGTTGTTTTTTCTTTTGATCACTGTTTTAATACTCTCTTTGTGCACCAATTTGACAGAAAACTAAGTTAAAAAAACTACAAAAAAACTACAAAAAAACAGCAAGATTTTCCAGATTCGAAGATGAATGAACAAAAAAAAAAATTTTATTTCGAATATATTCTCCAATTTTCACTCTCTCGAGAAGCATGTTTTCTTGTAAGAAGTGGCAGGCAATTGACCTCATCTAACTAACGATTCAAGTATATTTTGAAATTATCTATATATATATAATACTGCATCTGGGCACGTTCATGAAGTTTCCAATCTTTTAAATTGTTTCTGATATATACTTTTAACAGTTACTTGTTAAATGAGATGTTTGAATTATTTATATTTATTTAAATTTGTAGATTCGATTTCCTGTGATAATCTTAACTTTGTTTGATTGTTTCAAACTACTTCTTCTTTTCCTGTTTTATGTTTTAATCTCTTTCGATTGTATTACATCATTTTTTATTTCTGACTACACCTTGACTTATATATATATACAAAACTCAAAAACAACCCCCAACAACCAAAGATGAGTGATTCCGCTGAATCTATTAAAGTTTTGAACGAATTGTTTGGTAAACTGACCGTCGCCACTCCTGAACAAAGAGGTGACGTTGCCGTTGAAATTTCCAGTTTCTTGAACGGTAACATTGTTGAACACGATGTTCCAGAACAATTCTTCAACGAATTGACCAAAGCTTTGCAAGGTAAAAAAACCGCTGCCAACGCTTTGGCCGCTGTTCAACACATTGCTTCTGCCAACGATTTGTCTGCTAGTGTCGAACCATTTGTTGTTGCTTTGACTCCAGAAATCTGTTCTGCTACTGGTTCCAAAGACAAAGTTACTGGTGAATTGGCTGCTTCCACTTTGATTGCTTTGACCAAAGCTATCAACCCAATGTCTGTTAAAGTCATTTTGCCTCATTTGACCAATGCTTTGGCTTCTACCGACAAATGGCAAACTAAAGTTGCTGTTTTGGCTGCTGTCTCTGCTTTGGTTGACACTGCTAAAACTCAAGTTGCTTTGAGAATGCCTGAATTGATTCCAGTTTTGTCTGAATCCATGTGGGATACCAAAAAAGATGTCAAAGTTGCTGCCACCAACACTATGACCAAATCCACTGAAACAGTTGAAAACAAAGATATTGAAAAATTTATTCCTCAATTGATCAGTTGTATTGCTAATCCAAAAGAAGTTCCAGAAACCGTCCATTTGTTGGGTGCCACCACCTTTGTTGCTGAAGTCACTCCAGCTACTTTGTCCATCATGGTTCCATTGTTGTCTAGAGGTTTGGCTGAAAGAGAAACTTCTATCAAAAGAAAAGCTGCTGTTATTGTTGATAACATGTGTAAATTGGTTGAAGATCCACAAGTTGTTGCTCCTTTCATGGGTAAATTGTTGCCAGGTTTGAAAAACAACTTTGCCACCATTGCTGATCCAGAAGCTAGAGAAGTTACTTTGAGAGCTTTGAAAACTTTGAGAAGAGTTGGTAACGTTGACGAAAACGACACTTTGCCAGAAGTTTCCCACGCTGGTGATGTTTCTACCACCAAATCTGTTTTCGAAGAATTGTTGAAAGCCATCAACGTTTCTGTTGCTCCAAGATTTGCTCCAGTTTCCACTTATGTTGCTGCTATTGCTGGTGAATTGATTGATGAAAGAATCATTGATCAACAAGCTTGGTTCACTCACATTTTGCCATACTCCACCATTTTCTTGCACGAAAAAAACGCCAAAGAAATTGTTGATGACTTTAGAAAAAGAGCTGTTGACAACATTCCAACTGGTCCAAGTTTCGATGACGAAGAAGACGAAGGTGAAGATTTGTGTAACTGTGAATTTTCTTTGGCTTACGGTGCTAAAATCTTGTTGAACAAAACTCAATTGAGATTGAAAAGAGCTAGAAGATACGGTTTGTGTGGTCCAAACGGTGCTGGTAAATCTACTTTGATGAGAGCCATTGCCAACGGTCAAGTTGATGGTTTCCCAACCAAAGAAGAATGTATGACCGTTTACGTTGAACACGATATCGATGGTACTCATGCTGAAACCACTGTTGTTGATTTCGTTTTCCAAGGTAACGTTGGTACTAAAGAAGACATCATTGCTAAATTGATTGAATTTGGTTTCTCTGATGAAATGATCAACAAACCAATTACTGCTTTGTCTGGTGGTTGGAAAATGAAATTGGCTTTGGCTAGAGCCGTTTTGAAAAACGCTGATATCTTGTTGTTGGATGAACCAACTAACCATTTGGATACTGTTAACGTCGCTTGGTTGGTCAACTACTTGAACACCTGTGGTATTACTTCTATCATCGTTTCTCACGATTCCGGTTTCTTGGACAAAGTCTGTGAATACATTATTCACTACGAAGGTTTGAAATTGAGAAAATACAAAGGTAACTTGTCTGAATTTGTTAAACAATGTCCAACCGCTCAAGCTTACTACGAATTGGGGGCTTCTGATTTGGAATTTAGATTCCCAGAACCAGGTTATTTGGAAGGTGTTAAAACCAAACAAAAAGCTATTGTCAAAGTTTCCAACATGTCTTTCCAATACCCAGGTACCACCAAACCACAAGTTGAAGACATTTCTTTCCAATGTTCTTTGTCTTCCAGAATTGCTGTTATTGGTCCAAACGGTGCTGGTAAATCTACCTTGATTAACGTTTTGACTGGTGAACTGTTGCCAACCACTGGTGAAGTTTACACTCACGAAAATTGTAGAATTGCTTACATCAAACAACATGCTTTTGCCCATATCGAAAACCATTTGGACAAAACTCCATCTGAATATATCCAATGGAGATTCCAAACTGGTGAAGATAGAGAAACCATGGACAGAGC
>ERZ794936.811-NODE-811-length-11926-cov-56.804145_pt1 | contig 11926 bp, 8 predicted proteins | sample MGYA00511083_ERZ794936 | MGnify/ENA primary metagenome ERZ794936 (study PRJEB30137, sample SAMN04331409) | food metagenome | isolation source: Y2 must sample point D1 replicate A | place: Australia: South Australia | collected 2014 ... | reverse complement strand
CAATTGCTGACGACAATCATAGTGGAGATGCGACTGCAAATGCGACTGCAAATGCAACTGCGAATGTTAATGCAAGTGCAATGCCCGCTCCATATATGCCTTATTACTATTACTACCATCCGATGAATGCACCAACTCCTGCAATGATACCATATCCTGGATCACCAATGCATTCGATTATGCCCAACTCCTCATTACAGCCCTTTTATTCGCAACCCACTGCTGCAGGCGGTCCCGATATGACTACTCCCCAAAATATATCTTCATCACAACAATTGCTGCCAGCTCCGCAATTGTTTCCGTACGGATCATTCCATCAACAACAACTTCAGCAACCACACTACATTCAACGAACAAGGGAAAGGAAAAAATCAATCGGAAGTCAGAGAGGTAGAAGATTGTCTATGTTAGCATCTCAAGCTAATGGGGGAAGCACTATTATATCTCCGCACAAGGATATTCCTGAAGAGGATTTTTACACCGTGGTTGGAAATGCGTCTTTTGGTAAAAATTTACAAATACGACAGCTTTTCAACTGGTGTTTAATGAGATCTCTGCATAAATTGGAGTTGAAGGCTAAAAACCAAGAGGAAGAAGGGGAACTTGAACATCTGGCCAAAAAATCCAAGCTCGAATCAACAAAGGCAGAAACTGATTATGTGGATCCCAAACGTCTGGCTATGGTGATAATAAAAGAGTTTGTCGATGATCTTAAAAAAGATCATATTGCGATAGATTGGGAAGATGAGGAAAAATATGAGGATGAAGATGAGGAGAAGATTCTGGATAATACTGAAAACTACGATGACACGGAACTGCGACAACTGTTTCAGGAAAACGACGACGACGACGACGACGACGATGAGGTGGACTACTCGGAAATACAGAGGTCTAGACGTAAATTTAGTGAAAGGAGAAAAGCCCTACCGAAAGAACCAAAAAAACTATTACCTAATAGCAAAAACGTGGAAAACACAAAGAATCTTAGCATTTTAACGAGCAAGGTGAACGCGATCAAAAATGAAGTGAAAGAATGGGCAGTCACTTTAGACACTTCGAGACCAGATCTTGAATGGCAAGAATTGACTTCATTCTCATCACAACCACTGGAACCGTTGTCGGATACAGAAGAGCCAGACCTTGCGATTGCAGATGTTGAGACAAAGTTAGAAACAAAAGTCGATGAGCTAAGGTACCAGTCGCATATATTAAACTCGCACTCACTAGCCTTAAACGAAATAACAAATTCAAAAGTGAATAAATTGAACATAGAAACAATGAGAAAGATCTCAAGCGAAACGGACGATGACCACTCACAAGTGATTAATCCTCAACAGCTGTTGAAGGGATTAAGTTTATCTTTCAGTAAAAAACTGGATTTATGAAATAAAAGAAAAAATCAAAAAAAAATCGGATACTTCTGCATATGTAACATTACACAGTCATACATTTATATATACATATATATACATATTAATGTATTTGAAAAAGCAAAAGAACCATTCTATCCTTAGTTAAAGGGCGAATCAGTAGCAGCGCTACCACTATTGTTATTGTTTTCGTTTGCTGTCATGGTATCGTGGTGGTAAATAATACTTTCTTGAAGTGATAATGTTGATGACGATGCTGCTGAAGGGCTACCCATATCTAAAGATTTGAACAGCTGGAGTGGGCGTTCCAATAACCCATTTGAATGTTCATTGTATACCTGTAATCTTGTCATATGACTTTTCCAGACGGAGCTATTATCTGCTAATAAAATTATCCTGTCACGGGCAACATGTTCAATAAGCGTACACCATACGTGAGACAATTGTTCAATGCATTTATCGTAGTAGTAATTATTACTAGCTAATTCAAATCTGGGCAATTTGATAACTAATTCCGTGCAAATGTCTAAGAATTTTAATGATGCGTGCAAATTTTCCAAACGTGGTGGAATGTTATCCAGTATGAAATCCACCAAACAGTTTAAGAACTCCAGAATTTGAGGTTTCATTCTCACGAAAGCATAGTCATCTAATTTATTACTCTCATAAGACCTATTGTAAGGTATGCTCTGGTAAACGGCTTCTGATTTTTGTTTCAACATGTCCAGACACTTTTGTATACTGAAGTCTAATCCGATGACTCTCGTATGTACGCTTTGTTGTATTTCTGGATGTTTTGTCATCAAATCCACCAACAACTGCTGTAATTGGTTCTTGTTCATTAGTTCCATGCCTCGTTGCAAGGGCAGAGGCTGCCCTCTGATGAGCGATCCTGGCTGAGGCCTCCTCTTGGAGACGCCCCCATATTTCATCACATTCTTGTTACGAGGTAGTTCTTCCTCTTCTTGCTCCTCGTTGGCATACCGCCTTTTTTGTTTCACTCCAGCAGTTGGAATCATTACATTGCCTGTGCCTTGTGAACTGACTGTACTCTGTGTTATTTTACTGCTGGGTTTAAAACCCCATTCAAACCCCATCATAATGCTATACTGTCCTGTGTTTGTTGCTTTTGCCAGGTACCTTCGAACACACTAAGTGAGAATACTTGGTTAAGTATATTTTTAAGTAAGAAATTCCCACTCGCCGCATTATCACCCGCCCGCCGTTTCTTTTTCTGGCAAATTTTTCACTATGAATAACTAAAGAGATACATTCGATGGGCTTTAGATGAGGCCTTTTGAAGACCAAAACAGCACCAAATAGCGACACATTAAGCGTAATGGAACCTCAAGAAGAGTTTATAACTACCGAAGAAGTTGAGCAGGAGATTGTGCCCACTGTGGAGATCGAACAAGACGTTCCCGTTGATATTGAAGGAGAGAATGACGACGATGATGAAATGATGAATGATGATGAGGAAGCTTTGGAGGTCGACATGTCCAACAACTCGCTTACCTATTTCGATAAGCACACAGACTCCGTGTTTGCCATTGGCCATCATCCTAACCTGCCGCTAGTATGTACCGGTGGGGGTGATAACTTGGCACATCTTTGGACATCACATTCACAGCCACCCAAGTTTGCTGGCACTCTAACCGGTTATGGCGAATCTGTGATTTCATGTTCTTTCACTTCTGAAGGGGGCTTCTTGGTCACTGCCGATATGTCGGGGAAGGTTCTTGTACACATGGGTCAAAAAGGTGGCGCTCAGTGGAAGTTGGCATCGCAAATGCAAGAAGTCGAAGAGATTGTTTGGCTGAAAACTCATCCCACTATAGCAAGGACGTTTGCGTTTGGTGCAACTGATGGATCTGTTTGGTGCTACCAGATTAATGAGCAGGATGGTTCTTTGGAACAGTTAATGTCTGGTTTTGTACACCAGCAAGATTGCTCTATGGGTGAATTCATTAACACCGACAAGGGTGAAAATACGCTGGAATTAGTCACTTGTTCTTTGGATAGCACTATTGTGGCATGGAATTGCTTCACTGGCCAACAATTATTTAAGATCACACAGGCAGAAATCAAGGGATTAGAAGCTCCATGGATTTCCCTATCATTAGCTCCGGCAACTTTGACCAAGGGTAACTCGGGTGTCGTGGCATGTGGGTCCAACAATGGTCTTCTGGCAGTAATTAATTGTAACAATGGCGGTGCGATTTTACATTTATCTACAGTGATTGAACTAAAGCCAGAACAAGACGAATTAGATGCCTCCATTGAATCCATTTCTTGGTCATCCAAATTCTCCCTTATGGCCATTGGCCTTGTCTGCGGTGAAATACTCTTATATGATACAAGTGCATGGAGAGTAAGACACAAGTTTGTTCTCGAAGATTCTGTTACAAAACTTATGTTTGATAATGATGACTTATTCGCATCGTGTATCAATGGTAAGGTTTACCAGTTTAATGCAAGAACTGGCCAAGAGAAGTTTGTTTGTGTGGGCCATAATATGGGGGTTCTTGATTTTATATTACTGCATCCTGTGGCAAATACCGGCACCGAGCAGAAGAGAAAAGTAATAACTGCAGGTGATGAAGGTGTATCTCTGGTGTTCGAGGTACCAAACTGATAGATAGTCGCGTATACATAAATAACAAAAAAACAAATTCAATAACATAAAATAAAAATACTTTTACATACAGAAGAAGAAACTTTATATATTCGACAAAGGAAAATGTAAAAAAAAAAAACACATTATTTTAAAAGAACTGCGCTCATTATCGTCGTTAACGATTTTATTATTACATGTTGAACGTTACATTGTCTTTTTGTCCCGATAGGTTGAAAGCTGAAAAAGTATAATGGGTCAGAATCTGACAGTTCCGGTAAGTTCTTTGGGGATCCTTCTCTTAGTCCCGGTACCTTTAATTTGCTCCATGTATCTTTTAGCAGCTGCTCTACCGAAGCGCAGAATCAATTTTCTAAAAAACAACCCACAAGCATTACACAGGCAAGCAGCACCGTTAGGGCCCTCCCTCCATTGTAATGAAGTCTTAATCTCTCCACATTGCCCACATGTCCTAGTAATGCCCGTTCTTGGTCGAGCAGGCTGAGAGTCAGCGTTCCTAGGGAGGCCATGTTGTGCCTCTGATCCGCTATTCAACAGCAATTGAACGGGGACTTTTTTGAAGGCTGTTCCGTTTGAAATCACAATAGGCAACTTAGTGGACATAGCGACCCTGTAATGTTATGTTTCTAGCTAGGAACAGAAAGTGCCAGCTTTTTGAGCAGTTAAAGAGTAAAATGTTTATGTGGTTTCACGGACTTACATGTGAAAGACTAGCCTGGCGCTATCTAAATTCATGATGAAACTCGATGGCCCTTTCCATGGCACAAAAATCTTGACACATGGATGTGCGCGGCGGCGGTAACCGCACCAAGGAAAAAAGGGTCCAATGCCAAGAAATAATAAAACGGACCCTTTTTTCTTTTTTTTTGAAATAAAATTGAAAGAGAAATGCAAACACTTTTCAGGTTTGAAAAGAAAAGAAAACGTCAAGAATCTTACGCCAAAAGTGCCTAAGATTCAAGTATCTCTGAAAGGCGTACCATTTTCAACAAGGGGCATAGGTGGCCGCAAACTAGGATAATTGACAACTTAGTTTCATATTGACAATGTCATCGCAATTGAGGAGATAGCCATAATTCGGGAGGGTACAAAACCTGACCTGCTAGTGTTCAACTAATGCATCATGGGTACTATAGAGAGCATTCTAGTGGTAGAAAAAAAAAAAAAAACAAACTTTAAACCGGGTAATATAAACTTCTCATATGGCTTTTCTCCAGGGAAAGAAAGGGAAGGGATACTTCAATGACGAAGGCTTAGATGACAAGCTAATACAGAAAGGGAAAGGAGCAGGGCATCGGAAGGAAATGTTGCATTTGGAAGATGACAATGGACGACAAAGGTCAGTGATAGCGAATTTGCAGAAATTCGTTTATTGCTGCCTGTACTTGAGGTTTATCAAAGATGGATCATTATTCTTGATCCTCCTGGGGTGGATAATTTCATCGCTCTGTGATTTCATTCAGGAATTGACACTCAGGTACCTGAAGAAGAACTATTTAGAGGTGGGCCGCGACAATGATCAGGAAGATGATGAAAGTCTTGCCATCAGAGGGTTAGAAACACCTATTGTAAGAATGATAATAAACAAAGCCATACGATATTACCAAGGCCTAATACTTCTAGAAACAGCGTACTGTATAGTATACCACATTAGGCTAGACGTATCGAGAGACATATGTTCCAAACCGTACGGATTTGTGATAATGCTTTTGATAAGGGAATTTACTTGTCCGGTACCCACAGCGTTTCCTAGCAAGCTACTTCTGGTACTACTCGATATTTTATTACTTTTCTGCCAGATTGTAATAATAAACGGCTCACTGAGCTCGAGTCTTCAGAACGTGAAACTTATTGTCAAGGAGTTGAATGCAGAAGAAGAGGGCGCACTCAACATTCTCAAACTTAATACCTGGCACATGGATGCAACCGGACCGGAACTCATAGTACTCAAGAATCATGACAAGTCGATTCCTCAACAGGCAGACGGGGATGACGCTACAGAGATCACTCCTCTACTGAATATCGCCGAATAAATTCAAGAAAGGAAAAGAAAAAAAATTACCAAAATGAAAAGAACGGAAAAAAAAGATGAACAGAAAATAAAACAATACGTGGTTCTTCTACTGTCCTTCCCACATCGCCGACAGAGAAAAGACAAGCAAAAAGATGGGCAAGAAAGCACACGGAGGAAAGATGAAACCTGAGATCGACGAAAATGGTACTCTGCTAGTACCGCCACCAAGGACGATTGCGAACCAGGACCATTTCCATAGATTAAACTACCTCTACCAAATATCCGCTTACCAAACAAGAGCAAGACAGAAAGCAAGAACAGACGCACATACGCCTTTGGCACGCAATTATATCAAATCAATGGACCTAATTAGTAAGAAAACCAAGACATCACTGCTTCCTACGATAAAGAGAACAATTTGTAAAAAATGCCATCGGTTGTTATGGACCCCAAAAAAACTGGAAATCACATCCGACGGAGCGCTTTCGGTAATGTGTGGGTGCGGTACCGTTAAACGTTTTAATATTGGCGCCGATCCTAATTACAGGACCTACTCGGAGCGGGAGGGTAATCTACTAAATTCTTAGGGTTATTGGTAGGGTTTTGGACCAATGTTTTGAGCAGGACAAAAATGCGGAGTTTCCAGATTTTCTTTAAGAGCCGACCCCCCACCCCCTTGCCCCTATACATGGGGTACGTGCCTGTATTTTGAGGGAAAACTACGACATAAAACACAGGGAAAAAAACGAGACGCCCGTTTGAAGAAGGTAATGTAGGATTCCGTCTTGCCAGCATAGCGGATAAACACCGCAAGGAGGTGTTGTGGTCGGTAATGAGTGGCACGAGGTGTTTGCTAGGCGTCGGACTACCAGTTGATGTGACTGCTACGGAAACTTTGACTCATGATGAACAAGGACCAGGTGTAGAGCCAGGACCGTGTTCGCGAGGAAGTTCTATAGATGGTCTGCTGCCCTCGTTGCTCGGTCCACATGATGATGTGGATGACGATTCGGCGGCTTTTCACAAGTACATGACACTATCGCGAGATGGCGCAGGCGCCATCCATGCTCCGTCATTAGTCGAAGACGCCTCAAGGAACGACGACGACGACGATGATGAAGACGACGACGACAGTTCCATGTCGCGAGACCTATCCAAGGCTCTAGATATGTCATCGTCATCATCGTCCAGCCCGCGCGTTCAAAGTCGGCGGCACCGTAGTTCTGTGAGCGCAATATCTGCAATCTTACACCAAGGAAAATCTGGCCGCGAAGACATAACTGGAAGCCTTAGCGTTCCGGCAGAACAAGAAAAACTCAGTTTTCTTGCCAAAGCCTCGAGTATTTTCTTTCGAAGGAACAGTATGCCCAGAGACAAACATACGCATTCAGTATGTCCCGCTAGCCGCCCAGATTCCGAGAGATTTATCGTCACATCTGCAGCCGCGCAGTCTTTGCGCCGCCAACAACAACTGGAAGACGCTCAGTACGCTCGAGTTATTACAAACTTTCGTACTATAGGATGGTGCTCTCCCAGCGAGATAAAGTCTGTGGAATATAAACGGTCCTTGATCAATGCGGAGTGGGACGAAAAGATCTCACTTTTGTCTCACGCGCAATGCTATAAATAATAAATATACATATATATATATATATTTATATGTAGATAGATGTGTGTATATATATGCTAGGTAAAGAAACGGAAAAATCGAAAAATCGAAGTTGGAGAGGAAAAACAAAACATCAGGCCCGCACGTTTCGCGGGCTACCTGCCCATGTTCCGTCTCTTAATGTCATTCAACAATTTCAAAGACTTAATCTCGTTAATGTCATTGAGCTTTGCTTTCCAAAACTCATTTTCCTTGTTCAATTGCTCTATACGATCGCGAAGTTTGTTGATTTGCGTGTTTAAGTTCTGCAGCTTATTCATGTTCTCAAAATTCTTTTGTTTCTTGCGAATGCGGAACCGCTGCGACGCCTCTGTGTTCTTTCTTCTCCGCTCTTGCTTAATCTTATCCAGTTCGTTAGAAGTGCTCACGGGAGCTTCCTCTTCTTCTACAACAACTGCTGTTGTTGCGGCAACCTTCCCCTTTCTCGGCTCGCGGAGCTTCTTAAACTGCGAGACATCCTGGCCATTATTTATCATGCTAATGAGCTCCTCCGCGTTGCCACTGCTAACCAGCAGCAATGATAGCAAGCGCGAGCCCAGCTCTGAATCGCTTGATATCAGGTTCTGTAGATGTTCCGAAAGATTGTTCACGTTCATACCCTTCCTGCTTGCAATGTCAATGTTTGTTGATTTCTTTTCCCACCCTTGTTTCGCACTCATATTGACGAACAAAACAATTTGTCTTCGTAACTACCACTGGTTATAAATAGTTAAATTCAAGTTACCTCGCGTTCTTAGTCATTGGCTGCCCGGCCTTGACTCACGCCAGTGACCTACAACTATGGCGTTTCCGCTTCCCGCCCAAAACTGTGGTGTTAGAAAGTAGAAAAAGGTGAAAAAAGCGAAACCTAAAACCAAAAAAAAAAATAAGTCACGTGCACTCGGTACCCCTTCTATTGTATTTTAGTTTACCTATTGGGCCGGGCGGGCCCCACAACTGTGGCATCTTTCAGATCACTTTTTTCCAGAATGCATGGAACTGACGAGTGAACTTTTATTCCACGGAAAAGGACAAAAAGGTGCAGTAATGGAATGGTCTTTTTGCACGGCAGTGATGTCGCTATCATATCAATCACTGAAAGTGAAGTTAACCATATTACAACAAGTTCACACAACATAAACAGTGTAACTAGCATATTATCACAGTCATGGCTCTACCTCTGATAAAACCTAAGGAGTCTGAGGAAAGCCACCTCGCTCTTTTGTCCAAGATCCACGTGTCCAAAAATTGGAAACTGCCTCCAAGGTTGCCCCATAGAGCAGCTCAGCGGAGGAAAAGAGTTCATCGACTTCACGAAGATTACGAAACTGAAGAAAATGATGAGGAGCTACAGAAGAAAAAACGGCAGAATAGAGACGCCCAAAGGGCCTACAGAGAACGCAAAAACAACAAGTTGCAAGTGCTGGAGGAAACCATAGAGTCACTGAGTAAGGTCGTTAAAAACTACGAAACGAAACTAAACCGCCTCCAAAATGAACTTCAAGCGAAAGAATCGGAAAATCATGCCCTTAAACAGAAATTGGAGACCCTTACTCTGAAACAAGCCTCTGTGCCTGCTCAGGACCCTATCCTGCAGAATTTGATCGAGAATTTCAAACCAATGAAGGCGATACCTATTAAGTACAATACCGCTATCAAGCGCCACCAGCACTCGACAGAACTGCCTAGCTCTGTCAAATGCGGCTTTTGTAACGACAACACTACTTGCGTTTGTAAAGAACTGGAAACAGATCACCGTAAAAGTGACGACGGTGTGGCCACAGAACAGAAGGATATGTCGATGCCACATGCAGAGTGCAATAATAAAGATAACCCCAATGGGCTCTGTAGTAATTGTACTAATATCGACAAATCATGTATCGACATCCGGTCCATCATCCACTGAAGAGAGAGAACTTCTTAATACTTATAAATACGTCATTGAACAGCTCAACTTTTGTAACGTCAAAAGAACGCACATGAAAGGAGTGACATTGCTTTTTTCTTTGCAAGTTTATTACTGTGGTTATGTGTAAAGAATTAGTTCATGGACATTGGCCGCAGAGTGCAAAAGCGTTTTGGACACCCCGCCTTTGGTGTTCTCGTCGCCATATTTTGAGACGTTAGTTTCCGACGAATTGAGCTGAAGCGGTGGACATTATCTCAAGGTACCGCTTACTATGCCTATACATTCCTGCAATTTTTTTTTTTTTTTTTTTTTGATAAGTATTACTGGGTAATGGGAAGTATAATCACTAGGCATATTATTTTTGACGCAGAGGAGTGGCAGCCTGTCTACTATGTAAATGTAATGGTAGAACCGTTATTATAACGTAAAATAGATCGTACATAAGAAAAACTGGACGCAAACCATTTAAATCTAAATGCGAATATGCGTACTGATTATTAACATGATACCATAATTTAGATCTTTCCTTTTGAAAGTCGTGTCAAATTCTAGTATTGGCGGATGAGATCCTAATGTGCTAAACAATAGAGATAATGGGATCCCCGCAAATTTCATTTTTAAATTGCTTTCCTCTTCTGAGTTGAACACGAATTTTTGAGAATCTAGCTGTAGTTAGACGTTACGCAAAAGAAGCTTTGGCGCAGGCAAATCTCCTTCCATACTGGTCTCCTTTACGGCTGTACGAACACTACCGTAGTGACAAACTGAAAAACGAGGATTTGGTGAGCAGTCTGGAACAGGTAGATGAATCATAAAGCGCAGCAACCATCCTCGAACTGATGACAGTACGACTTTTCTCCAAAATAGATATAAAGAAAGGCTGGTTATTCGTGGAGAGTTCGGTCCTCCGTATCTAACCTTGATGAATTAAAACTCAGGCCAGAACAATCTCTTTAACAGACCTCCATACATACTCTCGGAGCTATATTTTAGTGCGATCAAACTGCGAATAGAATAAAGCAGACGCAAGAGGCAAATTACAAACTCTTGCGCTTCCTTTTTAGCGAGCTTGTTAAAGTAGGGTCTGAACGAGAGGCTGTCACAATTGCGTTGCGTTATGCAAAGGATATAACACGGTGCTGAAGTTAAACTGTGAAACTATATAAGTGGAGGACCCTTTGAGTTTTCTGTAGATAAAAAGGAGAATGTTTCAGAAGAGCGTCAGAGATCTCGAATGACAGATCGGTGGCTACCACGAAATCTTATAGGCGTTTCTCTGGGCTCCCTAGTTACGTATAGCGCTGACGTAGTTTAGAAGGGCGCGCGCATTTTTTTTATTGTTGCCTCTTTTCTCGCTAGCTGGCTTTTAGCATCATGTTCTGCGGATATTATTCTCCGCCCGGAAGGTTCATGGAAGGCCTAGAATGAGATCTATCAATAACGCTACGCAGATTTCTAATGTTACATATTACGTCAATCTGACATATATCTCCGTCAGGTTCGATCCAGACTCTCTGCGCGCGTACCAAGAGCTTTTTGTTTCAATAGGAACGGAATTTCCTTTATTGAATGTGACAACGAACTGCGGAGGGTTATTAGCTTCTTGACATTTTCTTCGTCCATTACGTAGATCTAACGTTAAAAAGAAGACCTCGAAGAAATTTTAACTCTTGGCACCTCAGAATAAACAAGGTCATCTAGTGCGATGACAATGCTTCAAAGTAAATGGAGAATTTCGAAGGTTAGCGTCTCTAGATAATTTTCAGCCTAACCCTTTTACACGAAGTTTTCCCAGCAAAAAAAAAAAAAAAAAAAGAAAGGCGGTTGTATTTAGCATATCGCGAAAATAATAGATCTTATCAAGGGGTTTTAAAGTCATCCTCTGATTATTGGAAGTCATAATCACGTTCAATGGTGGGAGGCCTTCGGAAAAGAAAAGAAAAGAAAAGAAAATTTCCTCAATCTGAAACAGTCTCTTGTTTACGTTACACTGGCAATTTTAACGGCGAGGCTCATCTGAAAAAAGCTATTCGACCTAGTCCTGTGTTTTTCATTACAGATCATCCTGATCAACGGGTGTACGTTTTTCCATTTTAGGTCAGTATCCTCCCTCTGTGTTTCAAACTAAGTATAAGCGCCCACCCCAATTCGCTCGTATCCTTGTGTCAACTTCCTTGCTGCTCTGCAGCTGTAAACAGTTTTTGCGATAAGCCTCACATATGTCAGTGCCGTAAATACCGGAAATAGAAAGTCACTGTGTCTGTACCCTCATTTGATTTACACGGTTAGAAAAGTGGAAACTTCCTCAATTCTTGGCGTACTATATTGAGTTGCCAATGTATGAGAGTGG
>ERZ794936.810-NODE-810-length-11937-cov-7.065982_pt1 | contig 11937 bp, 6 predicted proteins | sample MGYA00511083_ERZ794936 | MGnify/ENA primary metagenome ERZ794936 (study PRJEB30137, sample SAMN04331409) | food metagenome | isolation source: Y2 must sample point D1 replicate A | place: Australia: South Australia | collected 2014 ... | reverse complement strand
CAGCAAATCTTCGTCTACTAGGCTGTCTTCGTACTTGAGGTTATAGGGCAAAACGCTCTTCAACTCTGCCGGCGGCACGACCTGCACGCCCTTATCAGCATCTGACTTTTCATCCTCCTGAAGCTGGAGCACGAAATGGTCATTTTTCGTAGAATTATGTGCGTGGTGTTGGAAAACAGAATAGCTGTCTTCGCCGTCAATAGGAGTAGGGTGGAACTTTTTTAGTTTATGCACAGCCAGCAAATCGTCCTGGATACAGGTGTTCACATACTTCATATTTTGCCCTAGCTTCAAGTCCTTTTCCGCCAAGTATGCAAGCCACGAGATCTTATCGTTGGCCGTGATCTCGTCTTCGTCAAGATCATCGAGTTCGCTTTTCTCCGTTTTCCCAGATTCCTCGCCTTGTTTGAGCTGATTGAAGTATTCCTGGCGTTCTCTCAAACGGCGCTTTTTCCGTTCCTGATCGGTTTCCGACGAGGTATCGATTTTCCGTTTTTCGGCCAAATTAGCCAATAAAGATGACGGCACCGCACTTAGCCGCTTGCTGACGGCAAACGTATCGCTATACTTGACCCAGTTCTTAAACGACTCAATCGATTTGGTATTCTTCCTGCCTTCAGGATCATTGGCAACAATCGGCTTGAGGAAACCAATATCTAGTAGCGCTTCCGCCACATCCTGTGCGGTCATCTCGTTGACGCTGCTCGTTCGGGCCACAGCAAACTTCTTTGCCTTCCCAATCACCAATTCTAGATGCTTTATGTATAAGTCCGTGACTGTATGGAGAACCAGCGGCTTGCACTTATCGAACCCCGCCGATTTGAGAATTTGTGCGATCAGTATTCGGAGCAACGCAAAGAAAAACGCATCCTCCATATTAACGAATGTATAAATGTTGAGTGAAGAAAAGTTGACCTGCCTTGGGTGAGCAGAGGCACGTTCGTTTGTTTGGGTGCCGACAATGTGTGCAGGACATTAAGTTCAGCACTATTTGCCAAACACGAACTTTGCCCAAACACAAGATAGGATCCTGGAAAAAGTTTGAGATTATTATGTATGTTTACCTGAAAACTATTTTGGTTTTTTCCGCCGCTAAAAGTCGTTGGTGTGTATGATTGTCTGTGATGGAAAATGAAGAAAATGGGCGCACTGTGCGGAATCAGCGCTGTTGCAGCCGCTTAATACTGAGGCCAGATCATACACCCACCCCAGCGAGGCCTGCTGACGAAGATCTTTGTTAAAAGTTGTTTTTTTAAATTTGTGCGATATGATCCTTACCACACCAAAAGAAACAAAAATTTGCTCCTCAAAAAACTCCTTTCTGCACTGTGTGTTTTGTCGCCTTAAAGAAGTGATTCTCATGAGCAGGTTTACTGTACCGGCCCGACCCCAAAGATGGGAATATCTATTTTGGCTTGTCTTTTTCTAGCAAAAAAAGTGATCTCTACACGAAATTTAGTCACTCTTGGATATAATATTTGATTCAAGCTGTACCTGGCCAGACAACTCCGATATGGCATTAGATGGCGTATATCTGCCTCTTTTCGGCTGTAGTGCACTCATACTAGGGCTTGATTGCTTTCACGGAAGTCAACACATCATTTTCAGTTTGAAGGGGTTCGGAAAACAGGTACAGCGTGACTCGCCTATACGTAAAGTCATGCGTCTGAGCAAGCATAAGATGTGCCCCGAGAGAGTATTCTAGCACCGCGAAAATCACAGAGAAGCAAACGAAACGATCGAGATAGTCTCCAAGAATATCTTCTACCACCACAGACAAGCAAAACCAGCCGAAAGCGGCCATTTTCCAGCGCTGATGGTAACATATCTTCTAATGTATTAGCCTATACCGTTACAAACCCTGCTGCAAGCGTTCAGAAATCTTCTTGGACGCAAACGACAATGCGTTGAAGAGTCCCTTCTCCGAGAGATCGATATTGAGGTTCATGTCGTTGGCGACGGCAGAGCCCGAGGGCGGATTCGTCACGCGGCTCACAATAATGGCCGGGTCGATCTCGATGATGATGCCGTCGTCAATAGTCTCGTCCATGCACAAGCAAACCATGTCGTACTTCAGCAAGACTGTCGTTTTGTCCAAAGTATTGCCCAACAAGATTGTCAATGCCTCGTGGATATTGTTAGTCAAAGAGAAAAGCATCAGCTCGTTCTCCAGCACCGCCAGCACAATCACAAGGATCACGTCGTTTGTCTGTTTGTACGTGATCAAGTGGTTATCATACAAAAGCACGTCCTGGTGCTGTTTGTGGATCTTGCCATACACGGCTTTTTCGAACGCGGCCTGCTGCTGCGATGTTTGGTAGCTCTGCGGCGTGTCTGCTAGCTGGTAATATTTGGCGTATAGCCGCTGGCCCTCGGGCCCAAGAATAAGTGCCGCAGAAACCGTGTAGAGAGAAATGTTGAGCGACATGGGGCGGGGTTTATGTGTATTCGGAGGACGTTTGGTGTGTTTGGTATATAGTGGGGCTGTCGTGTTCAGATCCGCACGCGTGCGCGAACCAGATATATGGAACGATAAGATCAATTTAAAGGAGTCGGATTAGGCCTTTTTATTGATAAAAATTTTCATTATGGAGAAATTTTACAATGTATGAGTATAAAAATCAAAAAAACCAAATTCAGATAGAGCTGCATTGGTGACTTTTTCCGGAATTGATGGTGGTCATGATTACCGTAGTTACTCAGTCTGTATCACGTGATGCGTGCTTGGGTCTGTTGGAGTCAGACATCGAAGGTTGCCCAGTACCGATATTGGAATAAATATTGAATCATTTTTTTCTTCCCAGAAATCAGAAAAAAACAAAATTGAAGAATCGAGCCAATAAAGAAGAAAACGTGTGGGAAGTCATCGATAGTTTCTCGGCCCAGACGATACTTGGCTTCGACTGCAAAATGATAGTACTTACGAGGTGGCCTTTAACGGCTTTGAATTGACCGTGAATGGGTTTACAAAATTGATCACATACACGCAATTGTTGAAACGTACACATGTCTAGCATATTTCCTCATGTATTTGGGAACCGGCAATGATTTTGTGGATCGTCTCTTGCGCGAGATTAACATGCATAATGATAATTGTTCATATAATCTATACTTAAGTCATGTGAGCACCGCCAAAAACGTGTCTTTATATCAGTCTGTGTAACATAATCACTTTTTCTCATGCACCCACCAACCTGAACACGAACTCGAGAATGGCTTTTTGGAACGGGTTCCTCGCGTAAAAGTCCTCTGTCAATCCCATAGAGGTGAACCCGTTTTTTTGCTGGCTAGCCACGCTTTTGAAACCGTAGATAAAGTTCACAGTCAACCCGAGAATCAAGCCGAGGGCAACGATAAGCGGACCCAAGATGCTATCCAAATGCTTGTCGGATCTTTCCATGATGATGTTTCTTCTCTTGAGGAATATGTGGTAGCCCCAGAAACCCGAGAAAAGAGTCAAGGCAAAGTAGATGTATGCCAAGTACTCAGCCAACTGGGTCGAGTTCGCTCTGCTGGTCGACGAGTAGATGATGAAAGTGAGCGTCGAAAGCAACGTGGTCACATGCAACCACCTGTTGAACGTACGCTCATTTGCCAACCATACTTTTGGCTCGATTTTGAGCGGTCCGGCATTTTTGATGTAGGTGCTGGGCTTGGCTACGCCAGCGGGTAAATCAATTTCCTCGTCTTCGGAGTCTGCATCGAGCAATTTTGAGAATGTTGAGGGAAGCTTGAAAAGCTTGCTAGTGAACCCTCTCTCGACCTCATCTTCAAAGTCTTCATCCGACGATTGATCGTCCAAATCGACGCCCGAAGCGGCATCTGGCTCCTCACCGGTTTCCTGTACCATTGCCAAATCCTCTGCATGCGAGGATTTTCTTTGCGCATCAATCATCATCTCAGAACCAGAAAAAGATTTCGATCGAGGGGCGAAATTTGGCGACGCCGAGTTGGCCAACATGGATTTGAATTTCTTCAAGTTGTCTTCGTCATTCTGCAACTTCGCCATTTTTTCTCGCGTGTCGAGGAACGCCCGTTCGGGGTCAAAGGTCATGTCTGCTTCCAACTCATTGAACCAGAACGGAATATTGTCCAATTTGTCGTCTTCCAAAAACAAAGATCCGATTCCATGAATGAATTTCGAAAAATGTGGAATCTCCTTCACGAGATGCGACTGCACCAAGTCCTCGATCCAAAGGATCTTCTTGCCTCTCCTCTTTGTCCGGACCTTGACTTCCAATTCTGCATATGGGAATTTTACAAACTCGCCCTTTCTCAAAAGAGATAATGGGTTATTCACCTTGGAATCAATGTCCGTTCTGTGCCACTTGCTGGGATCTCTGATTGGCCTTTGTGCGTCGAATGCGTCCTCACGAATGAAGTATATGTCTGAGTCTATCACCACGCGGACCTTATCATCCCCAGGAATCTGGAATGCGGTTCTCTTGTAGGTTGTTCTGAGACATGGCTGCACATGAGTTTCTTCAATGTATTTCGTAAAACTTTCAATGTGTTTTCTCGCAACCTCGATCTCCTCAGGGGTCTTGCCCTTTTTCTTTAGTTTGTTCAAGTACTTCGTGGTGTTGAAAGTGCCATTCACAAACGAGTCCAAGTATTTTTCCTTCAATGTGAATTTCTCGTCAACATCATACGTCTCCGAGTGTTTCTCAAACGCCTTTTTCTCGATCGATATGTCAGGTTTCTCATACAATGGCCCGATCCACTTGATGCGCAAAGTGGACGCGTTGGGTGACTTGGTCAACTTGTTATTGTACAAATCGAAGTTCTCGTTGTCAAAATAGAGACAATTGATGGTAGGGTCGTTTTTCGCAAAACGCGACACTTCATCATCGTCGTCGTCGTCATCGTCGTCATCGTCATAGTAGTTGTTTTTCGAGTTGTAGATTAGGACAGGAAGATGGCGCAAGATGTTGGCCTTGACTTCCATCAAATTGTCCGGATGCACCCAGAATTTGAACAGCTGGTACTCCTCCACGGTTTCGTCGTTAAAAGACGACAATTTGGACAACGACTGGTCAACATCGTAGTTGTCACGCAAAAACTGAAACAACGCAGAGATCTTGAACAAAAGAGGCGAATAGTCTTCTGAATGGAAGGGTAAAGTTTTCAAACGAACATTCAACAAAGGCTTCACCGAATAGGCTGGGTGCAAGCGGTCGTGCTTCTTGACAATTTTCGTGAAGCCAGTATAGTTCAATCTTTGGAAATGGTTCAATTCTTGCGTCAAATTCAACACCAGTTCCAACGAGGCGGTGAATTTCAGCACGTCGAAGTTCGCAGATACAGACTCCGTTTGCGCCTGTAGCTCATTCAACTGCTCGTTCAAATCGTCGTAGGTGTTGATCTGAAAAGTATACACTTTCTCCAAATCAGAGTCCAACGCACTAACGAAATTCTGCTCGTCTTTCTCAGTCCAAGCATTCTTGATGATCACTTCCTCCTTCAAGAGTTTTTTCAATTTGTTATAACTGAGGTAGTAGTCTTTCCACGGCTCATAAATTTCCCGACCAAGCTTGCTCTCAAAAAGCATCTTTTGCTGGTCCGTTGATTTCTCACCGTTGGTGGCTTCAGACATGGTGATTTCCTAGTCAGAAAAGAATCAATTGGGATATCGAACTAGGCTCAGTAGGCAAATAGGAAATGAGGCTTTTCAAGAGAGAAACAAATTCTGCGGCGATTCTAAAGAAAGTCTTGTTTGAATGGGGCTTATGAATGGGTCAATCAATTTCCTGGCTCAGATTCGTATTGCAATTGGAAGATATCTGCGTGCAGTATGCACTGTGCAGAGCGAAGATAACCACGTGGGATAATAATCCGACCGACGCCGAGGCAGATTGCACCACGCACACGCGAAACGTATAACGAAAGAAGGGCGAGAGCCTAGAGGCGGCGATCTATATCAACAAATTTCTTTCGTAAACCAAAAAGAGTTTTTCATTCAAAAAAAAAACGATTTCTCTGTCTATTTCGGTACTAGGCGAAGTGTTTTGAGACTGTTTATGAGCTGAATGCTTTCATTACCTCATTTCTGTTCCTCGGTGTACGGTGGTCTAAGGGGCTTAAAAACACGGTGTTGGACCCGGGTCGATTGAGTCTTTTAATAAATTTTTCCGCCTTCGCTTTGCATATCCTATGGTTTGGTTGACGTTCATTCAATACCAAATTGCGGTCAGTCTTTTTCTTGAGTACAAAATATAATTCAGTGTAACAATAAGAACGGAGGGGCGTTGGATTAGCTTTCGCGACGATTCCGTCTAATCCTTCGAAATTGTGAATGTCACTTGCAACAAATTCTTGGCCTTGAACAATCCTCTTTTTTCTCATTGAGAAGCTTCAAAAAAAAGCTCACTCGTGTTTAATGGATGGCTATGATAAATCGAATGCGTGGACAATGCAACATATCGAGATTTGGATTGCACATGTGTTGTAAATACTTGTGAGGACAATCTGCTGATTGACTCCAGGGGCGATTATTTTGTTATTATGTGAAAAACAAAAGATAATGATGTCGTTAGTCCATACTGAACAGTTTCTCTGAAGGAAACCGGAATAAAACGCTCAGGGGTTTAAACTGAATGAGGAACAGGAAGTTGGCTTCGTCCCATGGCTGAAGATACCCAGTGAGCCAGGATATGGTCACTGTAACAAACGAATTGATCCCAGATAGATCATGAAATCGTTCGGTATATAATTCATCTTCTTGCAATGACGTTGCTACACTCCTAAAAAGTTTAATGATTTACATGACGTTAGCTTCTTTGGAAAATCTTTTCGCAGCCATCGCGATCGTGAGGTCCTCGACAGGTGCTGCAAGCGACGTGTGTGGGTTTCAGAGATCACAAGAGGCTACGCAAATTTCGAGGCACAGCAAAAATCTTTCATCATTTTCTATATGAAATGCACCGTTCAAATGTCACGATTCTACAATGTACTTGCTTAAAAATGTATATGTGTGTGTGCTATGACCGGGGCTCTAATGACTGTAGATTCATATCCGGGCCATTCTCCCTAATGGGCAATCGGAACAGAGATCTGGAGCCAATAGGTTGCTTCCAATAGAAAAACGGCGATGACTGGGAAAATATGCAAATTTGGAAATTCCCACAGAACGAAAAGGTTCAACCAAAAAAAAAGAGACTTATAAGAATTGACGGCTGGGGGGCTTTGCTGTGAAATGCCGTGGCAGCCAGCCAGTGCTAGTCTGCTGGATCGCTCCACTATTTGTGCCGACCGAAAACTCGCTAACAGAAGAATAAACTCGAAGTTGGCAAAGTTAAAGCCTAAAGTGCAAAAAGAAGCACTGTGCCTATACTATACCGATTGCTATGTTGCAACCTCCGTCTCTTGAATCAATTTGAACAGCCAGATCGGAAATTGGGCGCGGTGCGGCGGACCTTAATTGTTTTTAAAGATTCCAAGTATGATATTTGGTAGGGGGCCATTGTCCAACCGCAAGTGAGAAACTTATTCAGTAAAAAAAATTAAGAAAAGCCTTAGTGCTAGATTTCACGATTCTTTCATGATTATTCTTATGCAAAAAAAGAAAGTGTACTAAAGAAAGTCACAACAATACTATGATCATACAACTGACTGAATCAACAGGTCCAAATCTCTAATAATCTGCCTGCACAGACCAGTGCGCCGCCGACCTCAAATCGATTGATGCCAGTGTCTATTTCATACATGAAAACCACTTTTTCTCCTGCCATCATATACTTCCAAAAGACAAATAACACCCCTCGATCATGAACTTCCTGGCTCTTGAGGATGTTCCTCTAGCGCCTCGCAATCGTCTAAGGTATATACCGCCCGAGCCCGAGCCCCGAGCCGTGTCTGTTAATACAGCCCCAGATCCTGGACCAGATTTCCCCACACAGCATCAAACGCCGTCACAACGCGTCAAATGCATTAGTACCGAGTCCATCTTCACGCTCTTGCAGACCTCGTATTCGCTCCTTATCGTGGCCTTCTTCAAGTCGCTAATAGATAAGTTACGTCTGTCGTCTGTACCCTCCGAGAAACACATTCTCAACACATCACTACGAAGCGGTCAACAGCCCGAGTTTGATCTAGACATAGACTTGCCTGGAGCATCGACGCCTCTAGACAATTCTCGCATAACAGAAGTACCGGCAGAGCAATTTCTGGACGATTCTGACCGCAATCTGCCCCTTTATCATAACCTTTACGACTCGCTATTCGAGCTAGATTCCTCGGACGACGAGCTCGACTCTCCGCAGTACGGAACATCGCTCAGAGTCAGCGAACAGTCTCTGTATAAGCGCCGCACGGAGATCCCACCAGCGCCCGCTAAACTAGGCGACAGAACCGCCGACAGAACCGCTGCAGAACTCTTGGATACAGAATTTCCGTCTTTGGACGAGTACGACCGAGTGGTGCGCAATTTCTACACGCCGTTCCGCCCCGTGCCAAAGCCAAAGTACTCGTTAACTGACGCAATGCTAGCGGCAATTCCATCGTACGAATTCTCGCAGTTTATCAAGAAGAGACAAGAGCAGGTGCAAGAGCTTGTTTCCCAGGAACGCAAGGCCGCCGAGTCGCAGATTCAGCCGCTCAGCGGTCCACAAAATGCCGCCGTGCAAAAGATCTGGAACTCACGTGACCTTAACCGCCAGGTGGTTTCTGGATTCTCAATCGATATCACTGTAAGGGATATCAAAACGCTCTCTGAAGCGTGCTGGTTAAACGATAATGTGATTGACTTCTACCTCAACCTTGTCACTTCGCGCTCGAGCAATATCTTCTGCTGGACAACGCATTTTTTCTCCGCTTTGAAAGACAAGGGCTACGAGGGCGTAGCACGTTGGGCCAAGCGGAAAAAGGTGAATCTTTTAGAAAAGGATTTGGTTATTGTGCCCATTAACATCATGAGAACCCATTGGGCCTTGTCCGTGATCGACAATAAGGCCAAACTGATTGCTTACTACGATTCCTTGTCTTCCCGCGGTAATCAACGTGCAATCGATTTGATCAAGGACTACATGGCCAAAGAAATTGACCGCCTCGGATTGCCACAAATTGCTTACAAGCTCTATCCAAACATGAAAACGCCCCAGCAGCAGAACGGGTCCGACTGCGGTGTGTTTACATGCACTGTAGCAAAGCATCTCGCGGAGAACTTACCTCTTTCATTCAGTCAAAAGGACATGCCGCTCATACGGAGGAGAATGGCGTTTGAGATCATGAACAAGTCTTTATTAGACAGTGATCCTTTGGAACCTCACATTTGAGGATGTACATTAATAGAAATTTAATACACAATGCATTTTAGAATCCGAAAAACGACGATGGCTTCTTCACCGATTTGATGGCCGAGATTTCCTTCACCGCGGACTCGTATTCCTGGACCTTGAGAGTAGATGCATTGACCTTTGCACTTAAGTAATCAATGCGCTCCTTCATGAATTTGAAATCACCAGTACTGGCAAGCTTTGATATCTGATCCTCTAGTTTGGCAAGCTTGGCATTTTCCAACGATATCAACTGCGTGTAGAAAAACGTTTCATAAAGTTTGAAAACCTTCTGATCATTCACCAAGTCTTTGAATGCAGCTTTGAACAACGGACGTCCAGTAGAAATTCTTTTGATAATACCCTTATCGCGTTTTAACGAAATTAAATCGTTCTTTTCCAAAACGGCCAAAGTGGAGACTGTTTCGTTGTTCAAGGCAAACAAAGGTGACTGTACCAATTCGTCCATCTCGACAATATCGTTCTTCGCGAGCGCTCTGATGAGTGCCCAGAGCTGCGCTGTATTCCAGGTGACCTCCAGGTCTGAATTGTTCGCGGCAATATTCAAGAAAAAAGTTGTGATTTGTTCGGAAGCCTGGTGTATCATCTCGCTCAAAGCGTCTTCAGGTTCCTCTCCTGATTTGACACGCCTCACGAAAGCCTGCAAATCGAGCATGCGCCCACCAAGGGGCTCAAGACAAGATCCAATGCCTCCAGTATGTTTTGTATCGCTCAATTGTTTCATCACGTACTGCTTGGCACTTGTGATCGATGCGTCATCTAAGGAGATAGTTTTGAACACCTGGTTCGGAAGCGCAGCAGCCAAGTGCAGAGTGCTGCCTGAATCTTGAGTGATGAAGATGACGTGTGCAGAGTTGCTCTGGATCAACTGCCCAGCCCAGTCTGCCAAAGCTTTATATACAAAATCCTGCGGACTGTCCGATTTCTTCAAAAAGTTGTTGATCACGACCACGGGCTTCACCTCTGGATGCATTTGCAAGTAGTCTTCTTCCTTCGCACCAACAAAGTTTGGCTCGGCTGAATCCGCGTCCAGGCGCTTAAGATTATGCTGACGCTCAACTTCACATCGGTAAGCATCGAAATCGCTCAAGGCCACATTCCGGATAGCCATCTGCGTCAACAGCAACATGTTTTTGTATTGGGTCTCCTTGGACTCGCTAAGCCCTGACTTCTGACCGGTCAATCCTTGCAAGCCAAGATCGACAAACTGAGATACGGAATTTGTCCATGTGAACAAAGGGAAGTAGCCCAATTGCGCAGCTGCAGTCTTGAGAAAAACTTGGTCGCTTCTAGCCTTAATCAAGCTGGCGCAATCAATCTCCAAGAGTCGCTTCTTGTAGGTGTCATCAATGCTCAATGCATGCTCAGTGACAAACTCGCGTTCAGCAGAGCCCTTGGGCCCCTTCACGACAATAAATGTGTTTGCATTTTCGCAAACCCACAAGCGAAGCTGATTGGCCTTCTCCAGGCGCTCAGTCCAGAACATGTCTGACTCCAAATCGTCTACGCTCACTGCTTTTTTGTGTCCTGTAATGGATCCCAACGAATCATCGAGAAAGTGCCTGCCATCACCAACAGTGGAGGCGATCATGCTGTAGGGAATGTACAACGCACGGATGTACCATTTGTCCTTGTGAGCGTCCCAGCTGTAGTAATGTCTGATTTTCATCGAGATGAAGTATTGTCGAATAGGCTCAAAGATCAAGACAGCAATTGTGGCCAAGAGCGCCAAAATCACAGGGATGGCTATTCTCTGATGGTTCGAAATGAATGAGCTGATGTGATTGACCCTCAAAATCGGAATATACTGCAAATGCAAAGTAGTCTTCCCCTCATTCAATGTCAAGCCCGTGACACAGTTCTTTGCCCTGACGCACGGGTCTGTGGACTTGAACAAAATAGTCGCGTATGGCGTGCTACTAGAAGATGGGATAATGTCAACAATGAGTCCATACCTGCGAAACAAAAGGTACAATTGTTCTTCGGTGAGAGCCTCTCCCTCAAAAATCACCTTCAATTTGCGCGAGGGGAACCTGCTGAGGTCTTCGATCCAAGGCGTGCCTTTAACCTGCAGTGCTTGCGGCAAGCGTCTAAAATAGCCCCAATACGAGAAGAAAGAGCTCTCTTTGGCCGTAATTCTCAAATTCTCTTCAATACTAGTAACAAGGTCTGTAGTGCTTGAGTTTGGCGGTACCAAGAACTTCACGAACGCACCGCCATCCCGTTTGAGTGGCACAAAGCTCTCACACTTAGCCCCTGGCGGCAAGGGCGATTTGTCATTGTTCACAAGACTGACAATCGATTCTTTCACCCTCGTATCGTATAACTGCAGATTGAACGATTTCATGAAGTACCCGAAGGTTTTCGTGTAAGCCAACTTCGCTAGCCATCTAGGGTATAGATTATCAAAGAAAATGAGCACCTCCTTCAGTTTCAGGTAGTCCAACACACCCGTCAAGCGCGCTGAATCCTCAGATTGAGACTCGGCAGTCTCGGCTTTGATTGTATTGATATCAGAGATAAATCTTCTGGGAGATAAGCATGTTTTGGTGGATCTTTGGCCTTGAGAAGCCAGAATCCGGGGTGACCCAAGAGGCCGAGCAAGGGACCTGAATCCAAGCAAGTTTTTCATTGAATATGGTTT
>ERZ794936.809-NODE-809-length-11945-cov-30.578722_pt1 | contig 11945 bp, 8 predicted proteins | sample MGYA00511083_ERZ794936 | MGnify/ENA primary metagenome ERZ794936 (study PRJEB30137, sample SAMN04331409) | food metagenome | isolation source: Y2 must sample point D1 replicate A | place: Australia: South Australia | collected 2014 ... | reverse complement strand
GTGACAATTTAACACCATGTCTACCTCGAAACGTCTGTGAGTCTTGTTTGGTTGTGGGGTCCATTCTCTTTTGTTGAAAAAAATTCCAACACCGTATGCCGAGCATGCTGAACCTGTGAACAAACAATGCTTAAAATTTGATAGCAAAGTAATGCAGAGACCGACCAGAGAAGATGCAACGGGAACTTGAAACTACCAGCGATTTTAAAAACTCAAGTCAAACCAAGACATTTACAAACTACTTGTGAAAAACCCCGATAATTAAAGAATATATAAATAAAAGTACTTTAAAAAAAAAAGCTCAAAAACTCCGTAACAGCAATAACAAGCCGCTGTGGCCATGCCAGCTCATTCCTTTGTCAAAGAAACAACTTCTTTGGCAGCGGGATCCAACTCATCAAAAGAGTAAATCTTCAGCCCACTCTTTTCAATGATGTCTTTGCCCTCTTTCAAATTTGTTCCTTGCAATCTCACCACAATTGGCACATCCACTTTCAAATTCTTGGTGGCTCTCACCAACCCTTCAGCAACATAATCGCATCTCACAATCCCTCCAAAAATGTTGACAAAAATCCCTTTGATCTTGGGATTGCTCAAAATCAACTTGAAAGCAGTCTCAATGGTCTCAGGTGTAGCACCACCACCGCAATCCAAAAAGTTGGCAGGACTTCCCCCATACAACTTGATCACATCCATTGTGGCCATTGCTAGTCCAGCACCGTTCACAAGACACCCAATGTTCCCGTTCAACTTGATAAAATTCAAATCGCTTTTCTTTGCAACAACTTCATCAGCGTCTTCTTGGGTCAAATCTCTCCATTCAAACAACTCTTTTTGTCTAAACTCGGCATTATCATCAAATCCAAACTTGGCATCCATACACATGACTTTGTTCGACAATCCGCTTTTTCCGCCAAAAGGTTTGACTTGAGCTAATGGGTTGATTTCAATCAAAGATGAGTCTTTTTCTTTGAAAATTTTATACAATTTCACAATAGTTTGTCCAGCTTCGTCAATTGCATCTTCAGTGAACCCCAAATTTCCGGCAATCTCTTTGGCCTTTTCTTTAGTCAACTCCTCCATAGGCTCCAAATAGTACTTGAAAATCATATTTGGTTCTGTTTTGGCAACCTCTTCAATGTTCATCCCACCTTTTGGAGAACACACAATCAAGTATTTTTTCGTGCTTCTGTCTATCAACATGCTCAAGTAGCTCTCGTGTAAAACATCGCACTTGTTCACCAAATATACGGCAGAAACGTATTTGCCCTGCTCCCCAGTTTGCTTAGTGATCAATTGGTGGCCCAACATTTGCGAACTCAAATCGCCTGCTTCTTGTGCACTGGATATAAAATGAATCCCGCTTTTCAACCCAGTATCAAAATGACCTTTCCCTCTTCCACCAGTCAAAGCTTGTGCTTTCAAAACCAATTGAGGCTTTTCGGCCGCCGAGTGCGAAGCATCGTTGACTGCAATACGGGACAACAGTTCGTCAGCAACAAGAATGGCTTGTTGAGGAGTGGAGGCAAAAAGACCATATGGTGTTCCAATCCCGTACTTTCTTAGCAATTCAGCCGATCTGTACTCGTGGATGGATAGAGATCTTTTAAAGATTCTTGTTGGTTGTTTAAATAGTGTGTTTCTAAGCATTTGTAGTTTGCCTTGTGTAGTTTCTCTGTTGTATTTCTAAGCTTCCACAAATTTTGGAAAGCAAATTATTGGGAAAATGCAATTTTCAAAACTTTCCTTCACTATGTTTATCTTCGGCTTAAACTATTGATCAAAATTGTTGTTTCTAAAAGTGGGGTATTTTCCTTGCCAACAAGGGGTAAAAGTTATCAAATACGACAGATGCGTAAAAAGCGCGAAAACAGAAAACAGAAAAAAAAAAAAAGCAAAATTGCCGTTTTTATAGCAAAAATGATTTGTTCCTGGGCTTATATGCGGGGGAAGCTACTACTGACAAATCAAGTCAATACATTGAGATAGACAACCAATATTCTCATCGCAACAAGGACCTGCATTGCTGTTACTCTTGTTGCAATAAACTATGTACCTCAACACAATTTTGAAGGTCATTGAAAGCTTTAATCACATGCCAATCGAGAATTGACCACTATCAATTGAAAAAGTGCAGCCCCCCCAGTGTAACTATCTTACGTTAATCAGAGCCAAACAGCATTAGCAAACCAAAGTAGCTTTTATAAAATTTCCAACTTTGACACCTTCTAAGGAATTTCTAGAGTCTTCAAGACTTCTGGTGTCATGAAAATGCGTCACAAACAAAGTGTCTTGTATGTCTCTGTAATACTTAGTCACGTGCATATATTGCATTTTGTTTACATTACCTATCTTAGTTTTTGTCTTCAAACTAACAAACTCTAAGCACCTTTGGTATGAAACTTATATATGCAGCTTTTGCTAAAATGTAAACATAAAGCAAATATTCACAAGAAGATGCATTAATAACTCAACTCAATTGATATTGTACATAAGAGAATATAGAATTTACAGAAAGAAAAGTGCAAAACATCGTAGCAGGGCCAACCTAGTGCCCCTTCTTTTTTTGTTTTGTGATATGGGCTTTCAAAACCCTCTGCTTATCTCTCAACGACATTTTTCTTTTACCTTGAACACCTCTCTTGTGAATCATCATGACGAAATTCTTCTTTCTGGCCTTTTCTTTGTTGGTGGTGGATCTGACATTTTCTCTTTTACCTTTACCACTTCCAAACTTGTCTCTTCCTTCTCTACCTTCCATCACACTAGCCAATTTCTCTTCTTTACTGCTTCTGTATTTAACTCTCCCAACCAAACCATCAGAGTCAACAACATTATCGTTAAGAGACATACCCATCAATTTTCTGACCCCTTGTTCTTTTTTCAATTCTTCCAATTTTTGGAAATCCGCTGGTGTCAAAATTTTGGTGGTGCTTAACTCAATAATCTTCTTTTGCAAAGCTTGTTCTTTTTCTTCTTTTTCTTCTTTTGTTTCGGTCTTGGTACTCGATTCTTCGTCGTCATCGCTCATTTCAACATCATACTCTTTATCACTTTCAACAGTCACCCAGTCACCGTCAGGATCATCACTGTCGGCATCACTGTCCGAATCGCTGTCAATTTCCCAGTCTTTGTCATTGTCTTCGCCATCCGCAATTCCTTCAGCTCCTTCGTTATCAGCTTTCCATTTAGCTAAAAGTTCCAAACCTTCGATATTATGAACATTACCGTTTTCAACACCGTATTTCAATTTGGACTTAGTAGAAGATTCATCACCATCGTTTTCTGCTCTTTTAGTTTCTTGCAAACCAATAGAAGCAACTTTACCCCTGTCTTTTCTCTTCAACATTTCTGGGCCAACTTCTCTGTATAAAGTGATCAAACCTTTAGCAGCCATTGCCACAGCTTTTGCTTTCGAACCTTTGTATTCGGTCAAATCTTGCAACAAAGTTTCATCCATACACAAAGGTTGTCTGGTACAGATTTCACGAATGGTGTTCAACCCAGCAGAACAAACTTCACTGGAAACACCTTCACTGACAAATTCATCAGCAATTTTCCGCACCATAACATGAACGTTTTCTGGAGGAACCAAGTCATGAGAAGATTGGGCACAGGCACTCAAAATTTGGGTAACATTCAACTGTTTTGGAGTTAGGTATTTCATGAAGTATGTGTAGATCCCCAAAACAATCAACTTATGCGAACCAATCATTCTACTCAATAGTTGCATGATTGAAATTTTTTGCTCAATTTGAAATTTGACGTGTGTTTGACCACTGTAACCGCTATTCAACATTGCAAACAATTTATCGGCAAACCCTTGAGGGTCTCTCAACAAATGCAAAGCACTGAAATTCAAGAAATTTTGTTGTTGGTGTGCTTGTAATTTTTTCTGTTTTTTACTATATTTGGAAAGCGCAGTGTTCAACTTCTTGGCTCTTTTCCCCGTTTTTTTGTTGATTTGCAATCTATGTCTCAATGTGTCCAAATCTTCGTCAGAATCTTGGTTTTCATCTTCCGCTTGTTGATCTTCTCTTTCTTTGTCAGCACCCAAAAAGAAGAAAACACCGCTCATGATGACTTTGATATCAGTGCTCCCCCCAATAACAGCCTGAGACATGATTTCAACAGTACGACTGTCATCCCAAATCCCACGTTTCCAAAGTTCACGGGTCAACTTGGATGCCCAGATACTTTGACCTTGGTCGCTGTCGGTATCCAACATATTGAAACACAAAGCTTGAGTGAATTTGTTTAGTTTAGGATCTTTTTTTTTCCCATTGTTGCAGTTTCTCAACAACTGAACCAAATTGTTATAAATAAGCTTCTTCAAAAGTTTAGAATGGGAAGATGCTAAGCTGGAGCCGTTGCCTGCAGAGTTACTGTTTGCAGTCGCACTAAGCAAGGGAAAAAACACTTGAATCAGCATATCTGGAGAAATAACACCCTTGTTTCTCAACATTGTTAGCGAAGTGATGATCTTTTCTTTGATATCGTATGGTAGAACATTATGGTACTCTAGAATTAATTTTTTCAATTCCTGTGGAAAGCTCTCAGTTTCTGCGGGATAACATTGACAAACACTACTAATAAAACCAATCAATTCTAAAAACTCTTGTGTTGAAGATGAATCTGCTTGAGAGTTGGCCAACAAAGACGACCCGTCTGTTGCGGAAGCGTCTAGATCACCAAATGCAGAACCGCTGACACCATCAGTGGCACCTCCATTCAAAAGAAAAATATCACGAAGGGTTTGGTAGTGAGTGTACTGTTGCAAAAACTCTTCCTTGTAAGATTCAGGATCTCTTTTGATCAGATTTTGAAGTAAAATAACATTTGTTGGAACAACTCTGGTTCTATGTGTTCTAGCCATATTTTTCTTTTTCTTTTTAGCAGGTGTCCAAGATAGATTGTTGTTTCTTTATCTTGCTTTTTTTTTTTTTTTTCACCTGTTGGGTTGCTTGAGGTGTTTGTTTTTTCCTTGATCAAAGTCTGATTTGATAACCTTACAAGGGTTACATAACCTTACAAGTACTTAAAGGTACCCGCGTAAAGAAAAAAGAAACTTTTGCTCAAACTCATCGCGTGGGGAGAGAATGGAAAAAACAAAAAAAATAAAACAAAAAAACACAAGCCGAGACTCATACAAACCGGAAAAAGAAACGTGCGAAGAAGCTCGATAATCTAAAACAGTTTTTGATAACAGCTGATAAGCAAGTGTTTGTTCTAAATGAGTTCAATAATGGCTTTCAAGAGGCGAATCGATAATGACCATACTTTGCTCCATGTCCTAAAAAATTTTTTTCTTAAATTAAAAATGTACATATCAGCCAAACAAATTGTCAATGGCATCGTAATTGATTTTTTTCGAAAACGAGGAATTCCCTTGCAACATGGTTTTCACACTGTCTGCCGTCGTTCCAGCAGCAAGATTTCCATCTTCGTCAATCTTACTCAAGGTGTTTTTGCTTACCAAGAGCTGGAAATTACCCTTTGAATCGATCTCACCACCACCACTCAAAAATTTTCCTAGTGGATCTCTCTTGCTGGCAGCGTCAGGCACATTTGGAGGAAAACTTCCATTCCCAGATATTGAATTTTCCCTTTTCATTTTCTTTTTTTTTGCCTTTTTACCGTTTGTACCATTTTCGCCCATCGCATTAGCGTGTCCACTTATAATATCTGCTTCTTGTTTTAGTCTTTTGCTTTCCTGTTCCAACAAATACTCCCCATTCAATCCAATCCATATCCTCTCTTTCAACTTTGAGGCCTCCTCGTCTAAAATGAAATCTTCAAGATCCTCCTCGTCGACGTCATCCAAGTTCTCAGGATCGTCAGAGACTTTGGATAGTAACGTGTCAGTTGTCGGTAATAAATGTAAGTTCTTAGGTCTGTAAGGATCGGTGTTGATATCATAGCCATCAATCTCTGATGCGTCGGATTTTTTAAGAGCATTGTCCACATTGGTATCATCAACACTGTGGCTCGTGGAAACGGTCTGGTAGGCATTTTCATCTTCATCTGAGATTCGGGTTTGTGAGCTAGAACCATTTGGAGCAGGCGCAGTTGAAGATATCAGCACGTTTTCATCATCAATTCCATGTGTTTTTTTGATCCTTGAAACAGTATCTGTACGTAGCTGCTGAAGTTTTTTCAAATAAAAAAGCATTTCTTTGGAAGATAGTTCTTGTTCGTTTAAGAGCTGCTGGATGATTGGGTCTTTTTTCAAAGTCTCTTCATCAGTAGACATAAAAGACTTGAAGTTTTTTTGCAGCTTGTCACTTTTCTTGATATTTTTTTTCAGAGATGGCGGCAATTCTTTGCTACTCTCCACGTCTGCCCCGTTATCTCTAAAATCCTTGATTGTTAGTTGTGCAGCTTGGGTTGACTTAAATTCGTTTAATCTTGTTTGAATGGTGTCTTCACCAACATGGGACACGGCAACAATTTCAGAGTGCGTTCTTCTTAAATTGTTCATTCTGCATGCCAAAAGCAAGCATGCGCCTGCTATCCCAGCGGGTCTACGACCTTCGTGCATCCAGTCTTTGGACATTCTTTGTGCCAACTTCACTGCATCTTTAATGACTTTGTTTTTTTTATCGCTTAAATCCAGTTTTTCTGCAAAATGCTGGATGTACAAACTTGGGTCAACCAGTGGCAAATCGGTGATATGCAAATGCTTGCACATCTTCAAAAAAGTAGAACCTATAGAATAAACTGATATTTGCAATCTGGAAGAAAAATCGATCAACATGTGGTGGGTTTTTTCCTTTCTGCACGCAACATACAAACACGCACTGATAACGTTTTGCGATTTACGGCCTTGCACAAAGTTGTGTGTCAAGCATAGTTTGTACCATTGAAACGCTGCGTCGGTGATATACTCTGGAATCCTTAGCGCGTACGACACTGCTCTTAGCTTTCTCCTAGCGTTATTCAACGTTTGTTCTCTGCTTTCCAATGCCCCAGAACCCCCGTGGCTCTGTCCAACACCAATAAACGACCCATGCACCACTGCAGCACCAGAGGAGGACTCCCCAAAGGTGACTTCAGAGACAATTGGATTGTCTTCGAACACCATACCACACTTGTTACATACCAAATCGTTGTTGGCATTAGATATATCTCTGACAAAATCTTCCGTATTACCACAAGACGGACACTTCATTTTTGCTTATGTTATGTTTTTTTGGACTTTTTTTTTGTGGGTTTTCTTGTCTTTACGTGCTGTTTCCTTGGTGAGTTATTCTATTCAAAATGTATAATCAACAAGCGATGATGTTACATCAATGATAACGTGTTGCGAGCCTGGCGAACACGGGGGGAGGGGGGAAAAGCAAAGAACATGAACAGCAGGAAAAAAACAAAAAAAACACGATCACGGACTCCGCGATAAAAAGATCCCGAGTGCTGACACGAACGTCGGGTTTATTGTTTTCGTTGCATGGATCCGTTTTTTTATGGCGATTTTGAAAGAAACATCTGATAATCGCTCAAACAAGGTTTTTACACCATTTTTTCAAGACACTTCAAAGTATTTATACAAAACACTGAAAAAATTAAGAGGAAACCTGAAGTGATAGGTAATAATGGGCGTGGCACTATGGTATTGTCCGAAAAAAAGCAGCATTCTCCATATGGAACTGAGCAATCTAATGTTATCGTTACAATCTTTGTTTCCTGATGCACCGGATATGCACACACCTCACATCACTATAACGAGCGGGCTCAACGTCCAAGATTCCAAAAAAATTTTGAGCACAGTTGTGCTGGCATTGAAGTCCACACGAAACAAAGCTCGAGAAAGAAGCAGTACAACTGGTTCTGTGATCAGTGCCGGGTCCCTTTCTTCTGTTTCTGCGACAGCCAGAGACTCGACATATTTTAGCAGTACATCTGGTAGCACTTCCAGAAATGGGGCTGCTTCAACACTGCAGAAAAATGGTGGTCTTACCACTGCTCCTTCTGTTACACATGCTGATGGGTCTGGACTAAGTTTTCAAAGACTGTCATTGGGGTCTACTTTTTTTACGCGCGTGAAACTAGACATTGCAAAAGAAAACAATAAAGTTTTGTTAAGCTTGGTCAAACTTATACGAGACATGTATGTGTCGAAGCAACAAAACAATGCGGAGTATGTCATCAACGAGTATCAACCACACGTTTCTTTGGTGTACAGTGCCCGGATTCCCAGCCGTGCAGAGTACTTGAGCATTGTTAATCGGATCGAAGACGCAATGGACTGTGAAATAGATTTGGCCAATGGAATAATAGCCGATGACACATTGGAACCGAGTGTGTCGTTGTTCAGCAACGCTTGGAGCATGATCAACGGTACATTTATGGTTGTGAATTGTGTGGGACCGATTGAGGAATGGGAGGTTTTGGACTCGGTTGATTTGTAAGAGTTTGGTGACTAAATAACTGTTTAAGGGTCTACTACTACTGAGAAAAAAAAGTATCTAAGCGTAAAAACTCTACCTACGTTAATGCATCCTTATGCTTTTGAATGACATCAATTTAACTTTTTTCAAAAACGGTTACCCGACATTTTTATACAACGGCCCCTTTTTTTTTTTTTTTTTAAAATTTTTTTTTTATTGTCCGCCAGTTGCGAGCAGTGGATTACACCGTATGGCGTAATGTTCCTGGAAATAACGAAGTTAAGGTTTGTTTGAAATGTATTCGTTTGGGTGTCTCAATGAAAAACATTTAAGAGGTACTTTCCAATTTTTTTTTTTTTTTTTTTTTAAAGGACGCTTGTGATTACAGTTTTGATTCACCACAAAACAAACCCTCAAACCATACACCAACAATGTCTGAATTAATCAACGCTTTCAAAGATATCAACGTATTGAGTGAAAACTTATATATCAAAATCGCTTCTTTGGCCAAAACCAGTATTGAAGCACATGGAAAATTTAAATTGGCTATTTCTGGGGGTTCCTTAATCAAAGTTTTGAATTTGATGTTAGTCACCAATGAAAATGATATTGATTGGAAAAACTGGGAGTTTTGGTTTTGTGATGAAAGATGTGTTCCTTTGAAAGATGCCGACTCGAATTACGGGGAATTTGCAAAAAACGTTTTGGACAAGTTGAACATTGAAAAGCATTTGCTACCTACTGTGTACACCATCAATGAAAGTTTGGTTGCCAGCAAGAACTATGAGGAATTGGCTAAAGAATATGCGGAATTGTTACCAGAAGACTATTTTGATGTGATTTTACTTGGATGTGGTCCAGACGGCCACACATGCTCTTTGTTCCCGGGTGAAACTCACAAACATTTGATTGAAAACCCACAACACGCCCAAGTTTTGCACTGTGCAAATTCTCCAAAACCTCCTAGTGACAGAATCACATTCACATTGGATGTTTTGGACAAAAAAGCACGCAACTTGTGGTTTGTGGCCATGGGGTCTTCTAAACTGGAGATTTTTAATGAAATTTTCAACAAAAAAAACACTTCTTTGCCATGTGCATTGATTAACGAAAAGTTCCATGACAAAGTGCAATGGTTTGTGGATGATGATGCTGTTAAAGACTTGTTTTGAGATGCGCTGAGGGATTTATAACTATAAACAAGTTTTCTGAAGGGGGAAAATAGAGAGAGAGAGAGAGAGAGAGAGAGAGAGAGAGAAAGAGAAACTTGATATATTTGATTTAATTATTATTATTGTATGAAAGAAATAGCTGTGAAGGCTGTCTTGTCTAAAAATTGATTTGACATTTTGTAAAGAGTTTATTGAAATCAGCACGTTCATGTAGGTCAGGTGACCAACAAGGCTACACTCATATGCATCACCCATATACATACAATCTTTACTTTCCAGGCGTTTTTTTATTGCATCATAATAGTTTTAGCACCCGGCCCAAGCAGTTAAACAAGTCAAAAATTTGAGTTTATCTAAAAATTGCAAAGCGTATATTTTCTCTTTCTAGTTATCTTATTACCTCGCCACTTTTTTGTAATTTGTTTATGATCCCATTGTTTTCCATTTTATCTCCGTTGTTTTCTTCGCACTCGGTTAGGTTTTTTTTATCACTTTTTTATCACTTTTTTTTTTTTTTTTTTTTTTTTTTTCCCTTTTTTTTCCCTTTTTTTTTTTTTTTTTTTTTTTTTTGATGACTTGTTGGAACGTATGCTTAGAATGGTTCTGTGCATAGGACTATGCATATTTATGCACAGTTTTCATGTACAAGATACTGCTGTATATCAGAATTCGCAAGTTTTAAGATTTTTATCGGTAGACCATATATCTTAAGTAACTATTTGAAAGAAACTATGATCTAAATAAGGCGTCAATATGATAAAATCTGTGGGTTTACAGATATTGACATTTGAATTGCTTAGAGCCATTACGTAAAACCCTCATCACTTGTTTTGATATCTTTACCATTATTATTGAGTATAATGTACTTGGGACATTTCTTAACATTAGTGTGAAAGTTTCCCCCTTCTCATAAGTAAAACAAGCATATCTACATGGTATCATGTTTGATTACGACATTCTCCTGTTGAGTGCGACATCTTGTTTCATTTATTTGACTTCACTCATCAAAAAAGACAAACAAGCAAAGTGCAAGTGACAAATATACACAGCTCCTTGCAATCTGCTGTATTTCCACGTTGGTTCTTTTTTTTTTTTTTCCAAATGTGAAATCATGATACAATCATTTTCAAAAGGTGATGTTGATATAACGGTTTTTGGGATGTAACTCACAACAAGCGAACTATTTTTGCAAATTAATCTTTTAAATAATTAGCAAGAATCACACAAATGCTGTCTAATAATTCTTTTATCTAATCACCTTCTAGAACGAAAAGAATGATATATGCCCCGTACGTTCTGTGCATATTCCTAGTTACTAATACAACAAAAATGAACCAAACATTAATCAAGAAAATGAGTCCTTTCATTATGCAAGATGCAACGGCCCAATTTCCGATTATTCTGGTGGTAATGAATTGAATTATCGGATCTCCATAGATTTTTGTCGAATCACATTTTGTTGCATTTTTTCTGAGTTGAAATATGACAATATATTCTAAAAGTTTCCAAGTTTGTTTCTTTTTTGGAATTTTGCAACGTCTATTGTTATGTTTCTGTGGTTTTTTCTGTAGCTTCCATACTTTCTATTACATTTTTGAAGGTTCTTATTCTCTTGTAACTGTATAATACCTGAGCAACTGTATTTCTGCATCTGCATCAGCATCAGCATTTTTCACATTCTTTCCAAATCAACTTTCATCACAGTCTTTTTTTCATATTTATTTCCATTTTTCTTGTCTTTATTAAGATTTACATCTTAATATTTTAAAATTTTATGCTGCATAACCGTACTTTTTTTTTTTTTTGGGCAAATTACTGTCAGTTCTTTTTTTTTTATTTTATTTTCATTGTTTTTTTTCATTTTTTTTTTTTATTGTTTTTTTAAATTAATTTTTTATTGTGTCTAGATTTTCTCTCTCATTGTTGTATTTTTTAATTTTTTTTTTTATTGGGAATGGAATTTTTAATGTCATCATAATGAAGTAATACTTTTATTTATAAGGTACACCATTTAGGTGCATTTTCTTGTTTTTCAATAACAGAATAGTGCATAGATGCATGCATGTATGTAAATGTGACTGAAATTTCAATTGTTCAATTCGTTTTTCCTTTTTCTTTTTCTTTTTCTTTTTCTTTTTTTGATTATTAACAGTGTTGATTCATTGGAATCTTTAGATTTTACACGACTCTGCTGGTTTCGCTACTTTTATGAGTAAAATACATACATTAACAATTGAGTATATACAAATAGTTCAACTCTTTTCGTTTCAAAGATATGTATATCTTTCCACAACATGTAAATCTTTTAAAAAAGCCTCCAATAGTATTGTTTTTTTTGGTTTATCTTAAAGATTTAACGATATTACTAATTTTGTCATATTTTTCA